>Ga0209571_1000843_pt1 | contig 21456 bp, 19 predicted proteins | sample EBPBio102011_DNA_FD_185866 | JGI IMG/M metagenome (GOLD analysis project Ga0209571, IMG submission 185866) | Wastewater treatment Type I Accumulibacter community from EBPR Bioreactor in Madison, WI, USA - Reactor 1_1/10/2011_ DNA (SPAdes)... | ecosystem: Engineered > Bioreactor > EBPR >... | reverse complement strand
GGTTAGCCTGGAGCGCTCAGCCGTAAGCGGTCATTCGGCTGCGCCTGTGACTTTCTTCGCCTGACCGGCCGCTATGCGCCGGTAAGCAGCCAGTGGGCGCAGAATGGCGTCGGTCGGCAGCCGGCCAAGAGGGGACGGTGGAGAAGTTTGCCAAAAGCAGTCATTGAAGCGGCCTGGGTGTATGCTATCGACCTAGCCTGCGAAGCGCCGCCTGTCAGGATTTTGTGTCCTCTTATAGAATCAGCACACATAGCGCGCAGAGCCTACTGCGGCAAGACTCTCAGCGTTCCGAGCGACGTTGATTCCGGGAGGACGCTCCGATGTTACGTAGCAAGACTGTCATCATAAAACAAAGTTGGGGATGACATTGTGCGTCTCGGACTGAAATGTTCTTGGCCATTCCTACTCCTTATCGGGGGTGGGATCGTTGGATACTCCTACTGGCCAACGACCGTGGGCTTTGTGGCGTCAATGCTCTCGCTCCTTCTGTTTCTACCCCTTGCTCTCGTTTCATTGGGGGACGTGTTGCGCGCCAACAAGGGGCAGCCACAGCCTGCATTCTTCGAAATGAATTTGCGGCCACCACGACCGATTTTCACGGGCCGCATCGCCAATTTTCTCGACTCGGTCGCTCACACTGCCTCGGGATTGTTCGGCCTTGTCTTTGTTATCGGCGGTCTGGGCTTACTCGGTTACAACGTCGTTTTAGTGGCTGTCACGCTTGCATCCCGTAGCGCCTGGTTGTCGCTCACAGCTGTCGTTTTTTCCGCACTTGCTGTTGGCTTATATCTTTGGCGTTCGTCCGCAGCTGCTCGCCTGACAGGCATCACAGTCCTTTCAATCTTGTCGCTTGCTACGTCGCCAATTGTTGAAAGGGCGTTGCATTGAAAACCACCCCAACCCGGCGGCCGACCTCGTTCCCTTCGGTCACCGGACGCTGCGCGATGAAGCCGCGCAGCGCCGGTCACCTCTACGGTGGGCCCGAAATTGCTATGCAGTCAACCTTAGTCAGCGCGGAGATGCGACTGGCGGTAGGGTGTGTAGCACTTGGGGCTTGGATGCGCGCCGACGTGGTGAGGTCTTGACTTTTTCCCAAGGCACGGGGAAAGACCTGACCCCAAGAAGTCCGCGGGCATCTGCTTGGCTTGCTGAACAACAAACATTGCGCGATGAAGCAGCCGCCGCCAAACGCGATGCGCGAGAAGAAGAAACCCTGCGTATCGCCAATGAAGCTCTTTCTTCCGCCAATGAGGCCAATCGCATAGCGCGAGATAGTGAGACGGTCGCTCGGTTGCAAGTGCGCTGGGCCATGTGGGCCGCAATTATCGCTACCGTTGCAGCAATTATTGCAATGTTCAAGGCGTGATCTATGAGCCATCCAAATAATCCGCTCATGGCAACCGACCCCCAACCAGTCGTTCCAGGGGGGGACGCGCCGCCGAAAAGCCGGCGTCGCACCCCTGAACTCGGACGTTAGAAGCCATATGACTATCACCGACGTTGTCTCTATCGCTGCAACTATTCTTGCTGCGCTCGGTGGGGGCGGAGCTTTAGTGTTTAGTCTGTCTTCGTGGCTCGGGAAAATCTGGGCAGATCGCCTGATGGCCCGCGAAACGGCCAAATACGAGTCCGCTATCGCAGAACTTCAGTCAAATTTGCGAAGAGTCGTTGACACGGAACTAGCGACGCACAAAAACGAACTCGATATCTATAAAGACAAGCACCTCAAGTCGCACAACGACAAAATTGAGTGCTATCGGCTCGTCGTAGATATTGTAGTTGAAGTCCTTGGTGACCTTGATTTCTTCTTCATAAATGGCGCTCCAGTTGAAAACGAAATAAAACGCCGCGATGAAATGAATCGAGGAAGAATGCGTGCATATGGCTATCTAGCCATGCTTGCACCGCAAGAAGTCATGAATGCTTACGACGACCTTTTCGATCATCTACTATTTGTTATCAATGGTCAGGAACCGTATGAATGGACAAAAGTGCGTGAGTTGTCGCTAGCTATGCTCAATGAGGTCAGAAAAGAAATAGGTTTGGGCGCGGCGCCAATCGCATACTTCGGGAAACTCTAGAGAATGGCGTCCCGAGCTTCTAACAATTCCGTCGAGAGGGACGCCCGGCAAGCCGGGTTCCCTCCGCTGCGCTCCGGCGCCCCTCACGTCAAACGTTGGGTTTCACAATTCACCGCAGCACTTGATTAACGTTCATTACAGCAAGGGAGATGCACATGGCAACAAAAAGTGGTGGCAAAGGTAGTACCCCTATGACTCCGAAGGCGGCAGCACGAATTCAGAGCGCAACAGCCAAATCGAGTGGGGGCGGTGTTTCAAAGGCTAGTTTTGCGGCACGTGCTCAATCAGCCGCAGCACCAAAGGTCACAGGTACTCAAGCGGCTAAGGCGGCATCAACTGTGCTGTCTAGCGGCGCCACCGGAAAGGCATCCAAATCCGCAGCGGGCAGCTCACTATCTCAGGTCGCTCCAAAGAAAGTCACCTCGCCGTCGGCGGCTTCTGCGGCTTCAAAAGTCCTTCGTGACGGTCGTACTAGCTCTCCGTCAAAGTCGGCAGCAGGTTCTGCGCTCGCACAAAAGCCCGCGCCGAAGAAACGGTAGCGAAACCCAACCCGGCAGTCGAGCGGACCTGCGCGAAAAACCGCGCAGGTCACGCTCACTTCTACGTCGGGGCGTTCCTGGACGGCATAGCGACGGAACCCAAACGTGAGCTACTTTTCTCTCGTTACGCCTCGATATTCATGCCGGACATCTGGACCGAAGTCGAAACCAAAGACCTCGCCCCAGCTGTTCATCAATGCGGCGAGAAGATGCGTGAATTCATCCAATCAAATACAAAGTAAATGCTTATGGGTCTTAGGCATGTAAGACGCCGAACAAGTCGTTCCAGCGGACCGTCTGCAAGCGGCGCTTCGCGCCACTCGCAGCCGTCCGCTGAACTCCAACGTTGAACGGCAGCTTTCCAATTCGAGCTACTTCCGCTTAGGGTCGATCGCTGCCAGTGGCCTGAAGAATCTGAACGACTGCTCTCAGTCAGATCCGGCCTTTGGCTCTCGGCCTCAGCAGCAACTGTTCTGGCTGGCCGCTTGTGGTTTTGGAGCGGCCACTGAGCTTTTGTGGTTTGGTGACGGCAATCGACCCAGAGCTGCCTGATGACGTTTGCAAGCGCTGCGTCAGCTTACTGCTCCTCAAGCTGCCGCTCGGTGAAGACTAATCCTTGGCGCCAGTTCGGCCAAAGCGGCCATTCCTGCCACAGTGTGCGGCCGGCCGGTATGGAATCCTACCTGACGCGGTGATTTCCTCGCACACAGGGTCGGCTCTGAAACTTGACGCGGGAGAACTGTGTCGGCGCCGGGGTGAAACCGGCGTCCACAAGCCGACATAAATCTGGTGCGAGCGATGCGGTAACTGCAGCCTGCAACTTCGGTTTGAGGGCGCAAAGAGAGGGCCGCCCTGCCCATGGGCAGAGGCGGTCGGTGCAGGGGCTGGCCGAGGACGGGTTCTGAATCAGGCGTCGTGCTGCTCGCGCATGCGGTAAGACGAACCTTCGATGACCAGTGTCTCGGCATGATGCAACAGACGGTCGAGCAAGGCGGCAGTGAGGGTGCTGTCGTTATTGAAGATCTCCGGCCATTGTTTGTACGCTTTATTCGACGTGATGATTGTCGAACCGCGCTCATAGCGCTGACTGATCACCTGGAAGAGGCCATCGGCGCCAAACTTGTCGATCGGCAGATAGCCCAATTCGTCGACGCAGAGGACGGCAGGTTTGAGCAGTCTGGCCATCTCACGTTTGACCCCGCCGGTCGCCTGGGCGGCGGCCAGCGCATTGACAATGTCGACGGCGGTGGTGAACAGCGTCGTCAGGCCCTGCAGGCAGGCCGCATGAGCGAGGGCTATGGCCAGATGGGTCTTGCCGACGCCGACCGCGCCGAGGAGGATCACGTTGCCATGCGGCGGCACGAAGTCGAGGCGGAACAGATGCTGGATTTGCGCCCGATTGATCTTCTTCGGCCACGACCAGTCGAAGCCGTCCAGCGTCTTGATGCCGGGCAAGCGCGCCGCCTTGATGCGGCGGGCAATCAGCGCCTCATCGCGGCGAGCCACCTCGCCGGCCACCAGGTCTTCGAGAAAGCGGCCATGAGACCACGACTCGCGGGCCGCCCGAGTCATTAAGTCCGGCGCGTGCTGGACGAAATACGGCAGCTGCAAACGACCCAGATGCTTCGCCAGAACCGCCTCAGTCATGGTCATGATCGCCTCCTCTCTCCTCATGCGGAGCGTTTCCCGCGCGGCGGCCCGAATAAGCCGACAAGTCCGCCGGTGGCAATTCAATCTCCAGCAGATCCTGCCGGCGGATAAGGTGTAGCGGGCTCGGCTCGGGCAACTGGCGGCGACGTGCGTCAATCAGATGGGCGATGTATTCGCTGCTGAAGGCCTCGAAGGCCAGGGCATCGGTCATCGCCCGCACGACCGCATCGTCGCCGTGGATCTCCGCCAGTGCCACGATCTTGCGCACATGCGCGATCGCATTGCCCCGGCGATCGAGCAAGCCCGCGTGATATTTCTCAGCCAATGGCGTCAGACCCAGAAAGCGCTTGAGTACCAGCGCATCGCGGGCATGCCGGCGTTGCGCGATCAAGGCCTTCGCGTGATCGGGATCCTCGATGTCCTGATGGCGCTCGAAGGAACGACCATGGCGGGCGACCAGTTCGCCGTCGTGATAGACACAGACACGATCCGGATAGACCTTCATCGTCACCGGTCGTCCCGCCAGGCGGGCGGGGACGGAATAGCGATTGCTCTCGAGCGTGACCCGGAACTGTCGGTTGGCACGAACGGTCAGGACGCGGCCGACATCGAAGATCCGGGGATTGACCGGCTGCAGATGAGCGCGTTCCTCGACCCAAAGATCTTCCGGTCGGCGTTGTGTTTCGCGATGCTGGCGCACGTTGGCCACCGTCTCCAGCCACAACCTGACGGCTGGATTGAGCGCGCTGAAGTTTGGCAACTCCAGGCCGGCCAGGAAATTGCTTTTGACATAAGCGACGCCCCTTTCCGCGCGTCCCTTCTCATTCCCTTTTCTGGGCGCACAGGCGACGATTTCGAAGCCGTAATGGCGGGCGAAGTCGAGATAGCGGGGATTGAACTGCACCGGTTCGCCACGCACATGGCGCAAGACCGCACTGCGCAGATTATCGACCATGACCTTGCGCGGCACCCCCAGGGCAGCAAAGGCGTTGCTGTGTGCCGCCAGAAAGTGCTCCATCGTTTGCGAGAGCGCAAACTCGACGTACATCTTCCGGCTCCAGGCCAGCACCATGACGAAGAAGGAAAGGCGGCGGCGGGTGTTGCCCACACAGATCGTGCCGTATTCTCCCCAGTCGACCTGGGCGGCTTCCCCCGGGGCAAAGACCAGGGTCAGGAAAGCCTCGCGCCGGGGTGGGCGGATCTTGTGGACATAATCCTTGACGATACTGATGCCGCCCTCGTAGCCGGCGTCCCGCAGGCGTTGAAACACCTGCTGGGCGGTGAGCGGGTGCGCATCGAGCCAGCCGACGATGCGCCCCTTGTAGGGATCGAGCTTGCTGGTCCGCACAACTCGCGCCCGCGGGGCATACGGGCGGTCGATCCAGTGGCGGACGGTCTTGACGTCCAGATTCAGGCTGGCGGCGAGTTGTGGGGCCGTCAGATGACTGGCCACCCCGTCGCGAATGGCGCACCACGTCGCATAGTCGATCATGAGCGGCCCTCCAGAACAGCGCGCAGCCGCGCCAGACGCGTGTCGACCGGCACGCACTCGGGCACGCTCAGGACCTGGTACAACGGGGCGTCGTAGGCGATCAGGTCGAGGGCGATCAAATCCCGGCGGGCGCGGGCCAGGCGACCGGCATCCATCTGCAAACGTCGACAGAGGCTGGCCTCGCTGTAGTAGGAAAGGCCGCAGGCGTCGGCGACGGTGACCAGAAACAGGTACAGCGCCCAGGCGCAGACGTCAGCCTTCTCGATGTAGTGTTCCCGCACCAGCCGATGATCGAGCCAGCTGAAGTGCGCGGGCACCTGCCGCTGACGTTGCGGATTCAAGAGCCGTTTCGTCGGACTGTTCATACGAGCCTCCTCGAATGTCCTGTCCGAGTTGTAGCAGCCGGGTCACGGCCGAGGCGATGTCATCTTGTAACGTACTGCCCCAGATGTGGGCGATTAAGCCAATCAGAACAGTGGGTTGGGCGTTCAAGAAATCTTGTAACGGTGGCGCCAGTTCGATCGCGGGAGCGTTACAAGATTTCTTCGCTGGGCGCGCGGCCTCGGCTGGCAGGGGCGCCGAGGCGTCGGGTTCGAACAGCAAGGTTTCTTGTATCGCGGACTCGGCAAGCGGCGCCCGCTTGCGGCGGCTGTATCCAGGGTGCTCCTGTCGCCAGGCCTGAACCCGCGCCACCGCTTCCGGTCCGCGGTGATAGTCGGGGTTCTTGGCGAGCCATCTGGTTTGGCTCGCCCGCTTGCTCGCCGCCTTGCACGCCGCAGCCCCGCAATAACGCTGGTGCCGCGCGTTTCGCCTGTCCCGCACAAACGCCTGACCGCAATTCAGGCATGGCTCCTGTCTCTCTCTGCCCATCTCGCGTCGCCTCCTGCCTCATTACAGGACGGGCTACTACACGATCTGGAAAGAAAACCAAAGAAGACCCAAACAGCGAAGAAAGACCAGCTTTACATCAAAGGCTCGAAGAACACCCAGTTTCACGCCAGCGGATGGCGACCAGTTTCAGGTTGGCCGCGACAGAACTGCACACTAAGTCCAAACTTTGGCGTTAGCATAAGAGCCCGACAACGACAACCCATCCCTACGTCAAAGCTGACCTGAGCATGAACGGGAGCGCCGTCGCCAAACTTCTCGAACAGTAAAGCACCATTCAGCGATCCCAAACCCCCGAATCGCTGATCGCCAGCCCGAACAACCTGCTACTCGACATGATCGATGGGGCATAGCTGGCCACCGTTTTTCGGTGATACCGTCCCCTGACGCTTCGCTCAGCGGGGGGGTGGGGCGCATGTCCTCTAAAAATAACCCTAACTGGCTCCCGTGGGCATCAGGGGCAGTCTCTAGCGATTTAATTTCGATTGCATAACTAATGACTTGGGCGTAAATTCTGAGCACAATTCCACCGTCGCTCTTGGCAAATTGCGTGCTCAATCTTCCCCTACCAATAACATCTAGACCCTGTACCCGAGAGCATCCTCTACCACATGGAATTCTCGAGTCAGCAAACGGATGTTGAAATCTAGTCGCCTGACTTTCGATGGCGCTAGGAGGAAGGTTCCTTGGAGGCTTTCGTGACAGATACTGATGACGGTGGGCACTACCGACAAGAAGTTGAGCTTCGCGTCCGGGCTGCGGTCCGTTCAGGAGCGGCTGATTTCCCTTCAATACTAAGGCGATGCGAGGGTGCAGACCCGATTCTTGTTCAAGAGCTTTATGAAAAACAATTTCAGGCAGGATTAATCGCTGGAGTGGCACCTCACCACGTTAGACTGGACCCGGCAGATCCTCGATTGTCGCTTCAACTGCCCGCGCCCGATCCAGCGAAGAGTCAGTGGTGGTTCACCAGTCGTGCCACCCAGTCCCTATCCGATCGAGTAGAAGTTATTGCGTCGCTCGCTAGAGAAAAAAGAGTCTTTTGCCTTGGCGCGCCAAGTATCGGACATTACCTTGGGCATCGAGGCATAGCAGTAGACATTCTTGACGTCGACCCTGACGTTGTAAATGCCTTACGATTACTACCTGAAAATTGCTCCGTTCACCTCTATGACGCTGCTCATGTGCTTCCCACTCAGCTACGAAACTGCTCAAGTGTCGCTGTAGTAGATCCGCCATGGTACGAGTCTGCACTACGCACGTTCCTATGCCGCGCGTTCGAGGCGCTTCCGGTTGGTGGCGAGGTATTGCTGACGTTTCCACCGCGTTTGACGCGACCCGGCATTGAGCGGGAGCGAGCGACCTTGCTTGATGACCTGCTGAAGGCAGGGCACCAGATACTCGGTTTGGAACATGGTGCAGTTGCCTATCAGGTACCGCGGTTTGAACTGGCAGCATTGAGCCGACGTCAACCATTTTCTGCAATTTCTTGGCGTATCGGCGACATCATCCACATCCGAAAAGGGGCTGGTACATTCGTAAATACCATGCCATTAAAAGAATCCGGTGCTCGATCCTTTTCCAGAAATCCTCTGTACTTTCGTGTATTTGCAAATGGCTCGGCTTCGCTTCCCGAAGACGTGTCGACCGAAGTCCTTGATAGATACTCGGAGAACATTAGTTCACGGGCATCCGTGGGGCAAATTCCTGACATCTGGTCCACTGAAAAGGTGGGGCTCCATATAGGCAAACTTGAGGCGGTGATTGGCGCGCTTGATGCGTGGCAAGACCGGGGCAAAGACAAGGCGGCGGCCCTCGAGGCCGTATCGGCTACGCACGGTGAAGCGTACGCTCGGGATTTGGTCGATCGCCTTGACAATGCCCTACACCTCTGGTCTCGCTTTGCTGATCCGCCCCCCCTTCGGACAGACGCAGAGATTGACGGTATAAAATCAGGGAGCCTAACACCTTGGGCAACGAAGCCGTCGGCACGAGAACGCCCCGACCCTACTGACACATTTCGCGGATCATTTCAAAGAGATAGAGACAGAGTGCTGTGGTCTTCCGCGTTGAGGTGCCTCAGCAACAAAACCCAACTCTTCCCTGCCAAATACGACGATCAACTGCGTCAGCGGCTCACTCATAGCATCGAAGTCCTCCAGCTTGCCACGACGATTAGTACTAGCTTTGGACTAGACCGTGATCTTATTGAGGCGGGCGCGCTGGCTCATGACGTAGGCCATACTCCGTTTGGTCATGCTGGCGAACATGCTATGCATAAGCTGTTCAATGAGATTGACAAGAAACTTGGAGGCTTCAATCACTATGAGCACGGTGTCGACGTGGTACGCTGGCTCGAAGGCCCGTACTATGTATCGGAGGCGACGCAGTTCTTCGGACTGAATCTCACACCGGAAGTGCTCGAATGCATCCTTAAGCACACTTACTGCCAAGCGAAAGATGAGCTTTCCACGGAGGAACTTCTTCGTCGCAGTAAACACGCCCTAATAATACCGAAGGGCTTCTGTCACCTGGAAGGGCAAGCGGTACGCATCGCAGATAAGATCAGCTACCTTATCTCAGATCTTGAGGATGGCCTCCGACTTGGCATCCTCTCGGATGTTGACCTCCAGTCGTGCCAATTCTTCCATCGACCGCCACTCGACTTAATCGGCTACAGCTCTTCGGCACTTTATGAACGATTTCTTTCGCAGCGAAGAACTGTTTTAAAGCTCTTGATGGAGGACGTTTTACACGCCACGAGTAGGCGTCTATCGGGCGTTCTGCCAAACGCAGTTCGGAGTGCCCATGATTTCATGGTGAATCATTCTGAAGAAATGCAAGCTGACGTACATGAAATTTGGGTGAAACTCCAAGCTGGGCGACTTCACAGGGATAGACGTGTTGTTGGCGCCAATCTCGCTGCGGGAAGAATCGTGTCTGAATTGACGCTAGCGTTCGCGCTAGTCCCAGACCTGATCGATGCCAGATTTCGCGAGGAGCACGAGCGCCTGACAAGCTCGAACTACATCGATTTCTATAAGCGACAAGTAGGGAAAAGTGTGCGCATCCCAAAAGAACTATTGGCGTTCCTGCCAATGTACACCTTGATCGGGAAGTCTTGGAGTATTTCTTCAGATCCTGATGTGCCGATTACGCATTTGGTCATGGCAAAAGACTACGTTGCAGGGCTCAGCGACTCCCGCGCAAGAGCGTTTCACCGAAACCTCTTGGGACAACCAACCAGTGAGTAGCAGAGCAAAGTCGCTATCCACAAAGCTGTTCCCGCCAGTCAAGATCCTGCGGCCCCACCTTGGGCTTTGTGCCCTTTCGTATAATTCTGCGCTACAAAGACCGTATTGATGATCAGTCGCCAGTCGTCGACGCCCTGTGGTCCGAAGCGTTCGGTGACGAGAACGATCGACTGTGCGTTCGAGTCCCTGAACGGAAGACGCGAATAGTAAGCGGCGTAAACGGGGTAAGACCGCGGGTTTCCGCGGAGCGTGAAAGCTGACGGTCGAAGCTGGTACTCGAACGAGGCACAAGAGCAGTTACCAAAGCCGGCTATGGCCGAGAACTGGACCGACCGACAGCGAGCAGAGGCGGGCGGCGGGTTCCGGATCAGTTAGCCGACGTTCGCGCCGGGCGATTTTTCGCAGCCTCTACGTCTCTTCCTGGCCGGTTGCCGACCGACGCTATTCTGCGCCCACCGGCTGCTTACCGCCACGTAGCGGTCGGTCAGGCGAAGAAAGTCACGTGCGTAGCCGAATGACCGCTTTCGGCTGATCGCTGCAGGTCAACGTTGGCTTTTGAGAAAAGTCGCGACCGTTTCTTCCGGGCCGACAGCTGACCTCCGTCGGCCCCTTGACGGCGATTCTTCTTCCAAGAGCAAGCGCTCAAGCTCAAGCATGCCGAAACGCGCGGCTATCGGTAGTCCTCACCCTCAATTCTTTCTACCGCGGCGTTGTGGATTAGGCTGATCACGCCTTCGGCGATCTGCCCACAGATCTCTTCGGGCAGGTTCAGTTCCTGACGCAGTCGATTCATGGCGCCGAAGTGGCGCGTCAGCGCATGATCCATCTGCTCGAGATCGATGGAGGCCACGCCGGGGATCACCTCGATCGTGTCGCACAGGCAGCTTTCCAGCATCTGGATTGAGTCGTCGGCCTGGGAGAGGAAGAAGAACCAGTAGGGCCACTCTTGGTCGAGACGCTTCAAGTACGCTCGCACCTCGGGAATCTCAAAAAGCTCGCGCGGGTCGTCGTTGTAACCATCGATTACCAGACTGACGCGACCGCAGAACTCAAGGGCAACCTTTCGGTCAGCCGTCAGCTCGCGCAGAGATGCCAAGGGCTCATCAACGTCGCAGGTTTCCACCTGCTGGCGCGAGAACAACAAGACCACGGGTTCGGAAATGGCAGGTCGCAAGCGCTGGTTCATACACGTTCCACGAACGTTGAGGAATCGTTGCGGGACGAATTGACCGCCCGGGTCACTGGGTAGGCGATCATATCGCCACATTCGGCGGGGCGAAGCATCGCCCGCAGCGTTTCTGTATCGGTGTTGGCCGGGTCCAGCCATTCGTCGTAATCGTTGGCGGGCAAGATCGCGGGCATCCGGTCATGGATGGGCATCATCAATGAATTGGCGGCGGTCGTGATGATGCAGCACGAGTGGATTTCCTCCCCGTTGGGCGATACCCATCGTTCCGTGAGCCCGGCAAACCCGAACAGCTCGCCTTCATCTCGTGGCCGAATGTAGTACGGCTGCTTTACCGCATGACCCGTTTCCTGCACGGACTTCCACTCGTAGAAACCGTTGGCAGGCACAAGGCATCTGCCGCGACGAAAGGCGCTGCGGAATGCGGGTTTCTCTGCGACGGTCTCCCCACGGGCGTTGATGAGTTTCGCTCCGATGGTGGTGTCCTTGGCCCAGAGCGGAATCAGTCCCCATCGGTAGAGGCTGGCAACTCTCACGCTTTGCGATCCCGAATGAACCACCAGCGCCTTTGTCGTCGGTGCAATGTTGTAGTGCGGCGCGAAGTCGAACTCGTGATCAAGGTCGAACTGCTCCCGAATGCGGGAGGTCGGACCGTAGAGGGCATACCGACCGCACATCTCAATGGACCTTCGGAACGTCTTCGCGCAGACGACGCCAAAGTGCTTCTATGATCACCAGGGACGCATCATCGGCATTTCGCGTGCCCGTTGATTCCAGCAGCCGTCCGTTTCCCGAATGGAGACCAAGGTGGTTGCGAATCCACGTCCCCAAACCGAAGTGCAAGCCGATGAGATCGGGTTCCGACAGGGAAGCAATGCTTGCTTTGTCGTCGTCCGGCAGGGTGGCGATCACTACGCCGACCGCTTCGTCAATCGTCGCTGGCCACTGCTTTTGAGTCATCGGCGTTGGGCCTTCCGCCAATCCCACGGCGGGATCGGTGAAGCGTCCGCCCAAAGCCCGGCGCGCTTGGCGCGTGCCTCGTGTTCCGCAAATTCATACCGCCCCGCATCCTCGGCCGACTGATCCTTCGCGTACTTCTCGTACCACCACGCGAGCCCCATCGTGACCTGCGCAAGGCCGGCGTCCAGCGTTTTGGGACAGGTAGGGCAGTCGGAAGGTGCGACCATTACCTTGCCCACGATACGGCGGTACCGGTCGCGCTTGTTCCACTGGACATCGACCTCTTTGCCGAACACGAGCGCCGACATGCTTTGCTTGGAGCGCTGCCCGTATGGCTGGGCCTTTTCGGGGGAATCGACTCCCCCGATCCTGATCTTGTGCTGCTGATGGTCAGCGTCGAGAACGGTGACGGTATCGCCATCGGCCACGCCCACCACCGTGCCAACCAACGTTTCCGCGCGGGTAGCGATGCTTGCCAGCAACAGAAACGCAAATACCAAATGTCCGGCCTGCATTGTTCTCTCTTCTCCTTCCTCATCGTCGCCTCTGCAACAACCGGGTCATTGAGCTTTCATTCATGACACGCGCTGCGCGAGGCACTTTTCCCGTCGTGGCTTGCTCGCCGGACCGCAAGAGCTCGAACACTCAGTGCTCAAGCGCCAGGTCCACCAAGGCGCGCTCCTCGTTCTCCGTGGGTTTCCATTTGTACTCAGCGCGATACTGCTTCTCCGCCAGATACGGCCCAAAGTCGACGACCCGTTCGGCGGTGCCTGTCATCCCGAAGCCGAACATCTCCCCGGCCAGCATCATCTTGCGCGATTGAAGGTCTGAGTCGACCCGCCCCTCCGGGTCTAGCGGAAGCACCATGTAGTCGATGCGAACCACCTCTACGGGCTTGCGATCGGCAAGCTGCACATAGACCATCGCACAGCGGAGCCGTTGGCCCGCATACTCGGGCATTGCTTCATTCAAGTCGCGATCGACGAGGCGCTCGAAGCGACGCTGGGACACGCGGATGATCCGATCACCGTCTAAAAACAGGATCCGAACGCCGATGCTCATACCGAATTCCCCCGAACCTTTGAGCGTTCAACTTTGCCGCCGCCTGCCCAAAGGGCAGTGACCGTTGGACACCGCTGACCCCCCGTTGGGAAGAAAACACCGCTCGTTGGCGCTGCATTAGCCCAACAGTTCGGCGGACCTCCATTATCGGAGATCCGACGATCACCCGTTGACTGCCAGTAGCGTCACGGCAAATGAACGTGGCACTTCCCGTCTGGTTGCCCATCGTCGATCCGATGATGAACCGCCCCAGCGAAATCTCGCGACAAGCGCCACTCGAATATTGACGGTCTTTACGTCGTTTGTCATCACGACAGCTTCGGGCGCGCAGGCCAGGTTAGTGAGCTGCGGTTCGAGAAGGCAGCAACACTGATCGTCGCCGAGCGGAGGTCCGTGCGCGCCGCGATCGCAGGCGACGATCGCCTTCGCTCCGGCCGAGCACCGCTTGCTTCACTGCATGCCTTGCACGAGGACACGCTCGCGTCTTCGAGACGGCCAGTCCGGCGATCAATCAATCTGGCCTTGGCGTCGTGCCGCGTGTCGTTGCCAGAAGGCGCAGCACCCTGTTCACGCCGCCGCTTCAGCGCTCGGCACTTTCTGGTTCACGACGACGGCCGTTCCCTGGTAGGTGACTCTCGACACTCGCCATTGCGATCCAGCCTGGTCATAGTGGGCATTGCTCTTGCGAAGTCCCACAATGGCATTGGCCCCCATGGCAAGCCCCTGGCGTGCCAGATCCAACAACGCTTGTTTCTCCGCCAGGCGGTACTCCCAGTCGGATGCTGCCTCAGTTTCGGACAGTGCCTCCACGTAGCCGATCGTTCTGACGGTCCGTTCGCCGGGAACGGCGTTCGTGGTGACCAGCAAGATCTCATTTCTGATGAGCTTGAGCTGCTGCTCCAGTTGATCGAGCTGGCGTTTGGTGACTGCCTTCGATCGCCGATTCCAGCGGAACACGGCGATGACGAATAGCAGCAGCGCCAATAGCGGCAAAGTGCTGAAGATGGCGCTGGTTTGTGATGCAGCGGCGATAGTCATGGAGACCTCCAATCAGTTGATTACCGCTCCAGATTCTCACGGGTCCGTAAAACTGCAAGCACCTTCCGGCATAACGCTCGTTACCCGCCCGAGCCTGCACGGATTCCCGATTCGCCTGCTGCCGAAAAGCGTCACCGCAGGGCGTATTTCCAAATCCTGAGGCTTGCGGCGCCGATACAGTGGCGGCCATGTCTATCCGTTTTTTCGATCTCCTTGGACGCTGGTTTCCACTGCTGCTTTGGGTCATTGCCGCCCATTTGGCGTTTGGCCGCGCCTATCTGGTCACCTTGAACCTCACCGAGAGCCTTCCGGGCATATTCTTCCTGGTCGAGAAAGACGTCATGCCAGCGCGCGGGGACCTGGTCGCCTTCCGGTGGGAGGCCAACTGGCCCTATCCGCGCGGGAGCCTGTTTCTCAAACGCTTGATCGGCTTACCCGGCTCCGTCGTCACCGCGATAGGGCGAGATTTCCGGGTGGATGGCGAGCCGGTCGGTCGTGCCAAGGAGCGCGCCAGGACCGGCGAGCCCCTGGACACTGGCCCGGTCGGAGTCATTCCCGACGGGCGCTACTACGTTTCCGGCTCGCATCCCGACAGCCTTGATTCACGCTATCGGCTGACCGGCTGGGTGAGTCGGCAGCAGATCGTCGGGAAAGCGCATCGGATCTTTTGACGTGCGACGCATCGGGTCTTGGGGAATCCTCGCCGACTGCGCTGTACGCGAGGTTGCCCAACGCTCCAAGCGCCTCTGGATCGCCGTCCTCCATCAAGCAATCGAAGATGCCAAGGGCAACACACGATCGGCCGAGAAATCGGCAAGCACTGTCGAAGGTGTGCAGCGGGACGCCCTGATCTGGATTTTTCATGACCAATCCACGGCCGGCAATTCCTTCCACGCAATCTGCGACCTCCTCGATCTCGACCCCGATCAGGCACGCCAGGGTCTTCGCCGCGTACCCGCGATTCGGCGCGGCTTGCACCGAACCCGGCTGGATGTGGGCCAAGGGGAGGGATGACCGATGTTCGGCTTGATCAGGAAAGCGATTCGGCAGGATAACCAAGGCCAAAAACCGTCGGCAAGCCTTCCCGTAACCCCGCCGTCGGAGCAGGCCATGGACGAAGAGATTCCACGCTACCCGCCGTTCATGAAGGGCCTGCCGGCAACCCACCCCGACAAACTCATCGAGACGCAGCGGGAACTGATCGGCCAAATCCGCGAAGCCGGCCTTGCGTCTTCGGAAATCTTCGAGCAGTTCTATCGGCAGTCGCTGCGTCGCTTTGCTTCCTATGCCCACCTCCTGCCGGCCAGCCAGACGCATCATCATCGCGGCGCCGGTGGGCTGCTGCGTCACGCGGCCGAAGTCGCCCTGTGGTCGCTCCAGTCCGGCGATCGCGTGCTTCTCCCCGGAGAGCAGGCGCCGCGCCGCCGCCGCGAACTTCAACCACGGTGGCATCTGGCGGTATTCCTCGCCGCCCTTTGCCACGACGTCGGCAAGCCGGTCACCGACCTGGCCGTCACCAGCCGGGATGGCGCGCAGGTCTGGAACCCCTTCGTCGAAGACCTCTACACCTGGGCCTGCCGGCATCAGGTGGATCGCTACTTTCTGCATTGGCGCGAGAATCGTGGCAAGAAGCACCAGGCCATTTCCGCCTTGATTGCCGAACGCATCATCAGCCCACAGGGTCTGGCCTGGATCGCCGCGGCTGACACCGAGCTGGTGCTGTGGATGATGGAAACGATCAACGGCTCACCCAGCGCCGAGAATCCGATTCACGATCTCGTCATTCGCGCGGATCAGGCCAGCGTCGAGCGCGACTTGCGCAATCTTGGCGTCGCCTTTACCGGCTACGAGATCGGCCTGCCGGTCGAACGCTTCCTGGTGGACATCATGCGCCGGCTGGTTCGTGAGGGAATCTGGGGAGTCAATCAACCGGGCTCGCGACTCTGGCATATCGATGGGCATCTCTACCTCGTCTGGCCGGCCGCTGGCGAGGAAATCGCCGCCCTCATTCATCAGGAAAAGATTCCTGGCTTGCCGAGAACGCCGAACAGTCTTCTCGATATGCTCGTGGAACGGCAGTTGGCGAGTGTCCGCGAGGATCGTGCCGACGGCCATCGCTACTGGGTGATCGCCCCGGCGGTGCTGGCCGAGAAAATCCCGAACATCCGACTGACGGCGATCAGGCTTCGTGAGGTAGCGCTGCTCATCGAGCCTGCGCCGCCCTGCGTTCCGGGAAGACTTCTCGAGCAGGACGAACCCGTAACAGAGGCGCCTGAGTTGCCGACCCCGAGGTCATCGCCGCTGATCGAGTCACCGGTTTCCGTTGCGGTCCGTCGGATGCCAGAGCCTCCTACTAACCCAGAGCCCAGTTTCAACCCGCCAGCGACGGGCAGCGATCAGCTGGACGGTGCCGTCGGCGAAGCCTTGCGGGCGCTTGCCCACGACCTTCAGGCGGGCAAGAAGTCTGCCGAGCACCTGATACACATCGACCCCTCCGGCGTATTGTGTCTGAAGTGGCCGGATGCACTCAGCAGCTGTGGCCTGGACGGCAAGGCGATTCTCGACGAGTTGTCGCATCGAAACTGGCTGACGGTCGACCCGCTGTCGCCTTTTCGGAAGGTGACCGAGATCAAGGTCGAGCACGGTCAGCCGTGGAAAGTGATTCGCCTCCAGCCGGCGGTCAAGCAGCTCATGGCCATCGGACAACTGCAGCCAAAACCCGCAACCGCAGCGCCGCCAGCTACACAACACCTTCAGGAGTCCAGGCCGAGCCAGGGTAAGACCGAGAAACCCGGTGAAGACGAGCGGCTGAAGTTGATTCAGGGCATCGTCGCCACCTTGCGCGACGGCGTAAAAACTGGCGTCCTGACATCAGAGCGGGAGGGGAACTTCACCTGGATTCCCTCCCGCCAGGCCGAACCCCTGTTGGTCGAGCGACTCCAGTTGGCCAGGATGCAGATCCTGCGCCTGGGGAGCGTCGTCCCGGACGTGTTTCTGTGTCAAACGCGGAATCGGGCGCATTGCTACCGAATTCCCGTCCCGCCCGCTGGCGATGGCAGCCAGAACCGGAGCGCGTAGCCGCGGCAACCATCATCGCCCGATGCCGAGGCGAAATGCGCCCCGTAAAGTCGCATTTCGAAATCCACAGCCGCCGACGGCAGACCAGAATCGATTCCCATGTCGATTCAAGCCCCACTGCCGTTCTTCGCCCTGCTGCTCGCCGCTTCGATGCCCATCGCGCACGCGGAGGATCTCGGTGTCGTCGGGCCGACCTACGACATTGCAGAGCCGGATCTGCTGGACGTCATCGAGTCACGTCTCAAACACATGGAGAAAACTGGCGAACTCGCCCGGAAACAGAACGAACACCGCGATCGCGTCGTTGCTGCCGTCGAGAAACCCAGACCCGTCGACGGCCTCAAGGCCACCGTCACCCGGCGCCGCTTCTTCATCGACCCGACGTGGATCCTCGACCACGACATCCGTAATGCCGACGGCGCGATCCTTTTCGCGCGCGGACTAAGGGTGAATCCCCTCGACCACGTTTCCCTTCGCGAACGGCTCGTGTTTTTTGACGGGCGGGATCGCCGCCAGGTCGCCTTTGCGCAACAGGCGCTGGCGAGCCCCGAGGGGGGCGCCAAACCCATCCTGGTCGCCGGTGAGCCCCTGGCGCTAATGCGCTCGTGGAAACGGCGCGTCTTCTACGACCAGGGCGGTAGCTTGAGCCGCCGCCTCGGCATTCGTCAGGTGCCGGCGGTGGTCAGTCAGGATGGCAAGAGGCTAAGGGTCGATGAAGTTCGTCCGTAAGTGCCTCTTGTTGTTCTTCTTGGCGGTGGCGATTGGGCGTAGCGGGCCTGCCCTGGCATCGCCGACCTGCACTGGCCGCTTCGCCAATCCGATCACCGATATCTGTTGGCGCTGCATGCTGCCGATCCGCTTCGGTGGCCTCGATCTGCTGTCCATGGGACAGGAAGACACGCCGAATCCCGGTGGCTCACCGCTTTGTGCGTGCCCCTCCCAATTGCGCGTGGGTTTCAAGGTGAGCTTTTGGGAGCCGGTCAGGCGAGTCGATGTGGTGCGTCGCCCGTTCTGCCTGACCAGTCTCGGCGGACTCGAGCTTGATCCCGGCTTCGATGCGCCGCGCGGTTCGCGTTTCAGCCAGGACAGCACGTCGACCTCGTCTTTCTATCAGGTGCATTGGTACGTCGATCCGGTCATCTTTTGGCTGGAAGCGATCTTCGACAATGCCTGTCTGGAGCAGGGCGGTTTCGATGTCGCCTATCTCACCGAACTGGACCCGATGTGGCACGACGACGAGCTGACCTTCATTCTCAACCCCGAGGTCGCGCTGTTCGGCAACCTGGCGGCCCGCGCGGCGTGTGCCGCCGATTGCGCAGCGGCCACCGCCGGCTTTCCGCTCAATACCCTGTTCTGGTGTGCCGGCTGCCAGGGCAGCCTCTATCCGCTGAATGGCAACGTGCAGGCCCATATCGGAGGCGTCCAGGCATCGAGTCTGGAAATGACCCGACTGATCGCCAAGATGCACCGGGAAGGGCTGATGTGGGCGGCCTCCGGCGAGGACGGACTCTGCGGCTACTACCCGCAGCCGATCATGGACAAGACGGGCTACAAGTATCACATGCTCTACCCGATTCCTCAGACCGTTCAGCTATCGGGGAAATGCTGCCAGCCGCTGGGGCGATCGACGATCCTGTGGGGCGCCGGGCGCGAGTTTCCCTTCGAGGGCGAGGATTTCGCGTACATGGTCTTCCGCAAACGGAACTGTTGCCAAGGCGCGTTCTGAGGCCATGAGCAGGCGACCGCGGATCCTGCTGTCGGTGCTTTGCCTCGGCGTCGGCGCCTGGGGGGGGCCGGTGACGTGCGCGCTGGCTCAAGGCGTAGGACCCTCGGACAGCGAGCTGCGGGCTACCCGCGAGCGCATGGGTTCTCTTCTGGACGCCGTCGAGGTGCCGAAGGCCACTGGCCGTCCAACGGTTCCCGATCCGACCAGGCTGCCACAGCCCGCGACCACGGGGCCCGATATCGCCCGGATGGCCGAGACCTACCGCCAGGCCCCACCAAGCTCGGCAGCGGGCAAGGATGTCCCGGAGTTGATGGTGTTTGTTTCCTTTTCGTTGCCGAAGGAAACGCTGCAGCGAATCGTCGGCCAGGCGGAGAAATCCGGCGCCGTCTTGGTCCTGCGCGGACTTCACGGGAATTCCCTCACGCGCATGGGTGAGGAGATCGCGCGACTGGTCGGCGACCGGAAGGTCACGGCGATCATTCATCCACCGGCCTTCAAGCAGTTCAAGGTACGGCAGGTGCCGGCACTGGTACTGGCGCGGTCCGGCCAGGCGTCAAAGATCGGCGAAGACGGCTGTGCCCCGGGGTCGAGCTTCATCCGCGTCGACGGCGATGTCACTCAGGACTACGCGCTTGATCTGATCGAGCGACAGGCGCCGGCGTGGGCCGATGTGGCGCGCCGCTACGCGGCGAGACTCTCGGGGTCGCGACCATGAGCAAGCGCTGCGTCTTCGTCCTTGCGCTGCTCCTGGCAGGCCGTGCCTGGGCGCAAGGTGATGCTGCGAGCAGCGCGTTTGCCGACGGTAAAGCGCTGGGCGCCGGTACGATCGACAGCGCCTTCCAGGCCATTGGCAACGGCACCGGCGCCGAGACGGTGCCGGGATTCGGACTGAACACCCCCCAATCGCAGGTGTTCCAGGCGGGGCAGGGTCAGTTGTCGGGGCCGGGTACGGCCAAGATCATCGACTGCGCCAGCCAGGCCCCTGAAGTGGATTCCTACCGGCGGCAGGAGTGTGACGCCGTCAATTTCGTGGCCCGCAACCCGGCCGTGCGCCCGGCGTTCTCAATCGATCGCGCCAACGATCCGCTGATCAGTCGCGCCCGAGCGCTGGCCCGCAATCCGACGATGAGCGGCACTGGCATCACCGCCGGGAATCCTGCCGAACAGTGCCGGGTGGTGACCGAGACCCAGCCCGCGTCGTTCAGCACGGAAACCTGCAATGACTACCGGCCGGTGAGCAGCGCTTTCTGTTCGACCGCGCGGCAGATCAGCGTCGATCAGCATCACCGCTACCAGTGCGTCGAGCAGATGCAATCGGTGAGCAATGCCTCCTGCTTCATCGGACAACAGATCGCCGTCGATACGCGTTACCGCTACCAGTGCAATCAGACGGTGCAGGGCTACGAGTCGCTGAGTTGTCGGCGAGGGGTTTCCGTCACCGTCGGGTTTGGCCAGTGCTCCCCCGGTGTCTGGCTCGGCCGCGCGGCGTTTGTCGATTGCGGCCGCTGCGTCGATCCGTACATGGCGATGAACATCTTTTGCGGTAGCGATGGTCGATCGTACGAAGTGGAGCCCTACCGTTCCAGCGACGGCGCCAATCGCTTCGACTACCAGACACTCGGCTATTCCTGGGATGGCAGCTACGGCCGTTTCCCGGTGGCGGTCGCGCCCGGTCAATCGGTCAGCGATCACTACGTCAGCGATCTCGGTTTCGGCTGCCATCTCTACGTCTATTTCAGCGTCAGCTGCAGCGCCACCACCTGTACGCCATCGGTGCGCAACGTCAGTGCCGGTTGCAACTCGGCCGGTGGCAGCGGCACCGGGGCGGCGTTGCAACTGCCGATGTCCACGACGGTCAGCAGTTGGCGGTCGAGCGAGTGCGCCAGCTTGCAGCAGCGAGCGCAGTGATGAAGAGGCTTCTTGCGATGCTGTTCGCCATCGCACTCGCTGGACAAGCGACCGCCGGCGATTGTCGGCTGGCGAGTTCGACCTGTGTCGATAGCACCGCGAGCAAGACGATCTCCGGCATCGTGGTGACGCTGGCACAGGTTGGCGGCTGCTGGGAGTACCAGGACACCTATACCTGCATCAAGCCCGAGGCGATCGACTACTGTGCTGCACTGGCCACGGCCGGTTGCGGGCAGATCGGTTCGAGCTGCAGCGATACCGCATTCAATGGGAGCTGCAACACTTATACGAAGACGTTTCAGTGTGGCACCGATCAGCGAGAGCCCAGCAACACGCTTCGGTTGAGCAATAGCTACACCCTGCTCATCGACGCTCCCGACGCCAGTGCCTGCAGCAGCTATGCGCAGAACGCACGCTGCCGGCTGGCGGCGCATACCTGCGTCGATTCGACGCCATGCAAGCTTGACGCCAGCGGGGCGACGGTTTGCCTGGCCGGCGTGACGCCGCCGGAAGGCGGGCTGAACTCGACGGCGAGCTGTTGGCGCTATCAGGACGACTATTCGTGCATTGCCGACGACCCCCTCGATTACTGCG
>Ga0209571_1000826_pt1 | contig 22008 bp, 21 predicted proteins | sample EBPBio102011_DNA_FD_185866 | JGI IMG/M metagenome (GOLD analysis project Ga0209571, IMG submission 185866) | Wastewater treatment Type I Accumulibacter community from EBPR Bioreactor in Madison, WI, USA - Reactor 1_1/10/2011_ DNA (SPAdes)... | ecosystem: Engineered > Bioreactor > EBPR >... | reverse complement strand
ATCTGGGCCATCTGCGGGCGATGGCGCAGGTCACCGAATATGGCGCGATCATCGCCCCGCCCGTCCCGGCCTTCTATCTGAAGCCGGCCGACATCGCAGCGATCGTCGACCAGATCGCCTTGCGCGCACTCGGGCTACTCAACCTGGAGCCCGAAAGCGTCGCCTTCAGAGAATGGCAGGTTGGTGGAGCGTAACGGCCAGAGGCCACAGCTTTGCCCCAAGGTTCACCTCATCCGCGCCTTCTCGATCTCCGCTCGCCGGCACGCGACTTCAGCGTCACATCGCCGAGAAGGGGACATGACAGCGATGGCGGCATGAGGGCGACCGTGATGCCGTTCGAGCTAAGCATCGACGGCCGAAATCGTAGTCTTGACGAGCGGCGAACGGGCACTGTCCCTCGTCGTGGCCTCCTAGATTACTGTCATCAACAAGCCGACCGTGGTTCGATGGAATGAACCTCGCGGCGGCTCACAGGCCCTTCCGGCTTCCACCTCGGACAGCTTCGCCTGACTGTTGGGCACCGTACGATGCGGCCTCATCATGCCGGTCAGGATGTGCCCGTTCCCAGCGAGTTCAGCTTCGCGCCGCTGCCGGTCGTCCTTGTCACACTCCTGTTTGACTGCGTCGAGGTGCTTGAAGACAAGATCTTGAAGTTGGCCGCGATCAAGTTTGTCCTTGGCGATTTCGTCAACGACGCGCACCGTGTCTTCACTCATCGCGTTCCCAACGACGTAAATGCCGAGGTCGAACACATCCCGAATCTACCCAACAAGCCGCCCTTGATGGGTCTGCATGGACATGATCCCCAGCAAGCACGCACTCACCATCACGATCCGTGAAACCGTCGAACGGCTCTCCCCCGCCATCGCAGCGGCGAGCCCAGGCCGTCCAAACGCGGCGTAGGTGCATGTCTGGGAGACCTGGCCGACCCTAGGCCGCATCGGTCGCCACTGCATCGCGTCTGTCTTGTAAGTCCATCGCTCGGTCCATTTTTCAATCACAACCTACCGCGCTGACCCGGCGCAGGAAGGCAATGTTCCGACAAAAATCCGGGGCCGCCCCGGACGCGCCGCTATCGAGCCAGCCACGGCAAGCGCAGGCGTGAGGGCAGGACAAGCAAAGGCGCGCGGCCATGGCGAAAGTGCCGCCAAAGCCGTCCCTGGCCGCTGCTCCAGGATCGACATCCGCCCGCTCGATCATCTCGCGAAACAAGCCCGCCTGCTGCCGTACCCTTTCGAACCTTGGCCATCGCCGCCTGGCCTTTTGCCCTTGTAGCCTTGGATGCATGTCGCGCTCCCAGACAAGAGGAATAGCGAAGAGTAAGCGCAAAATTCCCTCACCTCTTTGTCTCAAAACAAGGACAACCGGCCCCCGGCACGACAATCTTCGTCATAGTTTCGAATGTGATCCTGAAAATGACAGGAGTGGAATCCGTCCGTCATCGGCAGTCTTTTCAACATCTGGCGGCAAATCGCCTCCAGTTGGAACGAACCGGCAGGAGAACTTGCCTTTGACCCGTGAGATAGAATCTGAAACGAAACTGGCTGCGGTTCTCATCGAGGCAGTGACGGGAATCGGCCTGGCATTCGTCGACGAGGCGGGCCGGATCGGAAGCTGGAACGCCGGCGCCGAACAGATCACGGGGTGGAGTAGGGCCGAGTTTCTGGGCGGCGACCTCGCATGCCTCTTCGTCGCCGCGGATCCGGGCGTGACAGCCTCCCTGCTCGCCGCGGCACAGGAGGCCGGCAGGGCCGAGACGCAGCGCATTTGCCGGCGACGGGACGGGACCTCGTTCACCGCGCAGCTCTCGATCGCGCCCATGAAGGCGCAGTCCGGCAGCCCCGGCGGATATGCGTTCGTCCTGCGCGACATCTCCGAACAGCTCCAGGCCGAGGAGGCCCACACCGTCCGCGAGGCGCATCTGCACTCCATCCTCGAAACGATACCCGACGCCATCGTTGTGATCGACGAGGACGGCCGGATTCAGTCCTTCAGCGCGGCAGCGGTCCGGCAGTTCGGCTACGATCGCAGCGAGGTGATCGGCGAGGACGTCAAGATACTGATGCCCAGCCCCTACCGGCATCATCACGACAGCTACATCAAGCGCTATCTCGCCACCGGCGAGCGCAGGATCGTCGGCATCGGGCGGATCGTTGTTGGCCAGCGCAAGGATGGCTCGACCTTCCCGATGGAACTCGCCGTCGGCGAGATGCACTCTGGCGGCCGGCGCTACTTCACCGGCTTCATCCGCGATCTGACGGAACGGCAGAAGACCGAAACCCGCCTGCAGGAGCTGCAGTCCGAGCTCGTCCACATGTCGCGCTTCACGGCGCTGGGCGAGATGGCATCGACGCTGGCCCATGAGATCAACCAGCCGCTGACGGCCATCACGAACTACCTGAAGGGGTGCCGCCGGATTCTCCAGCGCATGGAGGGCAAAACCGCCCGCCTGCTGGAGGACGGCGTCACGAAAGCGGCCGATCAGGCGCTGCGCGCCGGCCAGGTGATCCGGCATCTGCGCGAATTCGTGCAGCGCGGCGAAAGCGAGCGCCGGATCGAGCCTCTCGCCAAGCTGATCGAGGAGGCCAGCGCGCTGGCCATGGTCGGCGCTCGGGAACAGGGTGTTCACATCGCCTATCTCCTCGACCCTCGCGCTGCCTTCACGCTCGCCGACGGCATCCAGGTCCAGCAGGTGTTGCTGAACCTCATCCGCAACGCGATCGAGGCGATGGATGGCGAGGAGCGGCGTGAACTGGTCGTCGAGACCCGGCGCATCAGCGAGGAGATGCTGGAGATCTCGGTTCGCGATACCGGCACGGGCCTGGCTCCCGAGATCGTCGACCAGCTCTTCCAGCCTTTCGTCACGACCAAGCAGCATGGCATGGGCGTCGGGCTCTCGATCTGCCGCACCATCGTCGAGGCGCATGGCGGAAAGATCTCGGCCGTGTCGGAGCGGGGACGCGGAACCTGCTTCACCTTTTCACTGCGCGCCGTCGATCCGGAGGAGATGGCTCATGCAGGGTGATGCCATCGTCCATATTGTCGATGATGATCTGGCTGTCCGGCAATCGCTCTCTTTCCTGCTGGCTTCCGACGGGTTTCCAGTCAGGCTGCACGAATCCGCCAGCCAGTTTCTCGACAACGTCAGGGAGGCGCCGACGGGCTGCATCATCACCGATATACGCATGCCGGGGCTCGATGGCATCGAATTCCTCCGCGGCCTTGCCGTGCGCGGCTTCAGCCTTCCCGTGATCGTGATGACCGGCCATGCGGATGTGTCGATCGCCGTCGAGGCGATGAAGGAGGGAGCGGTCGACTTCATCGAGAAGCCCTTCGACGACGAGCGGCTGCTCGCCGCGGTGCGCTCGGCCCTCGACCGGCATCAGCGCAAGACGCAGCGCGAGGCGCAGGGCATCGACATCCTGGTGCGCCTCAAATCGCTGAGCGAGCGCGAGAAGCAGGTGCTCGACCGTCTCGTCGAAGGCAAGGCCAACAAGGTGATCGCGCACGAGCTCGGCATCAGCCCCCGCACGGTCGAGATCTACCGGGCCAATGTCATGACCAAGATGAGGGCTGCAAGCCTGCCCGAGCTCGTTCGCTTTGCCCTGTTGGTCGGCGACAACGCCCCCTGAGATCGCAACGCACCATCGGGAGCGGCTCGCGTAAGGTGTATTCCTGACTTGGATGCCGCGGCGGGCCGACACAGACTGCCGGCATACCAACCCGGCGCGATCCGAGCCGCGGATCACCCGGAGCAAGGCATGCCATGTCTCCCGAAGGATGCGTGATCATCGTCGATGACGACGATGCCGTCCGGCAGTCGCTGACGTTTTCCCTCGCGCTCGAAGGCTTCCAGGTCAGGGCCTTTCGCAACGGCGAGGAACTGCTCGCCGAAGGGGAGCTGCCGACGCGCGCCTGCATGGTCATCGACCACTGCATGCCTTCGCTCGACGGGCTGACACTGATCGGTCGCCTCCGGCAGAGCGCCATCGCGCTGCCGGCGATCCTGATCACGGAGAAGGCCAGCGCCGAGATTCATCGTCGGGCGACGCTGTGCGGCTGCCGCGCGGTGCTGGAAAAGCCGCTGGAGGACAATTCGCTGGCGGACTGCATCAGGGACGCGCTGGCAAACGGCGGCAGCGAGGAATTTCGCAGGCAAGGCTGAGACGGGGATGCCCTCGAATGTCAGGCCTTGACCTCGGCGGGGGCCTTGCGACACCAGTCCTCGATCTCTCCGGCATCGAGCGGCAGCGTGACGAAGACCTCGCCGGCGAAAGCCTGCCATTGCCGCAGATACTGGCGATTGACCGCGATGACGGTCGGGATGCCCGCGGCAACCGCCATCTCGATCTCCTCGCGCAGACCCCGCCCCTTACCTTTGTGCTTGCCGAAGCGGTTGACGATCCGATGTCAATTACCGCGCGTCGGCTTCCACTCACTTACGGATGTTCCGGAGCGGACAGGTATTGAGGCCAAACACCGAATAAAGCGGGCAAGTTTGGAAAAGACCGGTCAACAGCGGGACGAGCCCGAACAATCCCCACCAGCGCGCTGCACCTTCGACGACAAAGATCAGCGATAGCAGGACCAGCCCAACGACGATTCGCAACAGGCGATCGATCCCCCCGACATTCCTGGTCATGATGCATTCTCCCCTGGCCTGCGGCCGCTTCGAGTTGGATTGCCCTTTTTTGGCAGAGTTTCGTCCCGACAACGCGAGAGACGACGCTCTCGCCCCCAATCTGACATAAGCAGGGGATGGTGGAGCCGAAGACTCCCTCCAGCCGCTTGACCTAGCCTACTACCGGCTCGTTGAACTGATCGAAGGCCCGCAAGGCGTCGGCGGCGTACATCAGCGCCGGGCCACCGCCCATATAGACCGACATCGCAGCGATCTCGGCTACTTCCTGCCTCGTCGCACCAAGGCCAACCAATGCCTTGCTGTGGAATCCGATGCAGCCGTCACAACGCTGCGTAATGCCGATCGCGAGAGCCACCAGCTCCTTGGTCTTCCTGTCGAGGGCACCGTCGGCACCGGCTGCCTTCGACAGGGCGTAAAAAGCCTGCATGGCATCGGGTTGCAGCTTCCGGATCTCGCTGGTGTAGGCCGAGATATCCCTGGTGATGGCGCGATAATCCTTGCTCAAAGCCCACTCCTAGCCGGCTCGCTTAACACTTCATGTTTTGATAATATAAGAAGGACATGAAATGTGAAGTAGGCGTCACAATGGATTTGATGCAGATCATGCCTGAGAAGGCCGAAGCCGTAGCCGACTTCCTCAAGGGGTTGGCCAATCCGAGCCGGCTTCTAATTCTCTGCGCGCTGTCCCAGGGCGAAAGGAGCGTCACGGAGCTGATCGCAGCGACCAGCGTACCGCAAACCTCGATGTCCCAGCACCTCGCCAGACTGAAGGCCGAGGGTATCGTCGAATTCCGCCGCGATCACCGGACCCTCTATTATTTCATCGGCCACCCGGTCGTGACTGAGATTATGACGGTGCTCTACGGGCATTTTTGCGCCAGCGAGACCTGAGAAGCCGGCCAGCACTGCCGGCATGTCCTGCTCCGTTGCCGATCAGGCTCGGCAAACACGGCGCATGCGGAGGTCCGATCGGCCCCGACGATGCATCGTCTGCCCGTAGGCCCTACGCAAGACGACCGTCGCGCAGGGTGAATTTCCGGTCGAACCAGTCGAATATCTTCTCGTCGTGGGTGACGACGATGATCGCGGCCTCCTGCTCGACGGCAACCTTTCGGAGCAGGTCCATGACGATTCCCGCGCGTTTCGAATCGAGTGCGGCCGTCGGCTCGTCGGCGAGAATGATACGTGGCCGATTGGCCAGGGCGCGCGCAATGGCAACGCGCTGCGCCTCGCCACCCGATAGCTGGGCGGGCATCGCGTTTCGGCGGTGCCCGACCTCGAGATAATCGAGCAGCTCGACCGCTCGGGCCCGGGCCGCGCCCGCTTCCTCCCCGGCCAGTTGCAGCACGAGAGCCACATTATCGGTCGCGTCGAGAAACGGGATGAGATTGTGGAACTGGAAGATGAAGCCAATATTGTGGAGCCTGAGCTGCCTGAGATTGGGTTTCAGCCATCGCCCCTCGCTCAGCACCGTCTCGCCGTCGAGCGCCATCGAGCCCGAGGACGCATCGAGGATGCAGCCGATGATGTTGAGGAGTGTCGTCTTCCCGGAGCCGGAGGGGCCGAGCAACGCGACGACCTGACGCGGATAGACGTCCAGGCTCACATCGCGAAGTGCGTCCACCCGCGTCTCGCCTTCGCCGAAATGCTTGGAGATGCGCTCACAGCGGACGAGCGGATGATCTGCCATCTCTCAGCTTCCCAATGCCGTCGCGGGATCCACCCGAAGCGCCGCGCGAACCCCGAGCCCGCTCGCCATCAGGCACACGACCACCACGACGAGGCCGAGCGCGAACATGTTGTCGGCTTCGAGGATCACGCGGCGCGGAAAGGAGCCGCTGATGCTCGCGATCAGCATGGCGCCGATGGAAAATCCGATGAGCCCGAGCGCCAGCGCCTGCTGAACGATCATGCCAATGATGGTTCGATCCGGGGCGCCGATCAGCTTCAGGGTGGCGATCTGCTTGGTCTTCTCGATGGTCATCGTGTAGATGATCAGGGCGATGATCACAGCGGATACGACGAGCAAGAGCGACGTGAAGAGCCCGATCTGACGCCTGGCGCGGTCGACCAGAGAGCGGATCAGAATCTGCTCCTGAGCCTCCTGCGTGATCGCAGTCTGGTGTTTCCAGCGGCGGACGGCTTCTGCTACCGCTTCGGGAGAAGCATGGGGCTGCAGCCGCGCGACGACCGCGTTCACAGTGTCGCGGCTTCCTCCGACGACACCGCGTGCCTGCTGGATGCGTACTGCCGGCGGGGCAAGGTCGAACTGCAGCTTCTGCGCATCCGCCAGGGTGATGTACACGGCCGGATCGCCGCCGGAGCTGACCTGGTGGCGCGTCAATCCCACGACAGAAAACGTGTTCCGGCCGACGCGGAGGCGATCGCCGTGCGCGAGGCCGGTGCTTTGATCGGCCACCATCTCATAATGGCTGCGGGCGATCCCCCGTCCGGCAAGAATCTCCGGCGGCCCTCCCGGCCGCGTCGGCTCGTAGCCGATGACATAGAGCCTGAGCTTGGCGCCCATATGCTCAGTTTCGACGGTCTGATAGGTGATGCCGCCAGCCGACTCCACGCCGGCGATGCGCGCGACGGCCTCGCGGACGTCGCCGGGAATGCGCGAGGCTTCGGCGAAGGGGCCACGCGTGTTGGCCTCGACGATCCACAGATCGACGGCGGGAGCCCGGGCGATGGTCAGCGCATCGACGACAAGTCCGCGATAGATGCCGATCATGGCCAGCACGACACCGAGCAGAAGTCCGAGCCCGATGCAGGTCAGGATGAAGCGCCCGAAGCCGTGCCTTATGTCGCGATAGGCGAGGTTCACGGCCCCTTGCCCTCGCTGACCTGCGCACGGCGCCCGACCCGCAAGTCCGGCGTGCCCCGCATTATCACACGCGCGCGCTCGGGCACCCCGCCGACGATCTCGAGGCGGGAATCTTCCGTGCGATGCCGGAACCTGACGAGCCGGCGGTTCAGCCGGCCATCCTCGAGCGTCCAGACCGTGCCTTCGTGGCCGTTGTAGCCATGGACGGCTGCCTCTGGAATCAGAAGCGCCTCGGCGAGGGTGGCAGCGGTGATCAGGAACTCGACCTGCTCTCCCAGGAAAACGCGGGCGGGCGGGTTGTCGCCCCTGATGAAGATGCGTCGCTCCTCCGTGCTGCGATCGCTTTCAAGCCCGATGCGGACCACCTTGCCGGTGAAGACGTCCTGCGGGCGGGAACGCAAGCGGGCCTGGACCCGCTGGCCTTCCGCTATGAAGCCGGCACGCGCCTCGTCGACATAGGCGAGACCCCAGTAGCTGTCGTTTGCGATCAGCGTGAAGATCGGATCGCCGGCCTTGACGACCGTGCCCAGTTCTTTGTGCCGTTCAATGACGATTGCGTCGTAGGGAGCCGTCAATGTCCGGTGTCCCAGCAGTGTTTCTTCGAACTGGACTTGCGCCCGGGCATCCGCCAGTTGCGCCCTGCTGCTCGCGACCTCGCTTTCGGTAACGGTAACATCCGCCTTGGCAACGGCCTCGTCCCGGGCGGACTCTTCGGCCGACTGCTCCGATACGACGCTACGTCCGGCGAGCTCCTGCCTACGCCGGTTGGCAACCTGCCTTTGCGCGAGAACGGCGCGCGCCTTCTCCAGATTCGCCTCCGCCCGCTCGATGTTGACTTCGGCGATCTGGAGCGCGGCGCGTGCCTTTGCCGCCTTGGCCTCCTGCTCGCCGAGGCTGAGCCGGGCCAGGACCTGCCCCTTGCGGACATGGTCGCCGTGATCCGCATGGAGTTCCACTAGCGCAGCTCCAGCCTCGAAGCCGACTTTGGACATCACGCGGGCCTCGACCGTGCCCAGTCCGAATACACGGACCGGAATATCACGCTCGGGCATGAGTGCTTCAACTTCGACCGGACGATTGCTGTAGACGACGCCGGCGCCCAAAAGCACACTGACGACCGCGACGCCCGCAAGGGCACGCCGGACGGCTCGGCGGCCGAAGATGCCTGTCCGCTTCGGCTTCGTCGCGTTCAGACCGCCGACGATACCCGGCTGGCTGGATGGCGCACCCATGTCGTTCAGGCTCCGTAGCGATCATGCGCGCCGCATGGCGGCCGTTCAGGTGAGCCAGGGCACGATGACGTCGTGGCCGAGGCGGCGGCGGCGACGCCTGCTGCCGGGCTAGCGCACATCTCCCGGGTTGGCCTCCTTGCGGCCAACAACCAGTTATCGATACTCACGACGGTCATTGCGTATCCCCCCGACATCAATGAATATTTGATTCAGGATGTTGTACATTGACGGAGCGCAACGATCCCCGTCGTGGATCGCGATCCGAAACGCACGGCGGAACTGCACTCTCGTTGTCAGCGCGTAACATGGCCGGCACCAGTAAGTAGGCCATCTGCGAGCAAGACACCTACCGTCCAGCGCCGGATGGCTTCGCCCTCGCGCACAGAAACAGCGCGCGGAGGTGGTGCGGTCCTGCAAGCTCGGCCCGGTTCCCGGGGCGGAGAACCATCAGCGCAGTTGCCCCGACGTCTATGTCCGCGCGGCTTCGCGCCACCACGGTGGCGAGACCGGCGACGCCGTCTGGGTGCCCCGCGGCGCGGGTCCATCGTGTATGATAGGCGGCGGCCTTCTCACGCATGGCGAGCTTGGCGTTGATACCGTCGCAATCCTGGGTAACATCCGAGATGCGGATGTTGGCGCAACGGCTTGCAACGCTTGCGGCGTCAGCAAAAAACTCATAGGGCAGTTGATCTCAGAAGATGAATTCGTCCAGCGCCGCGTCCGGCTGATGCGGCTGGGGTTGCGCCGCCTCCTGATCGATGCCGCATTCTGCCATGATCGTCCGGTGAATCGTGCGCTCCGCCGCCATGGTGTAGCTCGACCAGACATGCTCCTGCAGGATGTCCCGCACGCACCCGAACGCATCCGCGTCCGGCCCAGGCTCCTGCGCAGCGGAACGGGCGAGTTGATCGGCCGCCGACGCGATCAGGTCGCCCGTGGCGCCGACATTCGAGAATGAGAGTCGCGCCTGCGCAATCACCGCGCAGAAGCCGTCGCTTTCCTGGGCCAGCCAGTCGAGCGTGGCGCCGAGCCGCTCTCCGGTCCCGCGTATAGAGGCGAGTGAGCTACGCATCGCCCGCTCGAGCGCCGCGAAGCGGGCCGCATCGAGCCTGTCGCAGCGCTTGAATTCACCTGAAACGGCCTGCATCTGATCGAAGATCGGCGTCAGGCGGCGCGTGTCTGCCGCGATCGCATCGGCAGCCTGCTTCAGCTCTTGGGCAATGACGACCAGGCTGCGGCCGCCCCCGCCGATGCGCGCGGCGCGCAGTCCCGCGTTCATGCCGATCCGGACGATGTCGGACACGGCTTTCGATAGGATCGGGACGGTTCGTTGGCACGTGTCGAGCACGCCCGACAGCGCATCGGTGACCTGATCGACGCCGGCTCGCGCGGTATCGCATTTGCCGAGCAATTCGGAAGCCTCCGCCAATTCGGCCTCGAGATTTCCGAGGAAGGAGGCGGGTTCTGTGCCCTGCCCGCCATAGAATGCGCACATGAGATCGATCAGCTTCGTCGTATCCCCGGCGAGCAACGCCAGCGCGGTCTCGATCGTATCGGCATCCCCGGTGAGGGTGGCCGCAATGTCGCGAAGCTGGCCGGATTGGAGCCGGTGCAGGACGAAGCGGCAGGCTCGCTTCGCCTCATCGCCGAGCCCGGCGCCCGGACCCGTCCCCTCGGCGATCGCGTCCACGAGCCGCAACCCCGCGATCGCGTGCTCCAGCCGTTGCCGTATGCTGTCCCCCGACTGCAGGGCGACGATCGCACCTCCGGTCGCCATCGCGATCCTGCCGGAATGGGCCGCGGCATCGCTCGTCAGTGCCGCGCTCTTCTGCTGGCGAACCGCTACCGCGGCGAGGGTCAGTTCGAGCTTTTCTGCCAGGACCGACAGAGCGCATCCGTAGCGCCGCTCGAAATCGCGCTGCATCCCGAGAGCGGAGCGCAGCAGCGCGCTCAGCCTGTCATGATCGCGGGCACAAGCCTCGACGGTGCGTTGCGCCTCGGTCGTCAAAGTCAGGATCTCGCCGGTGAACGCGCCGAAGTCACTCCCGGTCGATGCGATGGAGACCGCTTCGATGCGCGCACCGCGGGTCAGGATCATGATCAACCGCATTTGCCTGATCAGGCGTTCCAGCGCCTGCGAGACGACGGCGTCGTGCGTCGCCAAGTCCTGCAACTTGCCGATTTCCCCCGAGAGGTTCTGGCCGAGCCGGCGAAGGTCCGAAGCCAACCCGCCGAGCGTCGCTCGTGCGCGCCCGAAGTCCTCGCCGGTCAGCTCGCGCGATAGCGTCGAGAAGCGCTCCTTCAGGCTGTCGAACAGGGGCAGGCCCGCGCCGAGCCGCTCGCCCGCCTCGGCAAAGGTGCTGTCGATCTGTCGCGCACCGGTCTCGAGAGTGTCGGTCAGCACTGATGTTGGGTAATCGCTGCAACTCATCGCGGATCCACCCCCTCACGCACCAGGCGCGGCTCCGCCGCGGAATTGCCGACCGCCTGCGGCCAGGCCATGATCTCATGCGGAACCCGCGCAAGGCGGACGATGCGCTGGGCCGCGCCGAGTTCGATCGCTTCCTTCGGCATGCCGAAGACGACGCAGCTATCCTCGTCCTGCGCCAGGGTACAGGCCCCAGCCTTGCGCATCTCGAGCAGGCCGCGGGCCCCATCATCGCCCATGCCGGTCATGATCAGGCCGAGCGCGTTGGCGCCGGCATATTGGGCCGCCGAGCGGAACAGCACGTCGACCGAGGGACGGTGGCGCGAGACATGCGGGCCATCCTTGATCGCAACCCGATACTGACTACCCGAGCGCTGCAGCAGCATGTGGCGGTTTCCCGGCGCGATCAGCACGCGGCCGGTCCTGAGTTCATCGCCGTCTTCGGCTTCCTTGACCTCGACGGCGCAGATGCCGTCCAGCCGGCGCGCGAAGGCCGCAGTGAACTTTTCGGGCATGTGCTGCACCACGGCGATGCCCGGGCAGGTCGTCGGGAGCGCGGTGAGCACTTCCCGCAAGGTCTCGGTGCCCCCGGTCGAGATGCCGATGCAGACGATGCGGTCCGTCTCGCCGCGAGCGCGGCCGGGCACGGGTGGCGGCATGATCACATCGGCCGTCAGCTTCTTCTCGATCGGCGGGCGCGCCAGCCTGGGCCGCAGCCGCGCCTGGGCCGCCGCCCTGACCGAATGCCGCAGACGGTCGGCCGTCTCGATCAGGGCGTTGCGCGTGTCGATACGAGGCTTCGGCAGCACGTCGACCGCACCGGCCTCCAGGGCGTCGAACAGCGCTCGCGATCCGGCTTCCGTCAAGGTCGAGCAGATGATTACGGGTATCGGCCGTTGGGCCATGATCTTGCGCAGGAAGGTCAGCCCGTCCATCCCCGGCATCTCGATGTCGAGGATCATGACATCGGGCAGTTCGTTCTGCAGGCGGCGCACCGCTGCCGGGACGTCGGCCGCCGTTCCCATCACCTCGATGCCGGGGTCGTCGTTCAGGATCGCGCTGAGAACCTGCCGCACCGAGGCGGAATCGTCGACGATGAGCGCGCGGATCGGCTGGCTGGTCACGCTGCTGACCTCCTGAGCGCTGCCGGACAGGCCTGGTACACGGTCGGGACGACCTGCTGGATACCGGGAATGCCGCTGCCGGCCATGGATTCCGAGTGGCCGAGCATCAAGTATCCGCCGGGACGCAGATGCGATACCAGCCGCCGGATCACCGCCTTCTGGGTAGGGCCGTCGAAATAGATCAGGACGTTGCGGCAGAAGATGACGTCGATGTCCCGGTCGAACGGATAGCTCTCGTCCATCAGGTTCAGACGCTCGAAACGGACCTTGCGGCGCAGCTCCGGCGCGACCCTGACGAGGTCCTGCCGCGGATCCTTCGATCTCATGAGGTAACGTTGCTGCATCGCCGTCGGCACCGGGGCGACGAAGGCGCTCGGATAGATCGCCATGTCGGCTTCGCGCAGTACCTCCGTCGAGATGTCGGTCCCCAGGATCGAGAAGCGCATCGGCGCCCCGGCATTGGCGAGGTCTTGCAGCACCATTGCGGCCGTGTAGGCCTCGGCGCCCGTCGAGCTGGCCGCGCTCCAGATCTTCAGGCTCGCGGGGCGCGTGTCCTTGCGCTGCTGCAGCTGCGGTACCGCGACATTGCGCAGGAATTCGAAATGGCTCGGCTCCCGAAAGAAATCGGTCTTGTTGGTAGTGACGCAGTCGATCAGGTGGACGAGCTCGTCATCGAGTCCGCCCTGTTCGAACAGATGAGCGCCATAGTGCGACACGTTCGACAATCCGAGGGCACGGGCGCGCTTGCGCAGCCGCCCCTCGACCATGGTGCGCTTGGCCGCCGGCAGCTTGATGCCGACGCGGCTCTCGATGATCGCGGCGATGGCCGAGAAATGCCTGTCGGCCAGATGGTCCGCGGCGTCCGACATCATTGGCGTCACCGCTCTCACGCGACCCTGTCGATGGCGAGGTCGGCCGCGGCCAGGTCGTCGGCCTTCATGAGACGCTCGAGATCGAAGACGACGATGAAGGCTTCGCCCTTGCGGCCGATCCCGGCGATGTAGTTCGATTGCCAGCGACCGCCGACATCGGGAGCGGCCTCGGTCTGGTCGGCATCGAGGCCGGTGACCTCGAAGACGCGATCGGCGACGAAACCGACGCCCCGGGTGCGGCCCTTGACCGGCACGTCCAGGATGATGATGCGGGTCGCCTCGGTGGGCTCGGCGCGCGGCAGTCCGAGCTTGGTCCGCAGATCGACGATCGGATAGCCGGCGCCGCGGACGTCGATCATGCCGAGCAGGAAGGCCGGCGCATGCGGCAGCTTCGAGATCGGGCGCATGTCGAGGATCTCGCGGACATTGCGGATATCGATGCCGAAGAGCTCCTGGTCGATGCCTAGGGTCAGGTATTGGGCGGTCTCGGCCATGGGGGGATTCCCGATGCGGCGGTAGGGCGTGGCTAAGTGCGGGCGGCAGGGCCGGCCCCGCCCGAAGGCGAGGCCGGCATTGGCTCAACTGCGATGGAAGGCGGCGTCGTGCTGGTCTCCGCCGTCCTCCATGTCGAAGGAGAAGCCGCCATTGGCGACCTTCTTGGCCGGGCGCGCCGCAGGGGCAGGCGCCTTTTTCGGCTGGAGCGCCGAGGCCATGGCCGCAGCCTTGCCGCGCAGCTGGGCGACCGCTTTGTCGGTGCTGGTCGCCGGCTGGCCGCTGCGGCGCAGGCCGCCTTCGTCGAGGCGGAAGAAGGCGATCGTGGCCTGCAGCGTCTCTGCCTGGGCCGAGAGCTCCTCGGAGGTCGCGGAGACCTGCTCGGAGGCTGCCGCGTTCTGCTGCGTGACCTTGTCGAGCTGCTGGATCGCCTGGTTGATCTGGGCCGCGCCGACATCCTGCTCGCGGCTGGCGGAGGTGATCTCCTCGACGAGCTCGGCGGTCTTCTTGATGTCGGGCACCAGCCTGGCCAGCATCGAGCCGGCTTCCTGCGCGACCTTGACCGTGTCTGCCGACAAGGTGCCGATCTCGGCCGCTGCCGCCTGGCTGCGCTCGGCGAGCTTGCGCACTTCCGAGGCCACCACCGCGAAGCCCTTGCCGTGCTCTCCGGCGCGGGCGGCCTCGACCGCCGCGTTCAGCGCCAACAGATCGGTCTGGCGAGCAATCTCCTGCACGATGTTGATCTTGGCGGCGATGGTCTGCATCGCATCGACCGCCTTGCCGACGGCGATGCCGCTCGTCTCGGCGTCCTTGGCGGACTGGGAGGCCATCTTCTCAGTCTGGCTGGCGTTCTCCGCGTTCTGCTTCACGTTCGCCGCCATCTCTTCCATGGACGAGGAGGCTTCCTCCGTCGACGCAGCCTGCTCGGTCGAGCCCTGAGAGAGCTGCTCAGCACTGGCCGACAGCTCCTGGCTGCCCGAGGACATGTTCTCGGCGGCGCTCGTCACCTGCCCGACTACATCGCGCAGCTTGTCGACCATGTTCTCGAGCGCGATGCCGAGCGTGTCCTTGTCCGACAGGCGCTTGGCCTCGACGGTGAGGTCGCCGTTGGAGATGGCGTCCGCCACCCGGGCCGTGGCGCTGAGATTGGTGGTCATCGTGTTCAGCGAGGTCACGAGATCGCCGATCTCGTCCTGGCTCCTGACGGCGATGGTCTGGCTGAGATCGCCGATGGCGACGGCGTTGGCGAGGCCGGCTGCGCGCGACAGGCCGCGGCTGATGCTCAGCGCGATCCAGCTCGCGGCGCCAATGGCGACAAACAGCGAAGCAAGGATGATCGCGATCAGCAGCGTCTTGGCAAAGGCAGCCTGCTCACCGGCTTCCTTGGCGGCCTGCGCCGCGGTCTGATCGATGAAGATCTTGTACTCGTCCAGCGCTGCCACGAGAGCGTTGCTGACCGTTCGCCCTTCGCCCATGCTCAAGGTGATGGCCTTGATGGTGCCGGCCTCTCCGACGACGCCCGAGACGCGGTTTATCAGGCCAAGCAGCGCTTCCGTGGGAGTGGCTACGTTGGATGACGGGGCTGTCGACGCCGCTTTCGCCATCTCCGTGCGCACGACCTCCAAGCCCGCGACGATTGCTTTCCGGCGCTCTTCGATCTGGTCGACCGACTGCGCAGAGAAGCTCTGGGTGAGCTGGCCGAGCGAGCCGGCGAGCGCGGCCCTTCCGTTCTGAATCGCCTGGGATGCCCGGGCTGCCTCTGCCGTCTGGGCGGCGCCCAACGCAGCCAATACCTGGTCGATTGTCTGGTTGAACTCCTTGAGGGCAGCCTGGCCCTCGCCATTCCAGATGTCGATGGCCCGATGGCTCGAGTTCAACTGGGCATACTGGAGAACCTGGTCCTGCACCGCGCCGAAGCGATCGATCGTGGGTGCCATCGCATCCCACCTGCGCTTGCCGCCGTCCACCGCAATGGCAACCAGTTCATTCTTGATTTTGAGAGCGACCGCGCGGCGCTCCGCGGCTCTGGCGGCATACTCCCTTGCCTCCTTTTCCGAGGCGGAGATGATGGCGTTTTTCTCGGCTCGAATGGAATCCTGGAAGGCGATAGCGATCGCTCCAAGTTTACCGACCCGCTCGTTGAAGATGACGAGAGTATCCTGCACCTTGGTCATTTCGGTCAGCTTCTGATAAGCGAGACCGCCGGCCGTGAGGGATAGCGCGATAACCACGCCGAAGGCGCCTGCCAGCTTGGTCTTGATGGTCATTCTCATGTTCGTTCCCCGGTAAGCAACGTGAAGGGTTCCTGCGCTGTCTCGACAGCGCCTCAACTCAGGATTTTTTCGAGATCGGGAACGATGACGAACTCGTCGTTCCACTTGATGATGGAGCGGATGAATTCGGGCCGCCAATGCAGCCCCAGGCGCGGCACCTGCTGCACCTCGGCAGTCGAGATCTCCGTGACCTCGTAGACCTTGTCGGCCATGATCCCGAGCGCGACCGAGTCGCCGTCGATCTCGATCTCGACGACGACGATCCGGCTGTCGGTGGTGTCCGTGCGCCGGGGCATGCCGAAGCGCAGGCGCAGATCCGCCAACGGAATGACGTTGCCGCGCACATTGATCAGCGCCGGCAGGAAGGTGCGCGCGCCGGCGACCCGGGTGGCGGGGACCGGGTCGATGATCTCGCGCACGATGTCGGCCTCGATCGCGAAGATCTCGTTGCCGAGACCGACCAGCAGGGCCTGCAGGCGGGCCCCGCTCGAGGCCGCGGGGTCCTGAGCGGCGTTGTCCGATATCTGGAGCTGCGTCATGCCGCCTCCGGCGTCTTGTCGGTCTCGGAGCGGTTCTGGCCGAGCGAGACGAGCTGGGTGACATCGAGGATCAGGGCCGCCGTGCCATCGCCGAGGATGGTAGCGCCCGAGAACATCACGACGTCGGCGTGGAGCTTGGAGAGCGATTTGATCACGGTCTGGTGGCTGCCGATGATCTGATCGACCACCAGACCGACACGGGTGTCGCCTGTCGTGGTGATGATGATCTTCTGATGCGGGTCGGGCTCGCCCTCCGCGTCGAAGAGATCGCGCAGCCTCAGGAAGGGCACCAGATCGCCGCGGACGTTCAGGAAGCTGCGGCCGCGGGCTCGCGCATCCTCGGTCGCGGTCAGCTCGACGCATTCCTCGACCGCCGAGAGCGGGATGATGTAGCGGCCCTCCCCGACGCGGATCAGCAGCCCCTCGATGATGGCGAGCGTCAACGGCAGCCGCAGCGTCACCGTGCTGCCACAGCCCGGCACCGTGACGAGATCGATCGTGCCCCGCATGGCCTCGATGGTGCGCTTGACCACATCCATGCCGACGCCCCGGCCCGACAAGGCGGAAATCGTCCTGGCAGTCGAGAAGCCCGGATGGAACAGGAACTGGTGAATCTCGTGGTCGCTCAGGGCAGCGCCCGGCGCGACCAGGCCCTGCTCCTCGGCCTTGGCGCGAATGCGGGCCGTATCCAGTCCAGCGCCGTCGTCGCGGACGGTCACCAGTACCTGCGCGCCGACATAGCGGGCGGCGAGCTCGATGCGCCCCGTCGCCGGCTTGACGGTTCCGGCACGGGTCGCGGGCGCCTCGATGCCGTGGTCGATGGCGTTGCGGATCAGGTGCACGAGCGGATCGGCGAGACGCTCGATCATGGTCTTGTCGAGCTCGGTGTCTTCGCCGGCCGTGACGAAGTCGACTGGCTTGCCGAGATCGCGGGAGAGGTCGTGAACGAGGCGGCGGAAGCGGCCGAAGAGGGAGCCCATCGGCACCATGCGCACACCCATGGTGGAATCGCGCAGGCCCGATGCCAGCCGTTCGATGTCCTCGGCGATCGACTTGATCGCGAGGTCAGAGCCCGCATTTGCGAGCTGGCTCAGCCTGGCCTGGGCGATGACGAGCTCGCCGACGCGGTCCATCAATTCGTCGAGACGCTCGGCCTGGACGCGGACCGTCGAGGTCTTGTCCTCGGCGCGGCGGACATACTCAGCCTTCTCGACGCTGCCACGTTCCGTCAGAGCCTGGGGCGCGCCCCTCGCCGGGACGACGGCCTCCGCCACCGCCTCGGCCTGCACGGACTGGGGCGGGACAGCCCCACAGGCTACTGGTGCGAGCGGCATGATGGCGAGCTTCATCTCGTCGCGGACGAACATGAAGACATCCTCGATGTCCTCTCGCGAACAGCCCGCACGGAGCTCAGCGCTCCAGGAGATCAGGCAGGCCTCCGGATCGAGCGCCTCCAGCTCCGGCACGGCGCCAAGATGGGCGGTGACCTGGCAGGGGCCGAGCGCACGCAGATCGTCAAGCAGGACCAGGGGATTACTGCCGTTGCGCAGGACATCCGGCTGGAAGGCGATCTCGACCAGCCAGCCTTCGGCACTTGTGGGGGCGGGGGCCGTCTCGCGCGTCGCAGAGGGGGCACCGAGCGCCTGGTTTGCGCCGGCCCCGCCGGCGATCAGGCTCTGCAGCTCCTCGACGATCGCCTCGCCGATGATGGCGTCGGTCGCGTCGGGGTCCTCGATCAGCGAGCGGATATAATCCTTCGCGCTCAGCGAGACGCTGATGATGTCGGGTTCGGCGGCAATCTTGCCCTTGCGGATCAGGTCGAAGGCGGTTTCGAAATCATGGGTGAAGGTGGCGACACGGTCGAAGCCGAACATCGCGCCCGAGCCCTTGATGGTGTGCAGCGCCCGGAACGCGGCGTCGATCAGATCGCCATCCTGCGGGGTCTGGCCGAGATCGAGCAGCGCTGCCTCGAGGCTGTCGAGCAGGTCGCTCGCCTCCTGCCGGAAGGTTTCGGTCGGATCGAGCTCGATCATGTCCGCACCAGCTTCGAGACCACCGCCAGCAACTGCTCCGGCTTGAAGGGTTTGGTGATCCAGCCCGTCGCACCGGCGGCCTTGGCCTGCTGCTTGACGCCGTCGTCGGATTCGGTGGTGAGAAAGACGATGGGAACGCCGGTGAAACTCGGCAGCGCGCGCAGACCCCGGATCATCTCCAGCCCGTTCATCACCGGCATGTTCAGATCGGTGATGACGAGGTCGAAGCGCTCCGCCTTGGCCTTGGCGAGGCCTTCCGAGCCATCGCCCGCCTCGACGACGTTGTGGCCGGACGGCGCGAGCACCAGCTTGATCATCTGCCGCATGCTGGGGGAATCATCGACGCTCAGAATTGACGCCATGCCGTTCAAGCCCCGTTGTTGAGAATGCTGTCGGGAAGCTGCGCGGGCGAGATGCCGGCGCGCACCAGTGCGGCGCTCAAGGCGCCGGCTACGCCGGTGAGGCGGAAATCCAGGCCCTTCGCTCTTGCGCTATTCCGGGCGGCGACGAGCAATTGTACGGAGCTTATGTCGCAATGACTTACTTTGCTGCAATCTATAGTAATTTTGCCCGAATCTCGAAAACTAACGGCAACACCGCTATATATATCGGCAATCGATTTTATCGTCATGTCACACGGCAGAATAAACACTATTGGCTTCTCCATACCCACACCCATCAATCAAATCACTCCGACAAAAATTCCATATAATATATAAATATATATTAAAAAACCATAGTAATTCATTGATGAGATGCAAATATTCTATAATTTTTTAAAAATAACTTTGAGTATAATATTATAAAATCAATTAGTTAATGCCATCTAAGCCGCCTCAAGTTTATCGCTGAACTTTATTCCACCTGAGAAATTTAAGGCGGATTGGGGTCGAGGACGCGCAAAGTGGAAGCCTTGCATGTAATTGCAGCCTGCAGACATCAGAAGCGTGGCTTGCTCTTCTCTTTCAACGCCTTCTGCAGTGGTCGTGATATTTAGCTCTCTCGATAGCCTCGTTATCGTCTTGATTATCGCCATGCTGCAGTGTTTGCTTGAAATATCCTCGACGAATGATTTGTCTATCTTGATCTTGTCGAACGAGAATTTCTGCAAATAACTCAGAGACGAAAATCCGATCCCGAAATCATCGAGAACGATACGCGACCCAAGGCTCCGTAGACGCTTCAGGATTTCGAGATTTTCGGTGGTTTCTTGGAGAAGAACGGATTCTGTGATCTCGAGCTCCAGCCTCCCCGGCGGAAGCTTGGACAGCAGGAGAGCATCCGCGACCGTTTCCACCAGATTGCCGCTCTTGAACTGCGCCGGAGAGAGGTTGACCGCGACCTTGATCTCCCGCGGCCAATGGGTCGCATCCGTGCAGGCCTGGCGCAAAACCCATGCGCCAAGCTCCGTGATTACGCCGGTATCCTCTGCGATCGGAATGAACTCGGCGGGCGAAATCAGCCCGCGCTGCGGGTGGCGCCAACGGATCAAGGCTTCAAACCCAGCGATCTGCCGCGTCCCGGCATGAACGAAGGGCTGATAGTGGAGCTCGAACTGCTCTTGGGAGATCGCAGATCGCAACTCGGATTCGAGGACACGGCGGGAACGCGCCTCGATTTCCATCCTCGTCTCGAACAGCCGAAATGCGTTGCGGCCGTCCGCCTTGACCCTGTAGAGCGCCAGGTCCGCATTCTTCACGAGCTCCTCGACCGTGCCCCCGTCGGTCGGCGCCAAGGCGATCCCGATGCTCGCCCTGATGGTCACCTTGTTTCCGTCGATGTCATAGGGCGCGCCGATCGCGTCGATGATCCTGTTCGCCAGGCGAGCTACACATTTCTGCTGATCCTGCTCCGTCCGCTGGATGATGGCGAACTCGTCGCCACCCAGCCGCGCGACCGTGTCGGAGCGACGCGTGCAGGACCGAAGCCGTTGCGCTACCTGCTTGAGGAGATTGTCGCCCGCCGGATGGCCGAGCGAATCGTTGATGTCCTTGAACTTGTCGAGGTCCAGCATGTAGACGGCAAATCCCTTGCCTCTCTGCCTCAGGCGCGCGAGTGCCTCCTTCATATCCTGCGTGAACAGGGTGCGATTGGCGAGGTTGGTCAGGGTGTCGTGGCTGGCGGCGTAGGCTACCTGCTTTTCGATACGATGGCGCTCCGTGATATCGGTGTGCGTCGTCACCCAGCCGCCGCCCGGGATGGGGTGGCGGCTGATTGCGATCGCTCGCCCATCGTTCAGTTCCTCGACTTCGTAGGACGCCTTGAAGATCGGTTCCGCACGATCTTCAAGGTAAATTGCGGGATCGCTTCCTGCGTATAGGCCTCTGTCCACACGGAGTTTGACGATCTCCTGGACAGGCATGCCTTCCTTTATGATGTCCGGCGGCAGGCCGTACATTCGAGCGTATTTTTCGTTGCACAGGACAACCCTTCTATCGGAGTCGAACATGCACAGCCCCTGATTCATGTTGGCGAGAATGGCCTCCAGCTGAGCGGATTTCCGCATGGCGTGCCGTTCACTCGTCTGCCTCGCCGCTTCCGCCGCCTTTCGGGCGGTGATGTCCACCCGGATCGCCATATAGGCTGCAGGCTTTCCGCGATCATCGAGCCTGGGGATGATCGTCGTGTCGACCCAATACAGGGTCCCGTCCTTGGCTCGGTTGCAGATCTCGCCACGCCAGACGGCCCCGCGAGCGATGGTCCGATACATGTCGTGGAAAAACACCGGTGAGTGTGCACCGGAATTGACGACCCTATGATCAAATCCAAGAAGCTCGGATCTCTGGTAGCCGCTGATGCTGCAGAATTTGTCGTTTACGTAAGTTATTGTTCCATCGATATTGGTGACGGCGAGAATGACCGCCTGATCGAGGGCATATTGGCGTAGCGACAATTCGTGATTGGCGGCCGACTCCCTGATCCGGGACTGATGCTTTTCCGTGACGTCCGACAATGTGACGAGGACATGATCGCCCTGGTTTGCGCCGTCGTCGTGACCAATGTTGATCTCCAGCCAGCGCGGATGTCCGTCCGCCGTCAGACACCGCATCTCATGATAAGGCTCTTCTCTGGGGGAGGCGGACGAATTGGGAGCTGGCTCCTCTCCGCTGAATTCGATTCCGCTCTCCAGGAACGACGCGGCTGGTTGGCCAATCGTCGCCTCTACGGAGTGGCCGAGGATGCGTTCCCATGCGTCGTTGACGAAGACGATGCGGCCATCCCCGTCGACCTGCATGACGATCTGCTGAAGTTGATTGACGATGCTCTCGTATTGCCGCGCCTGGCGCTGCAGCCGCCCCTCGCCGGCGGCAATGATCGCGGTGGTGCGGCGCACATAGCGGAATGCCAGGAACGACAGGATGGCAAAGCCGCTGAACTCGATGGCGATCGTTGCCACGAAGCCATTCCACGCGGTCCTTAGAGCCCGTCCCGAAAGGGTTGAGCGACTGGGGCACTCGTGATTCCAAGGGGTTGTTCAGGCCATCTTGGAGCGAGCGATGTGGACCCCAGCCACTCGCCGGCAGCATAGTCGCGCGGGACTTCGAT
>Ga0209571_1000824_pt1 | contig 22052 bp, 9 predicted proteins | sample EBPBio102011_DNA_FD_185866 | JGI IMG/M metagenome (GOLD analysis project Ga0209571, IMG submission 185866) | Wastewater treatment Type I Accumulibacter community from EBPR Bioreactor in Madison, WI, USA - Reactor 1_1/10/2011_ DNA (SPAdes)... | ecosystem: Engineered > Bioreactor > EBPR >... | reverse complement strand
CATCCGCCTCACGCAGCTTCGCGATGATCTGTTCCGGCGTAAAACGTTGACGTCCCATAACTTTCTCCAATTCTTTCGCCACAATGGGCTCTCTCTAGAATTGGACCAGTTTTTCCAAGGCAGACCAATTTCGAGGCTTGGCTGTCCGCGGCGTTGACAGAAGCTAACGGAGGCTGAACTCCGCTCCCACCCCATTCCGGACATTGGACACCACGATCGGCAGGTGGGCGCCAGGCACGAAAAAGCCCGCTAACTCATTGAGAAAGCGGGCTAATTTTGGTTGCGGGAGGCTGCAACCACCATTACTTGCGACCTACTAACAGCCATTTTCCTATCAACGCCAAATCCAACGCGAGGAGAATGGTTGCTAAAAATAGCAGCTTTCATTCCATCCTATTCCGAACAGCAGCGTGAGTATCGGTTACACTACAACTCAACCGCCACGTTTTCCCGGCGAAAAATCCGGCACTGCGCGCCGAACGCGGTCAGCGCAGGTTCGTTTGTCATCTGTCACCTCTGACCGACCTGGAACGGGACGCAGGACATCGCCATGCAACTGCGCCCTCAGTTCCAGCCAACGCGCCTTGAGAACCTGCCAGTTGTGATCGTCGTATGTGCCACTGACGACAACAGGGTGAACCCGAATGCGGGGCGGGAGACCATCACCATGATCCCTCCATTTCCGCCATTCGCGAAGCCAAAGACTGTTCTTGCGATCCACACGCCCAATCTGCTGCTCGACAATGCCGGGATTCCACTCCGCGTGCAGTAGAATCACTGTGCGACAGGCCTCATGCAGATTCAGGCCCTCACGCCCGACGCGGGATTGCGCGAGGAGCACCATCGGCCAACTGGACGACCGGTTGAATGCAGATTGCAGCATACGCCGCGTTTGCGGTGCGGTTGCGCCTGACATCATCCTGGCGAAGTTGCCCTCGCGCCCGGAATAATCGTTCAGCCAGGCATCCAGCCGGGCTTTCTGCGTATCGTTGTTCTCTGCTTCATCATCCCCGGCAAGCTCCATGAGCAGTTTTTCGAACAGCCCGAGCATTTCCCGCCCCGTCCAAGAAGCGCCCGCAACTTCCCGCCTGCCATCAAGTGCCTCGAGCAATGCCCCGAATTGAAGGTCTTGTTTGCCGTCCTCATGGCGCAGAATCTCTGACAGAAATGCAGCAGCTCCTCCCTCCAGCGCAAGGTCTTCCAACTCCCGATGAAGTCGTGCGAGTTCAGCCCGGCGCTCGCTCGCCCACTCCTGATAGCGGGTTTTCAACATCACATCGATTTCGTCGACCCCACCCGACACCGCAAGATCAGGATCCCTCATCGCCGCAATGACGGCTGCTATATTGCTTTCCCCGATCCCACTGGCAGGCCAGTGCTGTCCGTCTCGCAAACGACGCAGCATCTCACGTGCGTCCAGCAGTCTGGTCAGCACATTCATCGGCGTCAGGAACCTGCCGAAGACGAGCACTTTCTCGCCGGCCCGTGTATAGGCCTCGATTTGTCTCACAGCCGCCAGGATCGCAGGGTGGCTATAGATGTCGTTGCTCTCAGCGGTGAAAGCTTCCGTCCAAAACCCCGCCGGACCAACGAGGTTTGCATCTGTCATGCCTGAAGGGCTGTCTTCCTCATCCTCTCCAAAGCCGAACCCATACCCCTGGGCAACGGCGAGCCTGACCCGTTTCACACGCGGATCATCCTGAGGGAGTAACGACAGCGCCTCAGCCGCACAAAAGCGGCGCAACCAGTCACGGGTAAAACCCTCTGCCTCCGGTGAAACCGGGATATCGGTGACCTCACGATAATCACCATGACTGTCTTTGAAGACGCAGAATTCGGGGTCACTTCGTTTGTCCCGGCGCAGGACGTGTGGTCGCAATGCTGCGTAGAACTGCCGGGCGGAGGTCTCGAATTCCCCGGTCAGCGTCTCGTCCAGTTCTTCGGTTTGAATCCGACGAACAACATCCACATAGCCGGTGATCCATTCCGTCAGCTCTGCGAGCGCAGTAATATCCTGATCGTCATCGCGACCATTGAGTCGCTCCAGCGTGTCGATCCACTGGCTGGAGTCCAGCTCGACCGGGGTTGCGGTCATGCCCAGACGAAAAGGATCATCCGCTTCCCAGCTTACCGGGCCGAGAATGCGCGAAAGGCTTGAATCTGCGCCGCGCGCCTTGTGGGCTTCGTCAACGACTATGAGATCAAACTGACCCAGGCCATAGCCGATCAGCGGCAGGATCCTGTTCTTGTAATCGTCCGCCGAAAGCCATTTCTGATCGCCGTTAATGGCATCGCGCGGCAGTTCGTGGTCCAGAATCGTTTGGGCAATGTGCCGCGCCGCACGGCGACTGGCATATACATAGCCCACCTCACCCGAATGGAAATTTTCGCGCATGAAGTTGCGCCGTCGGCCGTCAATCAGGCGGGCGACGTTGGGTAAGAGTTCCCGGCGCCAGCCTCCAGCGGGGCCTTCTCCACGATTGGGAAACTGCATGTTCGCGAAGGAATGAGAGATCATTATGATCTCTTCGGTGGCCCAGCCGTTCTCCGGCAACTCACGCTGCTTGCGGCGATCCGAAAGCCACTCCTTATGGCTGTGTAACCGTCTTGCGCTCCCCTCCGCATCGGTATCGTGTAAGAAACCGGAGATGAAACCATCATAGCTGCGCAGCGGCAGCAATGTCTTGTCGTCGGCGTTGAACCGTTTCAGTTCCTGTTGCCATTGTGCCCCAAGGCCCGCGGGCAGCACAATGGCGCTGCGCCCGCCCGCCTCCCGCACCGCTGCGATCAGCGCCGCCGCAATGCGGGTCTTGCCCATACCCACCTCATCAGCCAGCAGGGCCGAGCGTTGGCCCGCCCGGATACGGCACGCTAGTTCTGTGACACTCGCCTTCTGGCCATGATCTAGCAGGGTATCATCAGGCGTCCCTGCGATACGATCCAGAATGCTCGCGACCTCGTTCCAGTCCACCATCACGCGGCCTCCCGTTCCCAGAGCGATGGGTAAGCGCTGAGCTCCCACGCGACGGACACTGCCAAAAGCGCATCTCTCAATAGGTCTGGCGAAACTCCTTCCGGGCGCATACGCGGATCTGCCAGAGCAGGCAGAGGATTTGCCCTGGCGTTCCGGAAGAACTCGAGCATCGTTTTCTCGCGAGACGCGATAGCGCAAAGGTTCTGTTGCAACTCCCGACACCACCTTTGCCAGTCCCGCGGGTCCAACCTTGCCTGTGTCTCACAAAGACGCACCAGAAGTTCCATCATCCTGCGAATGGGATAGGCAGCTGGCGGAGCTTCGGTGATATCTGAGGCGTCGGTGAGCGGCTCTTCGCCTTCCTCACCCTCATCTTCGCTGTCAGCATCACCTGGCTCGGGAAATGAGCCAAGGCTGGCAAGGATATCTTCGACCGACATATCTGAGGGGCGAGCGACAACAAGTGCTTCGGAAGAAATGACAGGCAGCCGCCAGCCGCCCTCCGCGAGTGTCACAATCGCTGGAGCCGGTGCAGGCCATGGACAAGGTGTCTGGGCCTGAGCCGCATCGACACCAATCACCATCACCGATTTGTCTTCGGGGGCCGAGAGCACCCCGTCTTGCCATATAAGCCACGCAACTGGCGGCTGGGTTTCTGGCTCATCGGGGCGCACAAAGCCTTCCCCTTGCTGCAGGGCCTCAGGCGTCACCACATCAGTGAACTGGATCGGCAAAACAGCGGCGATACCGTTCCGCGTGTCTCTGCGTCGCGGCCATTTCAGTCCTCCCGGCAGATCGACGATCACACCTGCCTCAAGGTTTCCCCCGGCGCTTGCGGCACGCTCAAACCCGTTCATGCTCAGATTGCCGGATCCAAGATAAGCCCGTCCCGAGGCCTCGGTCTCGCCTGACGCCAGCACCACAAATTTTGCATGCAGGCACCCATCAGTTCCATGCAATACAGAGCGCGGAGGGCGCAAATTCCAGCCTGCGTCAATCAAGGCACCGGCCCGGGCAGCAAGCCCCTGACAGGAGGACGGGTTGAGAAACAGGTCGAGAGCCGCTGTTTTCGTCAGGGATTTCTCCTGCACCAATGCGCGGCGCAGTCGCTCTGGCAGGCCAGCAGCACCATCGCCGTCGCTCTCGAAATAGCCAGACCCGAGGATGAGACGGTCGGCCTTCTTCTTGGTACCCAGGCGCTCGACCACCTGAGGAAACAGCGCCTGATTGCGGCTGTCGATGAAGCGGGGACGCGCGGATGACGTGGGCAAGGCGGTGATCGCGGCCTCCAGCAAGGCGTCTGGCCGGTGCCCGTCAAAACTGCGTTCGATCAGGGCGCAATCTGCCCGCTCGCGCAGCCAGCCAAACATCTCATGCGCGGCGCGGATATCGGCAATGTCCTGTGCGTCAGGCACAGCAGAGTCCAGATCGATCGACCAGAACAGGTCGATGCTGCGAGTAAGCGGATCCTGTGTCCAGTTCCCCGTGCTGACAGCGAGGCGAATGACATAGCCATCTCCGCCGCGCTTGCGAAAACCCAGAAGCGCCACCTTGGCATGGAGAAGGTTGTAGCCGCGTCCCTCGAGGCGCATCCACATCCAGGCAAGTCCCGGAACGTCCGAGATCGCATTCACGGTTGGATGGATGAAGGCGGCCAGCACCGGGCGCGCCATCTCGCCTGTGAATGTTCGGCGGATCTGCCCCAGGACCTGCCGCGTCGCGGTAAAGCCGCACATAAGGCCAAAGTCGCCATAACAATCTTCGGGCGGCATGAAGAGGGAGTAGAGCGTCGTGTTCTGCATCAGACGGCCTCCTATCCCGCGTCACGGCTGCCCGGGTTCACCTTTCCGGACAGCTCCGTCACCAGACAATGAAGATTGTGCAGCCGGAAAAGCTGCGGCGCGAAGGCCTCGTCCTGAGGGGGCCGATTCTCGTCCTGGGTCTCCGAGCTGCCCCGCAACTCGCCCGCAGCCGGCCCGAGAACAATGTGGCCTTCGCACTGAAAAATTACGGTAGAATCGCGCGCGGCCAGCCTCTGGATCAGCTGCTGATCGGACAGATTTCGGATTTCCGCGACAAATCTGCGGCTAGTCTCCTCATTGCCCTGATCGACAAGCGCACCTTTTGCCGAGGCCAGATCGCGCAATTGTTTCAGCGGCTCGGCGGCGACTTCGGCTGCCTCCGCTTCTGACAGGCGCACAGGCTGATTATCGTCGCGAAGCTTCAGCAAGTGCTGTTCCAACTGGTCCAACACCGACAACGCAGCATCGCGCAGATCCATAAAAGCCGCTCCTGCGCGTAAATCCGACCAATGATCCGGCGCCAGCCCCGCCAATGCGGTTTCCTGGTCCAAATGCGCGGAGCTGGGGCCAGTGCCGAGGCGCGCCAGGGCCCGGCGCCGGGTCGAGCCGGGATCATTTCCGTCGAGCAATCGGGCAAGGATCAGTTTACGCACCGCTTCCGGGACAGCCCCAACCGGGGAAAGCACTGTCAGGGCCTCCTTCAGGCCATGAGGCTGTCTGCCATGCGCCCAGGCACCAAGCAAACGGCGCGGTTCTTTCATCGCATTCAGCTCCAACAGCTCTCTGCCAGCGCTATGTATGCGGAACGCGCCGTAGCGGCTGCCCTGCACGAACCCGAGTGCGACCAGAGGCTGCACCATCGCCATGCGGATCGGCTGAACCACATAAGTTCCGCGACGCCTGAGATTGTGGAAACTGCTATCCTTCAAGCCCTGCATCTTCCTCGCCCCTCGCACACGGCGATCCTGCGGGCCCGCGATGACTTCAAGCATGACGCGCGCTTCGACCGCGTTGCCGACAGGCAGTGCCGGCACACCAAGTTCCTCGGCGATAGAGATCGCCAGAACCGACCAAAGGATGGGCATGGGAAACCACATGCCGCCGATTCCGGGGACCGCCCGATCATTGAAATGACGAACCGCCGCCGCAAGCCCGAGGTTCTGCTGGCGCCGTTGCGAAACCACGGTATCGGGCGCAAGTATTCCCCAGGGCATCAGTTAACTCTGACCTGTGCGAAAGCTCCCGCTGACGCGCCCTGATCTGCCAGTTCCAGCCAACCGTGATCGACCCAGAACACCGCCACGCCCTGCAGCGGATGCTGCGGGTATAGTCCGGCCAACAGTCCGGCATAGCTGGAAAGCTGTGGCCAATAGGGGCCAAACCCGTCACCGCCGCCGCCGGATTTATGGTCGATCAGCATCGCGCCTGCCGGGCCGATGGCGAGAAGGTCGAGGGCACCGGGGATCTCTGCACCCTCGGGCGTGTGGCCAAGCACCGGAATCTCGGCGCGCAGATCCGTATAGCCCTGATCGGCAAGCCAGGCTTTCAGCGCCGTGGCGCGCTCGGCCACTAGCGCAAGAGTGGCGTCGTCAAGCCCGGTCGCGAGAGCCAAAGCCGGGGCCAGATCGGGCCGGGTCAGGTATGTGCGCAGCGCCAGATGCAGTGCTGTGCCGCGGTAGGCATCGTTCAGTGCCTTTGGCCAGGGTGCTCCGATGTTGATACGGCGGGACACGGGCGGCACCCCCGCACTACGGGTTTGCGAGGGCTGCAGCCGCCAGGGCGTCAGCGGTGTCACGGGCAACGGCGCAGCGGCACCGAATCGCAGCGCTGAGGCTGCCGCACCGCCTGCGTACTCGGTAAATCCCGCCTCTTCAGGCAGTTGCGTGATCAGCGCCGGGCAATCCACGCCATTGATGCGCAGGCTGCCCGCCCCGATCTGCGGCGCGCAAGTATCGGACAGGATATGAAACAGGTTCGTAGCCTCGGGCGCGTCTTCTTCGCGGTCCTTCAGAAAACCCGGCCATTCCAGCACCATCCGGTCACGGGCACGGGTCAGGGCGACATAGAGAAGGTTTTTCGCATTGGTTTCAAAATCGGCGCGGCGGTCTTCGATGAAACGGCGGGTCGCCTCGGGCGCGGCAAAGCCGGGCGTGTGGATCAGGCTCGCGGACCCCAGCACCACCGCCATATCGTCGATGCGGTCCAGGGCATCGAAACGGGTCGCCGTGGCCCCCGCACGTTCCTCAATGCCATAGTCGAACTCGGCGACGACAGTGATCGGCCATTCCCGCCCTTTGGAGGCGTGCCAGGTGACGATCTCCACCGCCTCGGCGCTGTTGGCGGAAGGATCGGGATGACGGTCGAAATCGCGCTCGCTCCTACGGGCGTCGAGCCAGCCGAGAAATATCTTGGCAGTCTCGCCGTGGAACCCCGAGGCGGATTTGAGATCGCGATGCGCGGCTTCGAACTCACCCGCCTCAGCCTCTAGCCGCAAAAGATCGGCACTGGATTGGGCGGCGTCAGGCTGACGTTCCGCCCAGAGGCGCAGGCCGGCGGCATCCAACACCAGGTCAAGGGCCGCACCCACCGGCAGGCGGGCCAAAAGGTTCGACAGAGCGGCGAGCCGCATCAGCACCGGGTCATCCACCAACCGCCCTTCCATTTGGGCGGATAGCGCCTCCTGCAAGGGCAGCGGGTCCGGGCCAAGCGTGCGCAAGAGCAGCCCGGCATGGATATCCGCCGGATTGGCGGCAAAGGCCAGCGCGGCGCGGGCGGCAACAATCACCGGGCTTTTCGCCCAGCCATCCTCGGCGATCCGCACCGGAACGCCGCGCGCGCGCAATTCCTCGGCATAGCGGGCGGCGGTGGTGTGGCGGCAGACCAAGAGCGCGATATCCGAAGGCCGCGCCGGCCGGGCGGCCTTCGTGTGGCGGTCGGTGATGGTCTCAGTATCAGTCAGGATACGGGCGATGCGCTCGGCGATGTGTTCTGGGGGCTGCGAATACTTTTGTGAGCGCCGTCCCTGCGTAGCGTTCAGAACCTCGATCGCGGGACCTGCGACCGCATCGCGGGTCGGCGCCAGCGGGTTATAGCCCTGCCCAAAGAGGCCAGGCCCCATCGCATTGACGAATTGCATGATGGCTGGGGTCGAGCGCCAGTTGCGGTCCAAAGGCTGGGTCGCATCGGGGTTTGCCGCCGCCAGCGCTATGGATAGGCGCGGATCGGCGCCCTGAAACCCCATGATCGACTGTTTGACATCGCCCACCAGCAGTGTACGCGGCGCGTGCTGGCCCAACTGCCACAAAAGCGCGAATTGCACAGGGTTGGTATCCTGGAATTCGTCGATGATGACGCAGTCGATCTCGTCCAGCACCGCTTGCCGCACGGCGAGGTCGGTGCGGAGCAGGTGCTCAGCCCCGGTGATCATATCAGCAAAGTCGATCAGGCCGAGCGCCTTCTTGCGGGTCTCATAGGCCGCCATCACCTCTTGCGCGCAGGCGATCAGGCAGGACAGGTGCAGCTTAGCATCGGCCAGCGGGCCGGGATGGCAGGGCAGCACATCCGCCGCCGCCATGATCGCCGTGGCAAGGTCGTCATACCCCGCAGGCGTCTTGCTGGAGCGGTTAGAGATGAACAGGCTGCGCAGATCGTTCCAGACCTGCCAATCCCGATCCAGAAGATCGGGCGCGCGATCAACACGTTTGAAAAGCGCGAGGTTTTTCTCCAGCTTCTCGACATTGGTTTTGGCGGTGATCCCGGCCATGCCTCCCTCGGGAAAGGCTGCGATCATGACCTGCACGGCCGTCTGCAACGCGGTAGTCGCGGCGATAGGGTCATCCAGAACCGGCCCGTAAACCGCATCCAGCCGCGTCAGTGCCGGAGCGATCAGGCCAGCGTCACGCCCCTTGTCCCCAAGGCCGCGCAAGAGGTCGATCATCGATAGCACCCGGGCGCGCAAACTGTCTTCGACCGTCTCGCCCTTCACGAAGTTCGGGGCGTAACCGAACCGCTCGGGCGCGGCCTTAATCGGGTCCAGCGCCTTGGCATGTGCCAGTGCCTGACGGATCAGCAGATCCCGCTCGGCATCGCCCAGATGGCGCGGCTGCGGCGAGGCGCCAGCCGCCAGAGCATGTTCGGTCAAAAGCCGCAGGCCCAGTCCATGTATGGTCGAGACATAGGCGCGCTCGACCGCCATCGCCTCGGCGACCAGTCCATCGGCCAGAAGGCCGGCACGGATCCTTTCGCGCAACTCGCCAGCCGCGGCCTCGGTAAAGGTGACGGCAAGGATACGTTCGGGCCGGACAATGCCGCGTTTCACCCAATCGGACAGCTGGGTCTTGATGCGGTGGGTCTTGCCCGCGCCGGCACCCGCGGGAACGATGACCAGACCTTGATCTGCATTGACGGGGGCCATGGTCATTCCTCCTCGAGCGTGCGGATGAAGGCGGTGACCAGGGCCGAGCCATCGGTCAGCGCATATGGGGTGAAGCCGGCTTCTTTCTTGAAGAAGGCCGCATCCTCAGAGGTGTTCAGCACGACCCGTCCTGCACCAAGTTCGGCCAAGCGTTCCGCCAGCTTGGCTACCGCCCCGGCATTCACCGCATCGCCCATGTCGCGGGCGGGCGAGCCCTCGGGCAAGACCAAACCCGAAGTCAGCAGCCCGCCATCATTCATCAGGTGATAGGCGACCGCCACCTTGCGGCCGATCAGCGGGTCCATGCCGTCACCCTCGCGCCGCATGGGCCGCGCTATCATATCGGCGTAAAGCCCTGCCTGCAGATCCCAGCCCGCCTCCATCCGCTGCCGTCGGCCCTTGGTGCCGCTTTTCTTGTGATCGATGATCAAGAGCGCACCATCAGGCAGTTCAAGGATCGCGTCGGCCTTGCCATGCAGATTGATGCCATGCGCCTCACCGGCCAGCCAGATTTCATTGCCGATGATCTTGGCATTGAGCGCCAGCAAATGGTCGCGCCAGCGCAGGGCCGCCGCCATGATCTCACGCTCCAAACCGTGGCGCTCCATCTCCCATGACGGGCTGCGCAGATAGCCCGCGTGACGGGTGAGCGCGCGGTCATAGGCCTCGGCGATCAGTTCTGCCAGCGCCTCGGTTTCCGGGAACGGCTGATCCTTCAGAAAGACATGCTCAAAGACATCATGGGCGATATTGCCCCTTGCCAGCACGTCGAGTTCTTCGGTCGCCCAAGACATATCCTCGGCCCCAACCTCCGCCAGAAGCCAGGCGAGCGGGCTGACAAGCAGCGTCTCGAGCCGTGAGGGCGATTGCGGTTTGGCGGTGCCGTCATCGCGCCGACGAAGGGACAGAAGGTCATGCCCCGGGAAAGCAAGCTCCTCAGGCAATTCCGCGGGTTTCGGCACCGGCCTCAGATGGTGATACGCAATCGGCCATTCCGCAGGACTCTGACGCGACAGATCGGTGATCAGATCGCTGGCATCCTCAACGCCCGCCACCGCCCGTGCCACCAGCGACAACCCGGCCGAAGGTTGCAAGCGCCCGCCCGCCAGATCGCGCCATGGGATGAGGAAGGTGACGCTGCCGGAAACCGCCTGAAGCTGTTGATCAAGTAACGCGAGGCTTTGCGCCAGCCCCTCGGCCCGACCGCGAAGGTGAACGCCGGTTCCCGCGTGTATCGCAGCGATCTCGCTGTCAAGAAACAGCGGATTGGCACGCGGGCGAGTGGGGTAAAGCCCGTCGGTGAAATCGCTGACGATCAGATGGCGGCATGGGCGCCACGGGCTTTCTTGCGCGGACCAAAGGCTGACGCCTTCAAGATTGCGGTCGGGGTCCGCAACCATGGGCGGCGCGATCTGAATGCCACGCAGGATTATCTCCCAATCCGGCGTGCCTTCGCCGGGGGGGACAGTCAGCCGCGCGCGGACCTGATCGCCTTTTCCGATCCGCTCGCAGATCCGGTCCAGCAGAAATCGCAGCTGCGGCAAGCTGCTGGCCGAGGCGCGGATATCGTCCCACAGTTCCTTATGTGCGGGCGTGTCCGTGAGGATGGCGCCTCGGAAATCGCCACCCATGAGGCTTTCGGCAAGATCGCGCCCGGTCTGTGCCGCCCAGGGCATCAAGGGAGAAAGCGCGAGGCTCGCCAAGACCATAGCCGGAGTTGGCGGTCGCTTGGCCAGCGCCAGATGTAGCGCGGTCTCGCCAATGACATCTCGCTCAGGTAATTGGCCCGGAAGGCCCGAGAGCGGCACTCCCTGGGCTGAGAAAGCGCGCGCGATCTGGCGCAGATCATCGCCCGACAGCACGGCGATTTCACGGGCCGAAACGCCAGACTCAATCAGCGCCCGGGCTTGGGCGGCGGCGAAATCGGCGCAGGCGGCGGGATCGCGCAGACCATAGAACGCGAGGCTGTCATCCAGAACCCCGGCCTCGATATCCTGCGCTGAAACACCGCCCTGCAGCGCGTGCAGGCGGCTGCCGATTGCGGCCCGGGGCGTATAGGCGCTTGCGGGAACAGTGCCGAACTCGTCCCGCAACCGGGCAAAAAGCGCCTGCAGCGCCGCAGGAGCTAGAGGATCCAGCGAACCTTCAACCACCGGCAACGAGCCCAGGAACGACCCATGCGGCAGGGCCAGCACATGGGAAATCGGTGCAAGCCCCTCTGGCAGCGCATCCCCCAACCTTTGCCACAACTCGACCAGCGCCAAGAGATGCCGCTTGGCGCGGCTGTCTGGCAGGTGATCGACGTTCGGCACCTTCAGATCCGGCGTGGCCAGCACAAGATCCGTCAGCGCGGCGGTCACCGCCGAGATCGTCTCGACAGGCGCATTGGCAAGACTTTCGGCCCAGACCGGGTCAGGCGCCTCGGCAATGGCACGCCCCGGCGCCCATTCGGCAGAAATGGGGGCAAGGGACAATTCGGCAAGACCGGTATCGGTCAGGCGGTATTGCAGGCCGGAGCGCGGATCAGTGACGAGGAAGGGGTAGTGCATGAATGGCCTGCCATCTGCGGATCAAGAAAACTGTAACGAGGATGAGGGCTTGGGCATCGAGGTCGACTTCTTGCTTCCCGCCGAGCGCGTAGCCGAACCTGCACCGTCAACACGGTCGACGAAGCTAAAGGTTCTTGACATAAGTCACGTAGAAACCACGGACCATCCGGTGCTCCTGCATCCGTTCTCCCAGCGAGAAACCGTTCATCTTGCGAGGCGTTGGCTGGAAAATATCCAAGCCACGATCCAGAACCATCTTCCAGCCCGTATCCGTGGCGATGTCGCGAGCATGAATCGCTCCAGTCCCATCAAATGCCCAAGTGAAATCAACGCCTGTGCCTGTGCAGGCCTCGGCGATCCCGTCCAGGCATTCCCGCTGCTCCTGAATGTTCCCATCGTCAGGGGCGGTGACGAGATGCACTGCGACCTGATCCTCGGGCTGTTTGCGCCGGATCAGCATCTCGATCAGTTCCATCACGTTGCGCGCCTGATGATACTTCCGGATATAGGGGTCGGTGATGATGATTCTGGTCGCACCATCCGTCCAAGGACCAAAGATCTTGTCGAAACTGATGCCCTTGCGGTTTTCTGTGAAAACGACATGTCCAGGCTTCGGAGCAGACGCAGGGACAACGGCAACAGCAGGTGCTTGAGAAGTAGCTGGTGTTGACGACTGCTGCGCGGATACCGGCGTGGTTACAGATTGCCCCCCACTACCATCCCCATCGCCAGTCGATCGGCGATGGTAGAACTGGGGAAACTCCTCTTCCTCCAGCGTGGTGACAGGGCGCTTTGCGCCATCCGAGGCGACGTAATGGAAGTCCGCGTCCTCGAAGGTGCTGTCGATCCGCAGCAGCTGGTCCTTCACCCGCTTACGGCATTCAATCGCAAACCGCAGCAGTTCTTCAACGTCGGCTTCTGTCTCGCCTCCATTCGGGAATATCAGCTTCAGCAGACCTGACATGGTTTTGTTGATCGCGGCGCGATCCCGGATGTGGGTCTGAACGGGCACGGTGAAGAACCGATCCGGCCGATGCGAGAAGTCCTCGGCGCGCAGATGGCGTAGGATTTCGGCCAGATAGTCGACGATGAACCCATAGCCAGATGTGAACATCTCGCCCCGGATGATATCGACCTCCCAGCCGGGCAGATATGCGTGCAGCCGATCGATAAAGGCGCTGTCGTGGAACTGTGGTGGCAGAGCCTCGAACAGGTCGGTATTCTTCAGCATCCATGGAACATTATGGTCGGTGTTGCCGACGAAGGCGAAGCTGGCCTCGGCACCCATTGGATTTACACCGCGCGAAAACTGCTTGTTCGCCATGTAGTTCTTCATGATGTCGACAAGCGCCTTGTTGGCTGTCTTCTCACGGCCTGCAAACTCATCAAAGGCCACGACGTCCCAATAACCCACCAACCCAATCCGCCCATTGGAGTTGTTCACGAAGAGCTTGGGAACCGTAACTTCGCCGCCAGAGATCAGCTGACCATGGGGTGAGAACTCGGAATAGATATGCGATTTGCCCGTACCCTTGGGACCAAGCTCGATGAGGTTGTAGTTCCGCTCGACGAAGGGGACCAGGCGCAGCAACTGCAAAAGTTTTGACCTGCGCCCGAACAGGGACGGATCAAAGCCGATGCTCTGCATCAGCAGATCGATCCATTCCTCTGTGGTGAACTTGTCCCGCATCTCGCGATAGCCGTCATAGTCCACGCGGGCGATCTGAATTGGTTTTAGAGTGTCGATGATCCAGGGAGAAATCCGGCTGTCTTCCGAAAACTCGTACTGCACATCGGCGATGCACCAGATGCCCGTAACCAGCAGTTTCGGATGCGCCTTGACCGTGGCGCTGTCGATCGCGACGCGCTTGATCCCGAGGTTTTCGAACACCGCCTCATAGGCATCGGTCTTTTCGTTCAGCGCCACACTGACCTGATCGATGACCTTGTAGCGGCCGCGCTCCTTGATCGTCGACTGAACCAGCCCCGCTTCGGAACGATGGACGTAGTGCTTGCGCAGGATGTCCTTGACCGTCTCGATGCCTGTCGCAATCGAGGCTTCGTCATCGGTTGCGCAATATTGGCCGAGCAGGTATTCGAGCACATAGGTGGGAACAATGGCGTTCCCCTTCACCGCCTTCACCAGGTCTTTGCGTACCACGAAACCGGCAAAATGCTCGTTGATCTTGTCATCAAGGGTCGACATCGGCACCTCAGAAATCGAAATCTGTGCTGATCCCGCGTTTCAGCAGCAGCGGCTGCGAAGCGTGATCTTCGAAATGGCTGGTCTTGCCGATGCGCGTTCGCAGCTTCAGGAAGACTGTCTGATTGTTATAGGCGTCTGCCGCCTTGGTCAGCAGGAAGCCCCGCGATAGCTCACGCTCGCGCGGGTTCTCGGACGCGAAATCGAACTCCAGCTCGGCTTCGTCAGAGATGAGTGTTCCATCGTCCGCAAAGATGGCTGCATGCACCTGCCGGGGCTGCTGCTTCTCGGTAACTGGCTCCGCCTGATAGAAAGTGATCTGGATCTGGCCCGTGGTGATCTGGGCACGGGGTGGCGGAATGATCTGCACCGATACCTGCCCGACATCCTCCTTGCGCTGCTTGCCCACACGCAGGACTGGCAGGACGACCTCCTGTAGGCTTGCCCCGCCATGGACAAAGCGGCTTCCTGATCCCTTCACGCGCAGGCGGTTGATCGAGTTCGGGATCAGGATGTCCTGATCACCCCCCAGCCCAAGCTGCGAGGCCGTGAACTTCTTCATGCCACCGCTGCTGCTCAGGCCCTGTCCGATCACATAGCGCCGGTTGCGTGTAACGATGTCGCCTTCCGGCTCACTCAGCGCAAAACCGCTCTCTTCCAACGCCCGGTGCTGCCACAGGAATCCGTGGTCGGCGGTGATCAGGATGTTCGAGAAATTGGCCGAGGTCAGCTTGCGCACCAGCTTCACCAGATCCTCGATGGCGGTCTCTGCCGCTGCGGGAACATTCTCTTCGGTGGCGAGCTTGTCGCCAATCGCGTCAATCTGGTTGTGGTAGAGATAGAGGATGTCATGATCCCGGAAGAGGTCTTTGCCCTCTGACGATCCAAGGTTCATGAAATCCTTCGCCGCCAGAACCTTTACCCGGTCTCCAGCCCGGCCAGCAGCCAGCGCCTTTTCACGAGCGGCGGCACCCATGGTGCTTTCGCCGTCCAGAAGCACCAGATCATTGTCATCCCGGATCGTCAGTTGCCGGTGCGGCAAGAGCGCCGCCATTCCGAGCTGGGTATAGCTGGGCAAGGCCCCAATCATCGGCTTCAAATCGGCATCAAACCGGTTGAGCTTGCGGATCTCGCGCAGCGCCTCTTCGGCCACCTCGTAGCGCAGCGCGTCCGAGATGATGACCACGACCTTCTGGTCCTTGCGCCTGAACTCTGCGGCCTGTTCGCGGTAGAAATCCATCTGACGCGGAAAGCCCGGAATCGCCCAGTCCGTCAGGCGGGCAACCTGATCCTGCCAGGCGTCGTTCAGCTTCAGCACGAAATTCGTGGTGTAGCGGTTCTCGACCGCCTCATAGAGGGCGGAGAGCAGCCCCGACTGCCCGCTTTTCTGCATGTGATAGATGAACTTGCGGTAGAGCTGGTCCAGCCGGAACCAGCTTGCGGAATAGCGCTTCACGCCATCGGACAGGCTGGTCATCGTCAGATCAGCTTCGGCCAGGGCCTGCTGGAACTCCGTAGCATAGCCGATGGCCTGATAGACATCGGCGTAACGGCCATACCAGTGGCTCTGGCGGCGATCACGCACCCATTTCAGCACATCTGTCGCCGACAGGCTCTGGCGGGCCAGCCCCTCAACGATGGCGACAACGATCCTCCGGTCCACTTCCTCGAAGTGATCATGCGGCATGAGGGTGCGAAAATCGCGGGAGGCCAGATTGTCCCTGATCTTCAGCACGTCCTGATAATCGCCCGACAGCTTCTCAAACGCTTCACCCCACCGGCGCGAGGCGCTCCAGCGGCGGAACATCAGCGCGGCATCGGTGTTCAGGGGGGCAGCTTCTCCCATGGCCCGCGCCCAGGCGCTGGAAAACAGCGTGATGGCGAAATCCTGAAAATCCGGCGCATCCGCCGCATAGCCATAACGCGCGGCCACGTTTTTCCAGAAGAACTCTGTCAGCCCGACCCGATCCATCAGCTTCAGCGCGTCATCACAGCCTTCGGCCAGTTCGGCCAGCAACGCCTCGATCACCGTATCGAGATCGCCATCCGCACCAGCGCAGACTGCCAGCATCTTGCGGCGGACATCATTGGCGCTTTGGGAAGGCCGCTCGCGCTCGATCGCGCGCAGCGCTTCCAACCGTTTGCCGGAACGGTAGAATTCGGCGTGATCGCGCACGGCGGCTTCGTATTTCGCCGGAATGCCGAGATCCGCGACCCAGATAGCTGCCTGATCGGCGCGAAAGATGGCGCTGGCCAGTTGTACATCCAGCAGCCAGTTCTCAGGCATCGGTGGCTCAGGGCCGTCTTTATAGAGCAGGAACCGTCCCTTCGGCTCCTGCCGGAGCATGCGGTATTTCAGGCCGAATTCGTTGTTGGCGATCTCCAGTTTGGTGACGCCGGGCAGGTCCACCGCATCGAACGCCCCGCGGAGATCACGGGCGGCGTCATACCAGAAGACGATGCGGTGCCCCTGATCCTCATAAAGGCGCATCAGGCCGGCGGTGATGCGGTCAGTCATCCGCAGCCTCCAGCCCCTTGATCGGCTTCAGCGCACCGGCGAACAGCGGATAGTTGCGCTTCACCCCGTCATCGAGATCGATGGCAATCTTCTGCTGCGCCATCGGATAGACGACTTCGCGTTCCCACTCGGTCAGCTCGGCAATCTGTTTGATGACTGTAGCCGTTTCCTTCTGCGCCTTTGTTTGCTGAGCGGGCGTAGCTGCAGGATCGAGGGCCAGCTTTTCCAGCCGTGTGCGCTCCACCTCCAGCTTATGGATGAATTCACGCACATATTGGTTCAGCACGACCGAGACAGTGTCGGGCCGGTAGCGGTGCATATAGATCAGCGCGTTGAAACTGCCCTTGGGGCTGGAGAACATCCAGTAGATCGGGCGCTTCTTATAGCGGCGCACATGATAGTCGAAGAAGTCCTTCGTGAACCACTTGCGCAGATCCTTGCCGAGGGCGGCTTCGATGAAGGCGAGGTTTTCGCGGAACTTTGCCTCGCCAAAGGTGACGCGCAAGAAGTCGCGGGCGCGGGTGACGATGTCATCGGCGAACCAATCGGCATCCAGCACAGGGATGACATTGTCGCGGTCGGGGGCAAACGTCGGTTCTGGCACGCGGGCCAGATAGTCCTCAATCCCTTCGCCCTGATTGGCGAGGATCAGGCCGGGCGCGTCGAGACTGTAGCGCCCGAACATGCAGCCAACGGCGTAGTGGAGGAGTTCGGCCACCGTGTCCTCGCGCAGCCGCGCCTCGCGGTCCTCTTCCGAACCCTTCACGCCGTAGCGATAGGCAGGGTTGCACGTGAGGGTAATTTCCTCAATCGGCACTTCAGGCGTAAGCTCGTCAGCCAAGCCATAGGCGTCGATGAAGATGCGATTGTTCTCTTCCTCCAGCCGCTGCATCTCGCCCGTCATGCCCTGCCAGTGGGCGCGGAGGTTGGCGTAGCTGGCCGCCAGAGTCTCGGCACGATGGTCAGGTGAGAGCAGCGGGAGGGTGCCGAAATCCCAGGAGGTTTCGTAGGCATCCCAGTCGGATTTGGACAGCGAAATGAGCGCGGACGCTGTGGTAATGCCGACGCCATCACCTCGAGCGTCTGAAACGATTGGCAAGCATGAGACGTTGCCAACTTGGTAGTTCAGAGTGGGATTGAGCGCTGAAATGATTGTTCGGCAAGCTTTTGAGTTCAAGAAACCCATTGCTTGTTCAAGCTTTACTTGACCCTTCTCGAACAAGCCTGGACACGCCGAGTCGAAGATTAAGCCCTCGGGTTGCAGACGCACACAGTAGGGGCTTGTAGTAATCTTGGACCAAGTTGCGCCCTTCTTGCCGTAGTTTGGTAAACCTTGGAAACCGGCCTTCCCCGATGCACGGAGGGCGCTCCCATTCCTTCCCCACTCTACGACCCAATTGTAATTTCCATACCATCGCCGAAACTCGCCACCTTTTGAATGAGGCACCCAATTTGCAGCTTTGCTAAAGTGCGTTGTTCGTGATGCTGCGGGTTCATGCCAAAGGCGAATGAATTTTTCATTTTCGCCGGTCTTCAACCCTTCAGAAATTGAGAAATGGTCTCCAAGAGATTCCCCAGACTCAAATGCCTGAATCGCGGTCTCAGAAAGCCAGTATGCAATCGGTGAACCTGGAATCTTGGCAAATTTGTCTGATGAGACGAAATATTTTTCGTTGCTCGACTTTCTGTTTAGAAAGACCTCATCCTTGTTCGCGGACTGAGGGGCGTCATTTGCATTGATGTAAACGCCTACTTTGTCGTGTGCGGCTTTTTCAAGCACAAACGCTGCCGCCTGGACCACCTTCGAGTTTAGCTCTGGGAAGCTGTTGAAGCCAATTTGGAGCAGGTTGACGATACTTGAGCGCTCAATAGTGGAAAGCCTAAGTTTCTCGAATGATCCGAGAAACATCCAATTTTGGATGGTGACCATTGCGCTCAACCCGTGGCGCACGGCGAGTGACAAGGACCGCTCGATGAACATGCCAAAGAGATCCGTCTGGCTGGCTGGATAGAACCTTTCCGCGAAGACCTGAATCTGCTCGTTCAGACCACTCGCACCCGCATAAGGCGGGTTGGCCAACACCACATGATGCTTCGGGGACAGCGCCTCGCCCATGCGTAGCACGGCTACGACACGCGCCTGAACCTCCTTCAACAGCAGATCGGAACCGAAATCCCGCGCCTCGACCACCCGCAGAGTTTCGGCCGGATCGCGCAGTTTCGGCACGATCAGCGAGCCGAAATTCTTGGCCTGCTCGAACTGCCCCAGCGTTTCACGCAGTTCATCGGTGAACAGATCCTTGCCCACCACGGCAGCCACGTCCTGCATCTCGGCAGGCGTGAAACGCACATCTTGCAGCACGACGATGTCGGGCTTCGCCTCCATCCGCAGGAACCGTCGCCGCCCCAGCCTTGCCGCCGCCTTCATCGACAGCGCGAAAGCCGCCAGCGCCCCGGCACGGTCATCAATCTCGATGCCGGTCAGGTTATGCTTCAGGATCAGGCCCGGGATTTCGGCCGCGTCATGGCCTTCCTCGGCATAGATTTCATAGAGCAGGTCAAAGGCATAGGTCAGCATATGACCCGAGCCGCAGGCCGGATCGCAGATGCGGATATCCTCGGGCCGGGTGATGTGCAGAAAATCCGTCTCCGGCTCTTCCGGCGCGATGTAATAGTCCATCCTCAAAGCCAGCTTCGATTGCGGGCGGTTCAGCAGCCACAGCCGCCCCAGCGAGTTTTCCACCAGATAGCGGACGATCCAGTGCGGGGTGAACAGCTGCGTCGCAGCGGGGATATTTTCCGCCGTGATCTTCTGGTTCTTCTTCAGGCCAGCAAAGACCTGATCCTTCTTTTCGCTGATATAGAATTGGTAAAGCCAGCCGATGATCTCGACATCCTGGCAGGCATCTTCCGTCATCACCTCGCGCAGGCGGGCAAGGATGCTGTCCGGCGACAGAAGATCGTCGGGTATCAGCAGCTCGGTATAATCCTCGGCCCGGTCGAGCATATCGGCGCGCTCGAACATATAGGGCATGGCGCCATGCCATTCGTTGCAGGCATGGATCAGCAGCAGCCGATAGGCTTTGGCCTGCCCGTCATGGGCAGGGCGGGTGCCATTCAGATATTCGGCGATTTCGGGCCGGGCGCGATCCGGCAGGTTGCCGGCCATCGCCTCGGCCAGAATTTCCGGCCGGGTAGCGCCGTCTGCGGGCGACACCACGCGCGGGTTGGTCAGGCCCGTGACATCCATGAAGCGCAACGCGGTGAAGCGGTTGAACCATGTATAGGCCGCATGCTCGATCACCTGGGCGCGGTTGCTGTTGGCAGCCGCTTCCAGCTTTGCAATTGCCTTGGGATGTTCGCGGCGCGCCGCTGCGCCTTCGACCAGCACCATGTCCAGCCGGGCGGTGACCTGATCGATCAGCAGGTTGCGCGCGCTTTGCGCAAATTTCTTCAGGGCGTTGGTATCCATCAGACAATCACTTTCTTACCCGCGCCGATCTCGGCCAACAGGGTCTTTTTCATCTCGTCGAGGTAGCGGGTCACATCGTCCTCATCTTCGAGATAGGTTTTCGCGAAGGGGACGGTGATCGACTGCGCCTTGATATATTGAGGCTTGGCCGGTGCCGGCTGCACATATGGCGCGGATGGAGCTTCAGCCACGCCACCGGAAGGTTCGGGCTGGGGCGCAGGCGTCGGAGCTGGTGCAGGTGTCAGTTCAGCAATGCGCGTCAGCGTGTCTGCCAGAAGATTGGAACGCACTTCAGTCACCAGATGGCGCAAGGCCGGGATCAGGCTCTGTGCGGCAAGGCCTGATTTCCGCGATACAAGCTCTTCGCGGATGCGCGCCTGCTGTTCGGGCGGCAGAGCGCCAAACTCCGAAGTCTGGGCGACTTTTTCAGCAACCTCGTCAATCGCTGTGATGACAGCGGTGCGCTCAGCCAGAACGGTTTGCTCGATACGCTCCTTCAGGGCGTAAAAATCCGCTTTCAGTTCCTGAATTGCGGTGCCCTTGTAGCACTGCGGATCCTCAAGAACCTGACGCAGTTTGTCGGCGGCAGCACCTTCGGAATAGCCAAGGTTCTCTGCCTGACCGCGAGCCTTGTCGCGCGCGGCAAGCTTGAGGCTCGGGCCGACAGTGCTTTGCTGGAAGGGGATGCGCTGGTGCAGGGGCTGCGCAACAGTCATGCCCTTGGCAATATTCTGCTTTCCCCGCAGATCGAGTTCACTGCTGCCCAGATCCGCAAATCCCGCGAACTGTTTCAGGAACTGTTCGATCTTCCAGCCTCTGGCAATGACGCGCGCAGTCTGGGTGCGGAGTGGCAGACGCAACTGCGCAAGCTGCTCGGCGATGTCGAGCAGGAGAGTCGCGCCATTGCAGCCTATCCCTTTGCCGCCGCCCTCGATCCCCTGCGCACCATGCTGGATGGGATGCGCGACCAGTCGGCGACCTGGTTCATCACCGGCCCGATCGGGCAGGAAGACCAGCTTCTTGATGCAAAAGAGGATGTCTTCGACAAAGTCCGCAGCTTCATGCGCGGGCCGCAAAAAGCCATCTGCGATGAAGTGCGCTCTTTCCTGACCAAGCAGGATCAGAACCGCGATGGCGGGCCAGCCATAAGGTTTTGCTCCGAACTTCTCGACCAAAGCTTTGACCGAGACCCGCGTCCCAAGGCGCATCTGAGCCTGAGCATGATTCAGCACGTCCTGCTCGGCTTCGGTCAGACCGCTGCCTTCGCCGCCGAAAAGCCCGCCATCGACGCGTCCGGCTCGCCCAAGATCTGCTTCGGTGTAAGTGGCGCCGCGCAGGACAGGCAGGCTGGTATAGACCTTGTCCACCAAGACCTGGAAACCTTTGACCAGCCGATCCTGTGGATCTTCGCCGCCGATCTCCAGCTCGGCACCGCGCACGAAGAGTCGAGCATCCGCGATCAGGCCGCGCAGCCGCTGCACCAGTTCCTTTTCGCGCCGCGTATTCTGGTCACGCTTCTCCGCAATGATACGATCACGACCGGGTTGGGCGTCGCCGCTGGTGACCTGACGCGCAAATTTTACGGTCTGGAGCCAGAGGACGAGATCGCGCGTAAAACGCACATCACGCCCGAGTAGGACAATCATCTCATCGCTTGCCATGCTGTTCGAACGAACCACATCCGGTGCGTCGGAATCGTCGCTGAACGGCGAGATGATATTGACGGAAAGCTCATGTTCCCGGTTCAGGCTGTGGCCGTCAAGCTTGCGGGTGAAAGCGTAATCGACGCCCGTGCCGGCATGCTTGATCTTGCCGTGACGGAGGATCGCGCCGAACGCCAGTTCATCGAGCTGCCGTTCTATCTCGGCGGGATCGACGGCGATTGCCTTGATCTCGGCCTCGACGTCCTTTTCCTCATTGGTGAGGAATTCATAGACCTCACCGTTGCGCTGAATCAGCGTCTGGCGTTCCAGAAGCGACAAAGCCTCTTCAACCCACATTCTCCAAGTAAGTCGCTGATTTCGCTGTCGTAATCGTGATATTTCGCATATAAATCATGGCGTTGACGGCTGCGAGGGGCGCGTTTCATGGATCACCTGGAGGGTGCGGGCTTGGCGCGG
>Ga0209571_1000822_pt1 | contig 22140 bp, 26 predicted proteins | sample EBPBio102011_DNA_FD_185866 | JGI IMG/M metagenome (GOLD analysis project Ga0209571, IMG submission 185866) | Wastewater treatment Type I Accumulibacter community from EBPR Bioreactor in Madison, WI, USA - Reactor 1_1/10/2011_ DNA (SPAdes)... | ecosystem: Engineered > Bioreactor > EBPR >... | reverse complement strand
GAGGAGCTGCTGGAGGCGGAGCTGGCGACGGCATTGTCGCGCGGGCGCTACGAGCGGGGCGCGGAGCGGTCGGCCACTGTGGGGCACCGTCACGGCCACCGCGAACGCGGGCTGATGGGGACGTTCGGCGCGCTGCGGGTGAGCGTGCCGCGCGCCCGCCTGGTCCAGCCGGCGGGCGGGACGGCGGAGTGGAAGAACGCGACGCTGCCGGCCTATCAGCGGCGCACCCGGCAGGCCGATGCGCTGATCGCCGGCGCCTATCTGGCCGGCACCAACACGCGCCGGGTGCGCCGGGCGCTGGCCGCCCTGTTCGCCGGCGCGGTGGGCAAGGACGTGGTGAGCCGGGTTTGGCGGCAGGTGAAGAGCGACTGGGAGGCCTGGGCCTGCCGTTCGCTCGCCGAGGAACCGATCGTCCGGCTGATCCTCGACGGTACCGTGGTGCGGGTGCGGCTCGACCGCCAGGCGACATCGATCTCGCTGATGGTCGTGCTCGGCGTGTGCCGGGACGGCCAGAAGGTGCTGCTGGCGGTGAAGAGCATGGGCGGTGAATCGGCCGCGGCCTGGCAGGCGGTGCTCGACGACCTGGTGCGCCGCGGCTTGCCAGCACCGCGCTTCATCATCGTCGACGGCGCGCCGGGGCTGGAGAAGGCGCTCGCCGCGCTGTGGCCGACGGTTCCCGTCCAGCGTTGCACGGTGCACAAGCATCGCAATCTGCTCGCCCATGCGCCCGACCGGCTGCACGAGGAGCTCTCGGCCGACTACAGCGACATGATCTACGCCGCGACGCCGGAGCAGATCGAGGCCCGCCGCAAGGCCTTCATCCGCAAGTGGCGGCTCAAGTGTCGAGGGGTGGCCGACAGCCTCGAGGAGGCCGGCGACCGGCTGTTCACCTTCACCCGCCTGCCGCCCAGCCAATGGCGCAGCGCCCGCACCACCAACGCCATCGAGCGGCTGCACGAGGAGTTCAAGCGACGCATCAAGACCCAGACCGTCCTGCCCTCGGCCGAGACCGCCGCCATGCTGTTCTGGGCGCTGCTCGCCGCTGGCCAGATCACCATGCGCAAGGTCGACGGCTGGCACACCCTCGGCGAGCCGCTCACCGACCGCGCCATTGACCTCGCCGCATGACCGGATAACCTCATGTCGCCGGAGAGCGCTCAACCAAATCCAACACAATCCGCGACGGCACCGCTCGCGAGGATCTTCGCCTATCATCAGAGTGACCGCCTTCACCGATCCCTCATAGAGGGTTGGCGGATTGCAGAGGACGCGATAGTCGAAAATGACCCTACCGCAATTGGGGACACGATCTTTACCATCCACGCTGTCCTCCCCCGGATGCCGATCTCGCCCGGTTCGAAGCAGTGATCGAGGTTGGGCTGGCCGAGCTCGTTTCTCGATGCGTGTCTGCACAAGAGGTCGCCGAAGCGCGCGACACTGCACTGGGGCGGCGCCGGGCGTTTCGAAGCCGGTAGTTCATTTCTGACCGTAACACCCCCGATCGAAGCGAGCATTGTTGCCGGGCTCCGGAGTTTGGTTCGAACACCAGATCAGCCAATATTGGCGAGCGCCGGGAACGTATCGAGCAGCCAGTAAGAGAAGGCCGAGAGCTGCCCCGTCATCATGGCGAGGCCCATGAGGATCAGGATCACGCCCGCTGCCAGCTGGAGCAGCCGGCCGATGCGGCCGAACGCCTTGAGCCGCGCCATCAGGCCGTCGGTAAACAGCGCCGCCAGCAAGAACGGGACGCCGAGCCCGAGGGAGTAGACCCCGAGCAGTGCCACGCCGCCGGACACCGTGGCGGAAGCGGCGCTGACGGTGAGGATGGCGCCGAGGATCGGCCCGATGCAGGGCGTCCAGCCGAAGGCGAAGGCGAGTCCGAGGACATAAGCCGAGACCGGTCGGCCGCCGGGAATCGCCGCGTGGAAGCGGAACTCCCGCATCAGCCATGTCGGCTGGACCAGCCCGATCAGGAACAGGCCGAACAGGATGATGATCGCGCCGCCGACGAGATTGAGCTCATAGCGGTAGGTGAGGAGAAGCTGGCCAAGCGCGGTTGCGCTCGCGCCCAGCAGCACGAACACCGTGGAGAAGCCGAGCACGAAGCAGACGCTCAGCCCCACCGCCGGTAGGCGTAGCGCCACCGCGCCACCGCCGGTATCGTCGGCAACGGCGCGGCCCGCGACGTAGGACACGTAGCCGGGCACGACCGGCAGCACGCAGGGCGAGAGGAACGAGATGGCGCCCGCCGCGAACGCCGTCAGCAGGCCGATGTTCGAAACCTCCAGCATCGTCTCCTAATGCACTTTTCCTGGTCTGAACGCCGTCGTCATGGCTTCCTCCGCGCCTCGTGGATCAGGTCCTGCAAGGTCTTGAGGTCGGTGGCGCCGCGCAGAATCCGCTCGCCCACCACGAAGCCCGGCGTGCCCGTGATTCTTAGATCGCGCGCGAGCGCCAGATTCCGGTCGATCGCGTCCTGGATCGCCGGACCTTCCATGTCGGCCTTCAGGCGCTCCACGTCGAGCCCGACTTCGGCTGCAATCGCGAGAACGCCATCCGGGTTCGCGGCGCCGTCCGCCTGCATCAGCGCCTTGTGGAAGGCCGCGTAACGGCCCTGCCGGTGCGCGGCCAGCGCCGCGTTGGCGGCGTAAAGCGAGTTCGCCCCGAGGATGGGGAGCTCCTTGTAGACGATTCGGAGTTGCGGGTCCGCCACCTCGGCGTCGTTCATCACCGGCGCTACACGCCGACAGTAGGGGCAGTTGTAGTCAAAGAACTCGACGAGCGTCACGTCGCCCGCGGGGTTGCCGCCCACGGGGCTCGCTGGATCGCGGAACACCTCGTCGCCGCGCGCTGCCAACACTGCCGCAGCCTCGTTAGCCTCGGCGGCGCGCTGGCGCGCCTGCAGGCGCTGCATCGCCTCGACGAGGATCTCCGGGTTCTCCAGGATGTAGGTCCGGACGCGCCGCTCGAACTCGTCTCGCGGCATGGCCGACGACGCGTCCGTCGATATGTTTGGTGTGCGGAAACCCGGATCCACGACGAACCAGATGGCACCGGCCCCGACCAGCAACGCCGGCAGGAGCAGCCATCCCAAAGCCTTTCGCGAAAACGCCCGTTGTCGTGTCATGTGCAGGTTTCTTTCGGTTGCTTGGCGCGGGTAAACGGGTGGCGAGCCCACCAGAAGGCGGCGAGCGGGACGACGAGCCATTGTACGAGGGGCGAGACGCCGGTTCCTATGACGGGCAGCCGCGGCATCAGCTCGGTGTAGGCCCAACTGCCGCGAACCTCGGTGTTAAGCCATTCGCTGAACAGCGTATAGGCAAAACCCCCGAAAACGGCGATCGCGGCAACGGCGTGGAACCGAGCGTTTGGCCAGCGCCGGTCGCCCGCAACCAACAGCGCACCGAGCAAAGCCATGCTGGCGATCAGGATGTCGCCACCGGTGCAGTGCAGAATGGCAAGCAGAATTTCGCTCGTGCTGCCCTCATGCGAAATCGTGTAGAGGGGCAATTGCGCAGCCTCCCAAACGAGACTGCCCAGCGCTACGGCGACGACATATCGGCGTAATGCGCCCGGCCAGTCACCAATCGGTGTGGCGGCACCTTCTGCGGTCGAGCGTATATTCGAGTGTGAAGTTCGCATGCTCGTCTTGACTAGAACCAGCCCTTGATCCGGTCCCACCAGCTTTGCTCGCCGTGGCCATGCGGCGTGGCTGCGTCGTTCACCAGAGCGTTGACGAACACGACGAGGTTGGTCGGTCCGAACTTCAGGCCGTGGAAATTCCCGCGCCAGCGACCCTGCTTGTCGATCACGTGAGTGACGACGCCGTGCGTCTGATAGCCGTCCTCTGTCTTCTTGAACTTGTGACCGTAGGACTGGGCAAGCCCACGGGTCGCGTCCTCCGGCTGATCCTGCGTGGCCGTCAGGAACGTCCAGTTGACGGGGTCAAGGCCGTGCACCGGGCCGTAGTCGCGCAGCACCTCGGCGGTATCGTTCGCTGGATCGGTGGTGATGGTGACGAAGCGTACCTGTGCCTTCATCGGCGTCTGGTTCACCATCTCCTGGATCTCGGAGATCTTCTCGGCGTGCAGCGGGCAGACGTCGGGACAGCTGGCGTAGATGAAATGCAGCACCACGACCTTGCCGCGGAGATCGGCGAGGCGAAGAGTCTCGCCGTCCGCGGTGCGCAGCGTGAATCCCGGGGCCTCCTCGTCCACTGGCTGGAAGTACTTCTCCCTGTCGCCCAGCGTCGACTCCAAGTCTTTGACGGAGTGCGCGAAGGCCGCTGGACCTGCCACCAGGGCGTACGTCAGCACGACAGCCAGTGCGAAGATCTTCAGGAAGTGCATCTCTGCTCCAGAACCGGAATCGTAGGACAGCCGGCCTGCCGTCCTGTGCGTCGGACGGCAGGCCGGCTTCGGCTTCAGCCGTCTTTCCCGGACGTTCCCTCGTTTCTTGGGGTGCCGTCGCGCCACTGCTCGTTGGGCCGTCCCGAGCCACCCTGGTGCATGGACTGCATCATCTTGTTGCAGCCCTCCATCATCTCGCTCATCTGGCCCATCATGCCGCCCTGGCCCATCATGCCGGAGCCCATCATCGAGCCGCCCGACTCCTTGGAGTCATGGGCATAGAGCGCGGGCGCGGCTGCCAGGCCCGCGACGACGGCAGAGGTGACGGCAAGCGCCTTGATCGATTTACGCATCGGTTGGTCTCCTTTCCTTGCAGGGTTGCGGTTTGGGGGTCGAAAGAGGGGCGGCGTGGCCGCTGATTGGCGGCTCGGGTGCCGCGGACTCGGGCGGAGCGTCGAGCGCAACCGCCTGCGCGGTCGCCACCGTGTCGTCTACCGCCGCCGGGTCAGGGGTTTTCGCGGCGGTCGAGCACGATTTGCCGCTCCCCCTGTTCATGCACAGACCGAGCGCGCACATGGCGACGCAGGGCAACACGCTGATCAGGATCGGCGCGATGCCGGCTGCGGCCAGCCAGCTCCAGTTCAACGCCAGGCCGGCCACGATCACCAGCCCGGCGAGGACGAGCAGGCCGCGGCGGCCGCCGAGGTAATAGCGCGCGGCATAGATCAGGTCCCGCGTGAGGGACGTCTCGGCCGTTTCGGTGGATCGAGGCGTGGTCATGAAGAATGTCCTTTGGTGATTGCGGACGAGGCGGTGTGCCCGGGGGCCGGGAGGCGCGCCGACGGCACGGCCGGATCTTTTGCTCGTGCGCGTGCCCCTTTGCCTGCAGGCTCGGGCCATAGCGCCCCGGACTGCCGGCCGAGTTGGCGCTGGAAAAACGCGACCATCTCTGGCGTGTCCCACTCCGCCGGGCCGACATGGCGCGCGATCTCGCGGCCCTCGCGGTCGATCAGCAAGGTCGTCGGCAAACCGACAGCGTTGAGCTGCCGCGACGCCTTGCCGCTTTCGTCGATGTACTTGGCGATATGCTCGATCCCGATCTCATCGTAGAACTCGTTCACGACCCCGAGGCCGGCCCGGTCGATTGACAGCGCCACGACCTGGAAGTCTGGCCCGCCCAGTTCGGCCTGCAGCCGGTCGAGCGTCGGCATCTCTTCGCGGCACGGCCCGCACCAGGTGGCCCAGATGTTGAGCAACACCACCTTGCCCCGGAAGTCGGCGAGACTTACCCGCTGGCCGTCGCCACCCTTGAACCGGAGTTCGGGCACCGCTCGCGGCGTGTCATGCAGGGACATGACGGCGGTCTCTCCGCGCGCCCCGGTCGTTTGCACTGTGGCCGTTTCCTGGCTGGGCCCGCTGTTCGTGAGGCGGCCGGCGGGATCGTCGTTACCGAATGACTTGACCAGCCCGACGGTCGCCAGTGCGACCGCGAGCCCGCCGGCCACGCCGATGAGCGATCTGACGTAGCGCCGCCGAAGATCCGTCATTGGACGCGCTCCCCGCTGGTAGGGCGTTGCCGGTCGTCCGCAGGAGCGGCGGCGCCAGTTCCGCCGCGGCGCAGGGACTCGACCAGCGGCAGGATCTTTGTCCGCAGCGCCTCGGGCGTGACGGCGCCGATGTGTTTGTAGGCGATGCGGCCGTCCGGACCGACGACGAAGGTCTCCGGCACGCCGTAGACGCCCCAATTGATGGCGACCCGGCCGTCGCGGTCGGCGCCGGTTCGCGTGTACGGATCGCCCAGCGTGTCGAGCCATCGCGCCGCGTCCGCGGGCCGGTCCTTGTAGTTGAGCCCGTGGATCGGCACTACTCCCTCCTCCTCGAGCCGCATGAAGAGGGGGTGCTCCTCGCGGCAGGCCGAGCACCAGGACGCAAAGACGTTGACCAGCGAGACCTCGCCTTTCAGCTCGTCGCTGGACAGCCCGAGCGTCCGGCCCTGGACCGGCGGCAGCGCGAACTCGGGCACCGGCTTGCCGATCAGCGCCGACGGGATCTCCCTCGGATTCCGTGTCAGCCCCCAGGCGAGCGCCACGCCCAGCGCCAGAAACACCGCCACCGGAACTAGGTACTTAAGTCGCGACGAAAGCCGCGATCTTTTCGTCCCGGAGGAGGCGAGCGCAGACTCAATCATCGTCTCTCCTCCGACGGCGGTCGAAGAACAGGTACTTCACCAGGGCAGCGATGCCGAGCAGCAGCACGACGACGACGACAAGCCAGACCAGGCCCATGCCCCACATCATGCCGCCGCCGTTCATCAAGCCGTTCATCATGGTCCCGGCTCCCCTCACTCCACCGCATAGACCTTGGGCGCGCCGTCCGAGATCTCGTAGATCGTGAACGGCTCGGTCTTCGCCCCGCTCATGCCGGGCGAGCCCATCGGCATGCCCGGCAGGGAAATGCCCTTGATGTCGGGCCGCTCCCGTAGCAGTCGGTTCACGGCGGTTACCGGCACATGGCCGCTCACAACGTAGTCGTCTATGAATGCGAGGTGGCAGCCTTGGAAATTGTCCGGAATGCCAGCCTGGCGGCTCATGGGCACGAGCTCGTGGGTCGGCTTGACCGTCACCGTAAAGCCATTCTGGCGCAGGTAGTCGGCATATTCCTCGCAACAGCCGCATTGCGGGTTCTTGTAAAGGGTGGCCGTTTTCGCGGCGTCGTCAGCATGGCCGCTGCCGAGCGGCAGCAACAGCAGGGCCAGGGCGAGGATCAGTCGACGCATGAGGGGACTCCTTTCGTGAATGTCTCGGGAAGTATCGGCGTGCATCAGCAGCCCTCCGCGATGAAGCGTGTCAGCTCCTCGAGGCGCGCGAAGACCACCGAGGCGCGGTCACCCATCATCCCGGATCCAACGATCACCGGCTTGCCAGGCTCGGGACCCGTCTCGCGGGTGTCGAGCTTGAGCCGGAGGTTCATCTCCCAGTAGGGCGTCTCGGTACCGTCGGCGGTGGTGACGAAATAGCTGTCGCGGCAGTGCCGGATCTTTGTCACCTGCGCCCGGGGCGGGGCCGTCTTCAGCGAGTCCGGCTTCTGGCCGCGCACGTGGTCTGCGGGCGCCAGCCCCCGATCGAGCACGGCCTTCGCGCCGCCGGGCGCCATGGCAATTTCGAGGAAGGCGACGAGGTCGGCGCGGGCCTGGTCGTCCGCGATGCCGCGGAAGGTCATGGACGTGTCGGGGATCATCGCCCGCGGGTCGGCGAGCCACCCGTCGAGCGTGGTCCCGTCCCAGCTGAACGCCGCCGCGCTCAGGCCTTTGGAATAGCGGACGAAGTCCTTGGCTTCGCCGGCTTGCCGACCCCAGAGCCCGGCCAAGCTCGGGCCGGTGAGATGCGTCCCGGGCTCCAGAGAATGGCAGGCGACGCAGGCGCGGTACTGGGCGGTGCCGCGTTTCGGATCGCCCTCGACCTGCGCCTGCGCCGTCGTGGCGGAGAGCGCCACCGCGGACAGGAGAGGGATCAGGAAGCGTGTCATGTTCGAGTTCCCTCAGGCGACGCGGATCACGCCCATCATCCCGGCGGCCTGGTGCTCGAGGATGTGACAGTGGAACATCCAGTCGCCCGGGTTGTCGGCGACGAGTGCGATCTCGACCCGCTCGCGCGGCGCCATCAGCACGGTATCTTGCCACTCGCGGTGGCGTGTCGGCGTACCGTCACGGCTGAGCACCCGAAACGAGTGGCCGTGCAGATGAATCGGGTGGTGCCAGGCGGTGTTGTTGTGCAGCGTCAGCACGTGGGGCCGCCCGCGCGTCAGTGTCAGCATCGGGTCCATGATGTGGCCGGTTGCGCTGACGCCGTTGATCGTCCAGACGCCGTCGTGGCGCATTCCCTGCATCATGCCGCCCATCATCCCGCCGCCCATCATTCCGCCCATGCCACCGCCCGACATCCCGCCGTCCGTCATCCCGCTCATCATGCCGCCGCCGAAGGTGACCTCGTGACGCGCGGCGACGGTGAGATCGGGCTCGGCGAGCGGGTTGTCCGACAGCCGAATCGGCGTGTCGGGCGCGCGTTCGCGCAGCGGTCGGTCGGCGTAGGCGAGGTCGAGTAGCCGGTACTCGAGGTCCCGGTAGAAGGTGTCGACCACCTGGAAGCGCGCGCCGGGCGCGCCGGTCATGTCGATCACGAGGTCGGCGCGCATCGCCGGGCCCAGCACGACGCGGTCGCCGTCAGGCGCATGCGGCTCGACCGGCTGGCCGTCCAGGGCGACGACCTGCGGGCGGTGGCCCTCGAACTCGAGGCCGAAGATGCGGGCGTTCGCCGCGTTGATGACCCTGAGACGCACGCGCTCCCCGGCGCGGACGGCGAAGGTCTCGGCAAGGCGCCCGTTGACCGTGACCGAGTTGCCGATACGGCCGGACATGCCCGTGTCCATCATGTTGCCGAAGTCGTCGCTTATCGAGGCGTCCCGGAGGAGGCGCCAGTCATCGAGCACCCAAGCGACGTCGCGGTCGACGGCGATCGGCTCCGGCTCCTCGACGATCAGCGGGCCGTAAAGGCCGCGGCCGACCTGCTCGAAGCTGCGCTGGTGCGGGTGGTACCAGAAGGTGCCGGCATCCGGGCAGTCGAACTCGTAGACGAAGGTCTCGCCCGGCGCAATCGGCCTCTGCGTGAGATACGGCACGCCGTCCATCGGGTTCGGCACGCGCACGCCGTGCCAGTGGACGGTGGTCTCCTCGCCGAGCCCGTTCTCGACCGCGACGCGCAGCCGCTCGCCCTGCCGCACCCGGATCTCGGGGCCGGGCACCGTGCCGCTATAGGCCCAGACGGCGGTCTCGGGATGCCCGCCGCCGACGAGCGGCACGCGCCCGGGCGCGGCCTTGATGGTGTAGCGGCGGGCGGTGTCGGCGCCCGCGGCCCATGACGATGCCAGCGTTGTCAACGCCAGACTGCCGCTCGCGCCAAGAAAGGCGCGGCGCGAGATGGCGCGCATTGAGTCCGTATCCACGCTCTGATCCTTCGCGAATCCTTGAAGGACGGAATGCCTCGGCAAGGCTAGCGGCCCCGCCGATTTCCGCCGGAAGTCGCACGGTCAGTCATCGACCCGTAGCGACGCGTTCGCACGCTGAGCCGGCGCTAACCCGCGCCCGCTCGCACGTCAGTCAAGGTCAAGGGATCTGGGAGGGTAGGGATCGGGTGAGGACGCCGCACCATGTAGAAATGGATACGGCCGCATTGACGGAGCCGGTGTCTCGGTGAGCGTTAGCGAAAACGCTTGGGGGACCACGGCAAGTACAGGAGCCGCACAGACCGCCGCGCAAGCCATTCCCTTTGCGCCGTCATTGCCGCCCCCATCGCACCCGCCGCAACCACCGTCCCCGGAATCGCCCATAGCGGACGCGCTGGCCATTTTGACCGCCATATCGCTAGCTTGAACGGTGGACAGGCTAATACCCAGGGTCACGAAGACCCCAAGCATCAGCGCAAACACCCGTCTAAACCGCCAGCGATTCATAGCTAGCTAGGATGGCCGCAAAGTACCGGAAGAACAAGCAGTATCACGGATCTGTGACCTTCTGACGCCGCAAACAAGGTTGACCTCGGTCAGGCTCCAAAACGCGCCTAAAGTATTGCGGCGCAAAGAAAACAGAGACAATCACATGGGAAACGTGCCGACCAGCCCGAAGCCGATCGCAGCCTGAGCTTTTCTCAGCGTGCGAGCAGCGCCGCCAACATCAGCATGCCCACGCCAATCCGATACCAAGCGAATGGCGTGAAGCCATGGCGACCAATGAAGCCAATCACAACACGAACGACGCCGAGAGAGGTAAAAAAGCCGCAACGAACCCGACTGAGATCAGCAGTCCGCCGCTCATGTCAAGGGCTGCGCGGTTCTTGAAGAGATCGAATACGGTAGCGCCGAGCATCGTCGGAATCGCAAGGAAGAAAGAGAACTCCGCTGCCGCCTTTCGATCGACCCGTAGCAGAAGTGCTCCCATAATCGTGGCGCCCGAGCGCGACACACCCGGAACCATCGCGACGGCTTGGAAAACGCCGATCTTGAGAGCCGTCGCGATGTCGATTGCATCGACCTTGCGCACCCGTGCGGCTGGCACGGCGCGTTCGATTGCCAGTATGGCAACACCGCCCAGTATGAGGGTTGCCGACACAACCCAAGGCGAGAACAAAACGCTCTTGATGAAGCCGTGCGCTGCCGCGCCAATGGCTGCCGCCGGCAAGAAGCCAAGCAGAACGATCTGTGCGAAGTGCTGCGCTTCCGGACTGCTTCGAAGACCCAAAATGACGGCCAGAAGCCTTGCACGATAGACCCAACACACCGCCAAGACGGCGCCGAGCTGAATAGCAATTTCGAAGACCTTCCCCTGAGGTCCCTCAAACGCGAGAACATCGACGAGGAAAATCAGGTGCCCTGTCGAGGAGACAGGGATGAACTCCGTCAGTCCCTCGACAACTCCAAGCAGCGCCGCGACGACAATGCTTTTTTCCAATATTTTTCACTCCTGCTCTGGCCACGAGCGCAAGCGCCATTGCGAGGTCACATCGGACGCTGCTGGATGACAACGCTTCGTTCCGGGAGGATCACGCCCATCTGATCGGCCTCATCCATGACGATGGTCTCACTTCAATGGAATAACGGTGCGGTACTTGCCGCCGGGGGACTGCTTCGGTGGTTCCCCAGTGTGTTCGATCGTGACCTGATCGAGTCCGTGCTCGGCGAGCAGATGCGCAATCGCAGCACGCGCAGCCTGCCAGACCTGGTCCGGGTCGGCGCCGCCCGCCGAACGAAAGCGCATCTGCAAGCCCCTCGGAGTGGTCTGGACGATCTGGAACAGCTCGACGCCCGGGATGTGATCAATCTCGAACGCCAGCGGCGGAATCGAGACGCGCTCGCCGCGCTCAGTGGAGAAGGTGAGCACGTCAGCGGCACGGCCCTGCACGCGGATCGCGGGCAGTGGGTTACCGCAGGGGCAGGGATCGGGTCGCTGCAGAACGCTGTCACCGAGGTCATAGCGGAGGATCGGTTGCACCCGGTTGGCGAGGTTGCTCACCAGGACCGTGTGTGACTGCTTCCCGGGCGGAACCAACCGGTAATCGGCATCGACGGGCTCGAACACCACCCAGTCACTGTTGATATGGAGCCACCCGTGCTCGCAGCTGTAGCTGAGAAAGGGGCATTCGGTGGCGGCATAGCCCTCGCGGACTTTGGCCTTGAAGGCGATGGCGATTCGGTCGTACTCGCCGCGCGCCAGTCCCTCGGCCGAGAGTACCACCAGCACCGGGTTGATGCGCAGGCGGTCAGCTTCCTGCTCGTCGGCGAGCATCGCACCCATGCTCGCATATGGCGTGAGTATGGTTGGGCGGAATCGGTTGAGACCGGCGACGATCTCCGGCAGCGGCGTGGACACGGAGAAGACTTGGATTGCTTCGCCACGTCGCTTGCGGAGGCGAATGGCCGCCACCATCGAAGCGAAGTGACCGCCGGTCGCAATCACCTGCGCCATGCGGCCGCCGCCAGCAATGATCCTGATGACGTCGCCGGCGTTGAGCCAAGCGCTCAACATCCGCACGACGAGGGCAGTGGTCACGGCGAGGCTCCGATCGTCTATCAGGAAGATTCCTTGGGTCCCTGTCGTGCCCGATGTAATGGCCACCGTGTACTTGCCCAGAAAGCGCTCTGCCGTCCGCGCGGGGTCGTTGACGAGCGCCTTGACCTTCTCGATCGTCACATCTCTGTCGCTTATCCAATCGTCAAAACACGCCATCAGCTCTTTCTTGTTCGTGACCGGAAGCAGCGCCGGATCGTCTACGTGCCCCGGCAACCCTCGATAGCGCTCACGGTAGTAGGGCGAGTTAGCGCGCGCATAGGTCACCATGTCGGCAAGGCGGGTGCGCTGCCGCAGCGCCAGCGCGGCCGGACCTTGCTTTCTCGCTCTGCGTACATCCAGCAGAGTCCACAACAGACTCTCGGCCATGATCATTTCCGGTCGTTTGCAGCATCAGATTTCGGGACTGCCGACCTTGGCCAGACGGATGCGAGAAGCAGGGCGACAACGCCACAAAAGATTGCCGTATCGGCGAGATTGAAGGCGGGCCAGTGATAGGCTTCAATGTAGAAGTCGAGGAAGTCGGTGACTGCTCCGTCCTCAAGCCGGTCGACAACATTGCCGACCGCCCCGCCAAGGATCGCGGAGAGTGCCAACCTCTCGATGGCGCTGTCGCTCCGCCAGAGCCACACACTAAGGCCAGCCACGATGGTCAGCGCAACGAAGACAAGGACGTAGGGTGCATAGGCATGGTCCGACCGGAGGAGACCAAAACTGATGCCGCGGTTATGGCTGAGCACCAGATTGAAGAACGGCGCCACAGCGATGGCGCGCATCGACTCCGAGAACACCGCTTCAGCGAGTCGCTTCGTCGCCTGATCGAGCACGAAGACGCCGATCGACAAGGCAATTGGAGCTGCTAACCGCATCGCCATCAGCTCCGCAATGTGCGCAGCCCGGAGGCCATGACGAGGAACGCGCTCAGGCAATCAATCTGTGTGGCGGCACGAAGCAAAGCCTGCATGATCCCCTCTAGAGCCAGCGCCGCACGCGTTTGCAATAGGCGATATAATCGGAGCCATAGGTTGCCCGGAGAGAGTTTTCCTCAAGTCGGATCTGAACCTGCGCGCCGAGCCAGATAGCGGTAAGCGCCATCAAGGTCGTTGCCGTCGGCGATGTCAGGAACAGGCCGACCGCTTCCCCTACCACACCGAGGAAAACGGGATTACGGCTGACAGTGAAGGGACCGGAATTGACGAGCCATGGCAGCGCGCTTGCGGGCACACCGACGCCCCAGCGCTCGCCGATCACGATCTGCGTCGTCACAAGCCAACATGCGCTCAGGAACGAAAGGCCGATTCCCGACAGCCGAACCGCTTCCGTCGCCAGCCAGTCGACGCGGCCAAAGCTCTGCTCCGACTGAGGAAAGACGGCCAGGTACGAAAAATAAAGAAGCATGACGCTAAGCGCACGGCGGAAAACGCCACGCACGAAGGCGTCTGCGCTGTCTTTCCCTCCGAGGGCGTTGGTATGTTGGCTCGACGACACGCGCCGCTGCCGACGAGATTGTGCGAGAGGGGCGGCAACAGAAAGAAACATAATCACCAGCGGCCCCCAGCGGATTAGAAACTCAGTAGTCACGGCGGTCACCATTCGCTTTCACCGGCGAGCCACTTCGCTGTCTGATCGAGCGCGAGCACGTCGATCGACGCAGCAGATGCGGCTTGCCAGACGCTTGGCCATCAGCTCCGCAGCATGCGCAAGCCAGAGGCAATGACGAGGAACTCGCTCACCTCGTGTGCCACCACCACGACCGGCAGAGAGAAGACGCCGGCCATCGCGCCAACGATCAGTGCGCCGATGACTACGGCGGACAGCGCAAGGTTCTGCCTGACGACGGATTGCGTGCGCTGCGCGAGCGTCAATGCGTAGACGAGCTTCTCCAGATCGTCCGCCATCAGCGCCACGTCCGCGGTCTCCAAGGCGACATCGGTGCCCGCCGCGCCCATGGCGATGCCGACGGTCGCTTCCGCGAGCGCCGGCGCGTCGTTGACGCCATCGCCAACCATCGCGACATGGCCGCGCTCCTGCGCAAGGGCGCGCACCTTCGCGACTTTGTCTTCTGGCTTGAGCTCGGCGAATACCTCGTCGATACCAGCGTCCTTGGCGATTGCCTGGGCCGTGCGCGGATTGTCCCCCGTCAGCATGACCACGCTGCGGACGCCGGCTGTGTGCAAGGCGGCAACGGCCCGCCTGGCGTTCGGTCGGAGGTTGTCGCGCAGCGCGAGGAGACCCCAGGCGGCCCGGTCATCGCCAAGGACGATGACGGTCTTGCCGTCGTCCTGAAGCCGGGCGATTTCGATTTTCAAGTCTGCAAGCGAGACGTTCAGCCGGCTTTCGAATAGCGCGGGGTTACCGATATGGACGCGGCGTCCTTCGACCGACGCCTCGGCGCCGGCGCCTGTCATGGACCGGAAGCCAGTCACAACTGGTATGGCGAGCCCTGATTCCTCGGCCCGGCGCACGATTGCACGCGCAAGGGGGTGCTCGCTGTGGCGCTCGACGGCAGCAGCGGTCGCAAGCAGTGCGTCCTCGTCCGCCGGAGCCCCGTCGCTTCGGCCTGTCAACAGGATGTCGGTGACCTGTGGCGTGCCACTGGTCAGCGTTCCGGTCTTGTCGAGAGCCACCACACTTATCTTGCCGAGCTCCTCCACATACATGCCGCCCTTGACGAGCACGCCGTTGCGCGCCGCCGTCCCCAGCGCCGCGACCATGGTGATCGGAATCGAGATCACGAGCGCGCAGGGCGCTGCGGCGACGATGAACACTGTCGCCCGCAACACTGCTTCCTGCCAGGACAGGTCCAGGAGAACGGGCAGGCCCAAGGCCGCCAGGATGCCGAGGCCAAGCACGGCCGGGCTGTACCAGCCTCCGAAACGCTCGATGAAACGTTGGCTTCGGCCGCGCCTCTCCTGGGCGTCTTCAACCATCTGGATAATCCGGGCCAGCGTGTTGTCAGCGTGCGTCCGAGTTGCCCGAATCTCGAGCGCGGCTTCGCCGTTGATCGTGCCGGCGAATACCCGGTCACCTGGCCCTTTCTCCGCAGGAATGCTCTCGCCGGTGACCGGCGCCTCGTTGACGCTCGACGCGCCGTTCAGGATCTCCCCATCGGTCGGCATCGACTGCCCGGGCCGTGCAATGAACACGTCGCCCACGCGCAACTCCTCGACGGGGATCTCGACCTCGCGGCCCTCACGGCGGACAAGGGCGACCTTGGGCGCGAGCGCCATCAGCGCCTTGATCGCTGAACGCGTCTTTTCTTCGGTGTAGCCTTCGGCGGCCTCGGAGATGGAGTAGAGGAAGACCAACGTCGCGCCTTCGGCGGGCTGGCCCATCACTGCCGCCACAATGGCGGCGACGGACATGAGCAGCTCGATGCCGATTTCCCGCTCGAATACCAGCTCCTCAATGGCCTCGCGTCCGAAGAAGTAGCCGCCGACTAGGATCGCCACGACATAGAGCGGCAGAGAAGCGACCGTGGTCGCTGGCGCCATGCTCGCGAGCCAACCGACGAGCAGGAGGAGCCCGGACGCGGCCGACGTGAGGACCTTCAGGTTGCGCCACGGCTTTGGCTGCGCCGGCGGCTCGCGGCTGTCCTCCGCCGGGAAGCCGATCTCTCGCAGTTTGTTTTGCAACTCCACCGCGGACGTCTGAGCAAGATCGAAACTGACCCGGACCTTGGCTGACGTGGGATAAACGTCGATATCCGTGATGCCCGGCCAGCCCGCGAGACCGCGCTTGAGCGCCGCCGCATCGTGCTCGCAATCCAGATTGGCCACACGCCACTCTGCATTCTTGATCGTCTGATTCATGGTCCCCGTCTCGCACAAAAAAGCTTCATTACATCATTATATGATGATATAATGAATTATTGGGACAGAAAAGCAATGCTGCTAATGAACCGCACCGAGGCCTACGGTCTGCAAGCCAAGCTGTTCCGGGGGCTGTCCGACGAGTCGCGGCTTGCCATCCTGGAAGCCCTGCGCGAGGGACCGCTCCCGGTCGGGCGCATCGTCGAAGTCACCGGACTCTCGCAGTCCAATACGTCGAATCACCTGCGGTGCCTGAACGACTGTGGCCTGGTATCAGCCGAACAGCGCGGCCGCTTCGTCCACTACCGGCTGAGCGATGAGCGGATAGAGGCGCTTCTCCGGATGGCGGACGATCTCCTTGCTGAGGTTGGGCGACGGATCTATGCATGCACGAACTACGCCGGCTCTAGCAAACCAGATGTGTCACTGGCCCGCGAGCCGGCACAACGCCAAAGAAGACGGTGATGCGGTGCCATCGTCAATGCGTTCTCGCTGCCCTCTTTTTTGGAGTGGCATTGGCTGGCGCGCTGGCGCCCCATGACATCCGAGCCGAAAAGAGAGGTGATTGCGGCTATCCGGGTGTGAACGTCATCTACGATGGTCCAGCCGAACTTGAGGCAGCCTGCACTGCGTTGACCGATATCGTCGCGTACTTCCAGCGCGTGGGCTTCGAAATAGCGCCCAAGGTATCGCTGCGTTTCGTCGACCGCGACGCGGCTCGCTCGTTCCAGCAGGTAGCTGCGCATGGCTACTTCAATGCACCCCAATCGCAGATTGTGGTCTACCGCACGTCGGACGTGAGCCCCTGGGGGTTGGTGTGGTCCGCAAAACTAGCGGCCTCCTTCCTCCGGCACGAGCTGGCGCATATGGCGATCTGGGCGATCGTCGGCGGAGGTCAGGTGCGCTTGGGGCGTGAGTGGCACGAGTTCATCGCCTATGCGATCCAGCTCGACCTCATGGACGGCCAACTCCTGAAGGAGCTTCTCGCGAGGCACACTGAAACTGGCCCCGTGGGGAATCTGACGGAGATCAACGAGTTCACATATAGCATGGGCCCGGAAGCCTTCGCGGTAGCCGCGTATAAGACCTATCTTGCCAAGGGCGCGACGAAGTTCGTAGGGCAACTCCTCCGCGCCGAGGTCGTACCCCCGCCACTGTCATATCCGTTTCCGGTCTTGCCGGATCAGGGTCGGCCCAATGAGAACTGATCCCTCGCCCTGGTCAGCCGGGTTCATGCATATAAATGCCACAGCAGGTCGATATGCTGCTGCCGGTTTCGTCGCCGGCAAGCACGCAAATGGACGACCCAATGCCAGGTCCGGCCGCATCGCGAGAGCAGCATCATGGCCGCTATTCGTGCGCACAATGAGACGCACGACGGTTAGGTTGGGTTGGCCTAATACGTCAAACTGTCATTTGCGACTTACTTAATCTCGCTCTTGATTTGGATCAAAGCGTCGCCTCGCGAGGCGGATAGATTTTTAGTTACATAAAAACGAGCGTTGGCATGTTGGCGCATGGCGGGAAGCAGAAGTAACGGCACTGGATTATGGGCTGCCTAGCGCGGCGGGCACGGTAAGAGGAGATAGATAATGCTCAAAAGAACTCTGATCGGCGGGCTTTCCGCGATCGCGCTCGCGGTCGTCATCGCGAGCCCCGCGAACGCATGCGATGGCTGGTACGGCGACCATGGCTGGTATGGCGGCGGCATGATGGGGCCCGGCATGATGGGCAACTATGGTCCGGGGATGATGGGGTCCGGGATGATGGGGTGGGGCCAGAGCCAGCAACAGGCCAACCTCAATCTCTCTGCCAATGACGTCAAGGTCTACCTCGAGCGCTGGATCGCTTCGACCGGCAACCCCAACATCAAGGTCGGCAGCGTTGTCGAGAAGGACGCCAGCACAATTGCGGCTGATGTCGTGACCAAGGACAACACGGTAGTGCAGAAGTTCATCTTCGACCGTCGCAGCGGTTCCTACCGCCCGACGCCGTGAGTCCATGTGATGCGGCAGGGTGACTCTCCGAAGCGGCGGAGGCCTGTGACAAGCGCGAGCAGACATCCAGTTCGCCAATGAAACAACGCGCGTCGACATGTTAATATGAAATACCTCACGGCGCGGCGGCTTGCCCGGACGCTGAAATGGTAATCGAACGACAAGAGGAGAACGGCCATGCGCAAAGGAACCTTGGTTGGCGGCTTGTCCGCCATCATTATTGCGGTCGCAATTGGCATCGCCAGCCCCGCGAACGCCCAGCAATACTACGGCAACGACTGGTATGGCCGCGGCATGATGGGGCCAGGGATGATGGGCCCCGGGATGATGGGCCCCGGGATGATGGGCCCCGGGATGATGGGCCCCGGGATGATGGGCCCCGGGATGATGGGGCTCGGGATGATGGGCCCCGGCATGATGGGCCCCGGGATGATGGGCCCAGAGATGATGGGTCAGGGCATGATGGGTCAGGGCATGATGATGGGACCCGGGATGATGGGAATGGGACCGGGTTACACGGGATGCCCGTGGTGCGGCCCGGGCATGATGGGGTGGGGATGGGCCCAGCAGCAGCCGGCCAACCTCAATCTCTCCGCCAGTGACGTTAAGACCTATCTGGAGCGCTGGATTGCGATGGCGGGTAATCCACGCGTCAAGGTCGGAAACGTCACCGAGAAGGATGCGAACACCATTACCGCCGACATCGTAACGACCGAAAAGGACGCTCTGGTCCAACGGTTCAATGTCGATCGCCGCAACGGCTTCTGGCAACCGGTGCAGTGACGGCGATGTGGTGGAATGGCCCTTACACCGACACCGGACATTGGATGATGTGGGGATGGTGGATGCCGTTCCACGGCATCCTTTCCCTCCTGCTGCTTATCCTGGTCGTTGTCGGCATCGTCGCGCTCATCCGCTTTCTGTTCAGTGGCCGTGCTCGCGGTGTTCCCGGCCATGGCCGCTCGCCCGGTCTTGAGGTTCTCGAGGAGCGCTACGCCAAGGGCGAGATTCAACGAGATGAGTACCTGCAGAAGAAGCGCGACCTCGGCAGTTAAGGGCCGCTCAGGGTGTGCGTCGTCCACCGCATCGGAGGCAAGGAGGGTTGCCGGGGACCAGCTGAGGAGATCGCCTATGGGACCCCCGCCCTTGATGGGCCTATGCTTGGCAATCTTCCTTGCCGGGGCCGGTTGCCTTGTGGCTGCGGCGCAAGCTCCCGCTGGATCTCCGGGATGGTGGGGCAGTCGGTCTTCCGGCGCTGCGGTGGGCAATCCGGAGCAAGGCGAACGCGTCGTCGAGGCGAAATGCGTTGCGTGCCATCAGGCCGATGGAAACAGTGCCGACCCAAAAATCCCCAAGCTCGCTGGACAGAACCCGGCCTATCTCTATTGGCAGCTCTGGGCTTACAAGACGGGCGCTCGCAGGTCGGACATTATGTCCGGGATCGTCGCAACCCTTTCCGACAGCGACATGGCCGACGCCGCGAGCTTCTACACTTGGCAGACCATTCGACCAGACGCCATCAAGGACCAGCGCTTGGCAGCCATCGGTGAGCAGATATTTTTCGCCGGCGTAGGTCCCGGGATGGCGCCTCCATGCGCCATGTGCCACGGCTCGCCTCGTCAAGAAGGCATGCCCATGATCGCGATGATGCCCATGATGGCCAACGTGCCTGATCTCAATGGACAACACGCCGCCTACATCGTCGACCAGCTGAACCGGTTCGCCAGTGGCGAGCGGCAAGCCGTGATGATGGGTCGCATCGCGGCCATGCTCAGCGTGACGAACAAAAAAGCCGTGGCCGAATACATCTCCGGCCTTCCTTGAAACTCTGTCCTCATCTGCCTGGGGGACACGCCTCGTGGCACAACATTGGAGATCCTCAATGACCTACTACTTCGCGAAGACGCTGACACTCGGCTTCGACGATGCCGTCCACCGCGCGACCGATGCTTTGAAGCAAGAGGGCTTCGGCATCATCACTGAGATCGACGTCAAACAAACCTTCAAGCAGAAGATAAACGTCGATTTCCGCAATTACCGCATACTCGGGGCATGCAACCCGACGCTTGCCCACGAAGCGCTGCAGATCGAGGACAAGGTCGGGACAATGCTGCCCTGCAACGTCGTCGTTCAGGAAATTGCACCAGGCAAGACAGAGATCGCCGCCATCGACCCGGTCGCATCCATGCAAGCCATCGACAACCCCCGCCTGAAACAGGCTGCCGAGCGCGTCAGGGTGAAGCTGCGCAAGGTCATTGACACCCTCTGATCGATCTCGCTGCCGCACTTCGTCATCGGGTGTATCCACGATGGCCGTCAATCGTCGCCGCTCGTCGAAGCGATGATATGGCCGGCGAGATCCGCAAGAATGCAGCGGACATTGTCGCCCACTGGCGAATAGATGATCTGTTTGCCTTTTCGGGTAGAGCTCAAGAAACGGCTCGCCTTGAGAAGCCGCAGATGGTGGCTCACCAGCGAACGCGAGATGTCGACCCGCCGCGCGATCTCGCCGACCGAGGCAGGCTTGTCAATGCACGCCAACAGTATACGCAGACGGGAAGCCTCGCTGAGCAGGCGGAGTATCTCAGCAAGCTCCACCACCTGCGCTTCCTTGAGAGGCGGAATCCGGTTCGGAATGACCTTAGTGACAGCACGTTTCGGCATGTTGGTATATTCTTTTGTTTCCTCGGTAGCGTAAACCTACTTTGCAGGCCCAGCATTGCTAGCCTCCGGTTCCTCGGATCGTCGCTGAAGCCGTGCGACTGCCTCGACGCGTGAAGCTCTCCACCGTCCTATTCGGCAGGAATGCGTTGTTCGGACTCAGCCGTTGCCCGTTTCGGTTTTTCTCCTGCAGCGCCGCTTCGGCTTCTTGCACTCCGTTTCGCGCTCGATCTTCTTCCAAGCATCGCTGCACCGATCGTGTCCGACACGCGCCCGGCGGCAGTCTTCACCGGATCGTTCGCCAGATGCGCATACCGTGCCGTGGTCTGGACCTGTGTATGTCCGAGCAGCTTGCCAATCATCGGTAGACCCTCACCCAGGGCGAGGGCGCCGCTGGCATAGGAATGCCGGAGGTCATGAATGCGCACATCATCGAGACCAGCTTTGGCTCGGATGCGCCGCCATGGATGCTGCAAGTCGGTCAGGCGACTTCCTTCTTTCTTTCCCGTGATGACGTATGGGTTGTCCTTCAACTTCTCGATTCGCTTCAGCACGTCGGAAGCCATCTTTCCGAAGTGCACCACCTTCGCCCCGGTCTTGGAGTCGGGCAGGCGCAGCTCGCGCGCCTTGGTATCCACGTAATCCCATTTGAGCGTCATGATCTCGCCGAGCCGACAGCCGGTCAGCATCAGGAGCCGGATAGCATCGACGGCCGATTGGGTCTCCGAGCCATCAGCTTCGACCTCGCGGAGTGCCTTGCCAAGCGCGGCGAATTCCTCGGGGCTCAGAAACCGTTCCCGCTTCTGCTCGGGATATTTCTTCACGTGCAGGCACGGGTTGCTACCGTCGGGGCGAAGGCCCCAGACCTCCGCGAGATTGAACATCTTCGACAGCACGCCGAGAGTGCGGTTGGCCTGATAGGGAATGTGGCTGAAAGAATGATGCAGTTCCGCTATGTCGCGGCGCTCGATGTCGGTGACCTTCCGTGTGCCGAGCTTCAGATTGATGAACAGCTCCACCGAGCGCTTGTATTCATACTGGGTCGAGGACTTGCAGCGCACGGCGACATGCTCCTTGAGGAACCGCTCGCCCAGCCCCTTCATGGTCGGTGCTTTTCGGGCTTGATCGAGTTCCTTCGCGGGATCGCGGCCATTCTTTGCTTCGGAGAGGATGTTGTATGCCCTGGTTCGGGCCTGATCCGCCGTCACTGGCCCATGCTGGCCAAGGGTGATGAAGCGCTGCTGGCCCTTGATGCGGCATTTGACGACATACACCTTGCGCCCGTTGGGGTAAACGCGCAGGCCGAAGCCCCGCAGTTCCTCGTCCCAGATCGCCGTGACTCTGTCGCCGGCCGTCGCCAGATCGGCGGTGCGTTTCGTGAGTTTCGCCATGAGCTACCACCTCGAACCTTCAGGTTCCAAACCCTCAGTTTCAGCGACCTGAATGTCGTCCCAGCTACCAAATAGCTACCACTTGGGGGGAAATTCGGTCGTAGGAGAGGGTAGCAGCCGACGGCACAATGTCAACAATTATGTAATTAAGACAGTAGGTTAAGGCGTGTTCAGCGTAGATGATCGTATATGGGGGAAGTTGATTTAGCCTATCTCATAACCTGAAGGTCGCAGGTTCAAATCCTGCCCCCGCAACCAGCTTTATTTCCTCGCTGTTTTCAATGGCCTCGCTTTTGAGGCCGTGGCCGGAGGGCT
>Ga0209571_1000817_pt1 | contig 22262 bp, 17 predicted proteins | sample EBPBio102011_DNA_FD_185866 | JGI IMG/M metagenome (GOLD analysis project Ga0209571, IMG submission 185866) | Wastewater treatment Type I Accumulibacter community from EBPR Bioreactor in Madison, WI, USA - Reactor 1_1/10/2011_ DNA (SPAdes)... | ecosystem: Engineered > Bioreactor > EBPR >... | reverse complement strand
TTCGCAAACGGCCGCCCGCTCTCCCGCCGGGCGGGAGAGAGACGTCGGCGGGTCGCCTGCGGCGACCGGTCTGGTTCCGGGGAGCAACAACTTCGCGGTGTCCGGCGCGCTCACCGCCGATGGTCGCGCGATCATCGCCGACGACATGCACCTGGGCCTGCGCGCGCCGAACATCTGGTTCCGGGCGCGGCTGCGCTATCCCGATGCACGCGCGCCCGGCGGCAAGGTCGACGTGCAGGGCGTCACCCTGCCCGGCCTGCCGGCGGTCATCGTGGGCAGCAACGGGCATGTCGCCTGGGGCTATACCAACAGCTATGTCGACACCCTCGACTGGGCGCTGGAAACGCCGTGCGATGGCGACCGCGACGCGACGCCCGCACCATGCGCGGAGGTGGCCACGCACCAGGAGCGCATCCTCGTCTCGGGCGGGGAAGATGCCATGCTCGACGTGCGCGAAACCCACTGGGGCCCGATCCTGCACGACCTGTCCGATGGCAAGGTGCTGTCGCTGCGCTGGACCGCACACCAGCGCGGATCGGTCAACCTCGGCCTGATGGACTTCGCGAGGGTCGCCGACCTCGATGCCGCACTGGCGCTCGCCGACCGTACCGCGATCCCGACGCAGAACCTGGTGATCGGCGATGCGCGGGGCAATATCGCGTGGCGCTTGCTGGGTCCGTTGCCCGAGCGGCAAGCCGCCTGCACGACGTTACGACTCGTCGAAGACGGACCAGCGCTGGTCGAGCTCGCGCCATTACCTTCGGAGGTCGCCAAGCCCTCGGTTGCAGCACAGTCGATTTGCCCACCTTGGGACATCAGCACATCCGCGTCTCCCGATGCCCGCTCGCCGGATGCACCGCGCCTCTGGACCGCCAACGCCCGCGTCGTCTCGGGCGAGGCCCTGGCGCGTGTCGGCGACGGCGGCTACGACCTCGGCGCGCGCCAGCAGCAGATCCGTGACCGGCTTCGGGCCGGAGATCGCTTCAGCGAACGCGACCTGCTCGCGATCCAGCTCGACGACCGCGCGCTGCTGATGACGCACTGGTGGCGGCTGCTGCGCTCGCTGCCCGAAGGCGATGCCACCCCCGCCCTGCGCGAACTGGCCGACGCCGCGCGCGACTGGCAGGGCCGCGCCAGCGTCGATTCCGCAAGCTACCGCCTCGTGCGCGCGTGGCGGCTGGCGGTGCACGAACGCCTGCTCGACGGCCTGCTCGCCCCGGCGCGTGCGGCGATGGGAGAGGACTTCGACCGGCCCGACCTGGCGCAGTTCGAAGGCGTGGCCTGGCCGCTGGTGCAACAGCGGCCGCCGCACCTGCTGCCGCGCCGGTTCGCATCCTGGCAGGCGCTGTTCGAGGACGCCGCGAAGGAGGTGCGCGACGAACTCGCGCCGCGCGGCCCGCTGCACGAGCGCAGCTGGGGCGAGCGCAACACCACGCGCATCTGCCATCCGCTGGCCGGTGCGATCCCGCTCGGCCGCCGCGCCCTGTGCATGCCGGCGCAACCCCTGCCGGGCGATGGCATGATGCCGCGCGTGCAGGGCCCCGCGTTCGGCGCCTCCGAGCGCATGGTGGTATCGCCGGGCCATGAGGCCGACGGCATCCTGCACATGCCCGGCGGCCAGAGCGGCCATCCCCTCTCGCCGTTCTGGGGGGCCGGACACGACGACTGGGCGCATGGCCGGCCCACGCCGTTCCTGCCGGGCACGGCCACCCACGTGCTGACCCTGCGCCCCTGACCGGCGGCCGGCCCATGGGCCACGTGGAGATTCAGCCCGGTTCTGCTAGCGTGACCGCCGTCCCGATCGCCGACCGTCGCATGCGTCCACCCCCCATCGTCCCCGCCGACCCGCTGACCTGCGCCGCCGCATTTCCGCGTTATCCAGCGCTAGGGCCACCGGATCACCCGTCGGCGATGGGTCGCGCATGATCGAATTCGGACACCTGACCCATGTCGGACTGCGGCGCGAGCTGAACGAAGACACGTACTACGGCGACAGCGAGCTTGGGCTGTGGCTGGTCGCGGACGGCATGGGCGGGCATGAGTACGGCGAAGTCGCCAGCGCGCTTGCGCGCGAGACGATCGTGCGCGAAACCCGGCAGGGCACGCCGTTGCAGCAGGCGATCCGCATCGCCGACGAGGAGATCATCCGCGCCTCGCGCCAGCGCAACGACGCGCTGCCGATGGGCACGACGGTGGTCGCCGCGCGCCTGGTCGGCAACCGCTTCGAAGTGGCCTGGGTCGGCGACAGCCGCGCCTACCTGTGGCGCGACGGCAAGCTGGCCCAGCTCTCGCAGGACCACAGCTACGTGCAGGAACTGATCGCGCAGGGCGCGATCACCATCGACCAGGCGCGCAGCCATCCGCACCGCAACGTGGTCACCCAGGCGCTGGGCGTGACCGAGCCGCAGGTGCTGAACGTGGCGACGCTGTCCGGCGAACTGGCGCCCGGCTCGCAGCTGCTGCTGTGCAGCGACGGCCTGACCGAGGAAGTCGACGACCAGGGCATCTCGCGCGTGCTCGCGCACACCGAGTGCAGCGCGCAGGAATGCGTCGACGGACTGGTGGCGGCCGCGCTCGACGGCGGCGGCTCGGACAACGTCACCGTGGTGCTGGTGCGCAGCCACTGAACGGGCGTCACCCCGCGGCGTTGGCCCCGGAGCCGGCCTCCACATCCCAGACGCAGAGCCCCGCCTTCTTGCGGATGGCGTCCACGCGCGCGGCGTGCAGCGCCAGGTCCTCGGCGGGCACCGCGATCGACGGGCGCGGACCGACGGCGACCGCCGGCGCGCGCGGCGCGCGCGGCGTGGCGGCGGCGTCCGGTGATCCGAAGCCGATCTCGCCCTGGCCGGCGGTCAGGGCCAGCCAGGCCTCGGCCAGCAGTTGCGCGTCGAGCAGCGCACCGTGCAGTTGCCGGTGCGAGTTGTCGACCCCCAGCCGCTTGCACAGCGCGTCCAGCGAGTTGCGCTGCCCGGGGTAGCGCTGACGTGCCAGTTCCAGCGAGTCCTGCACGGTCACGCGCTCGCGCAGGCGGCCGCGCCCGCCGCCGAGCAGCGACAGCTCGTGCTCGAGGAAGCCCATGTCGAACGCGGCGTTGTGGATCACCAGTTCCGCGCCCTCGACGAAGGCCAGGAATTCGTCGACGACGTCCTCGAACTTGGGCTTGTCGGCGAGGAACTCCAGCGTCAGCCCGGTGACTTCCTGCGCACCCGGCTCGAACTCGCGCTCGGGATTGAGGTAGCGATGGAAGGTGCGGCCAGTGGGCCGGCGCTCGAGCAGTTCCACGCAGCCGATCTCGACGACGCGATTGCCCTTCTTCCATTCCAGGCCGGTGGTTTCGGTGTCGAGGACGATATGGCGCATGGGGCAGTGACTGCTGATGGGGGGTGGGTGGTTCGAAACAGCGGAAAGCCGTCATCCCGACCGCAGAAACGGGGCTGGCGGGTTCACGCCGCCGCGCCTGCGCGCTGGCGGATCGCCTCGTCGCGCGCCAGGGTGTCGACGCGCTCGTTGTCGGGATCGCCGGAATGGCCCTTCACCCAGCGCCAGTCGATCTGGTGGCGCTGGCTGGCGGCATGCAGGCGTTCCCACAGGTCGCGGTTCTTCACCGGGTCGCCGCCGGAGGTCTTCCACTGGCGGCGCACCCAGTTGGGCATCCATTCGGTGATGCCCTGGCGAACGTATTGCGAGTCGGTGTGCAGCACCACCTCGCACGGCCGGGTCAGCGTCTCGAGGGCGACGATCGCCGCCATCAGCTCCATCCGGTTGTTGGTGGTCAGCGGCTCGCCGCCGGAGAGCTCGCGCTCCTTGTCGCCGTAGCGCAGCAGCGCGGCCCAGCCACCGGGACCGGGGTTGCCGAGGCAGGCGCCGTCGGTATGGATGCCCACGCTCATGCCGCGGGCGCCAGTTGCAGCGCCCGCCGGCGCACGGGGGTCAGGGGCACGCTGCGCTTCTCTGCGCGCAGCAGGTAGGCCGCGCGCAGGCCGGGGCCCTGCTGCGGCTGCGCCGAGACGCGCACCGACCAGTTCGGTCCCAGGCCCTGCGACACCGGATCCGGGACCAGGCCGACCGCACGCAGGCGCCGCCGCCAGACCAGCGGCTCGGAGGTGGTGATGCCGCTGCCGCGCCAGCGCCAGCGGTACGGCGCCAGCGGATTGAGCACGAACAGCCACAGCCGACCACCGGGCACGAGCAGGCGCGAGGCTTCCTCCAGCAGGGCGGGGCCGAAGGCGCCGGCTGGGCGCGCCACGTGCTGCAGCACGACCGCGCCGAAGGACTCGCTGGGCAGCGGCAGCGGCAGGGCGCAGGCCAGTTGTCCAGCCCAGCCGGCCTCGGCCGGCACCAGGCGCACGCCGCGGCCGTAATCGCCGGCCAGGTCCTCGCCCGCGGCCGGGCCGCACCACAGCCAGGGCAGGCCGGGGCGGTCGCCCAGGGCCTGGACCACCAGCGCCTCCTCGCTCGCCAGCACGGCGCGGCCGGCGGGCGCCAGGAACCAGTCACGGGCAGCCGTGGCGGGTTGACGGGTCGGTGAAGGGGCGGGCATGGTCGGTATTGTAGAGGCAGGCGGAAGGGCCCCCCGACGATGCGACTGACGCCCCTGCCGGCCTTCTCGGACAACTACATCTGGCTGCTCGACGAGGACGACGCCCGGCTGGTGGTCGATCCGGGCGACGCCGCCCCGGTCCTCGCCGCCTGCGAGGCCGACGGCCGCGCGCCGCTGGCCATCCTGCTCACCCACCACCACGACGACCACGTCGGCGGCGTGCCGGCCCTGCTCGCGCGCTGGCCCGGCCTGCCCGTGTACGGCCCGGCCGACCCGCGCATCGCCGGCGTCGACCACCCCGTGGGCGACGGCGACCGGGTCGGGATCGGCCCCTGGCGGTTCGACGTGCTCGCCGTGCCGGGCCATACCGTGAGCCACATCGCATTCCACGGCAGTGGCCTCTTGTTCTGCGGCGACACCTTGTTCAGCCTCGGCTGTGGCCGCCTGTTCGAAGGTACCCCCCGCGACATGCTGGGATCCCTGGACCGCCTGGCCGCCCTCCCCGCGCAGACGCTGGTCTGCTGCGGACACGAGTACACCCTGGCCAACGCCGCGTTCGCGCGCGTGGTCGATCCCGACAACCCGGCGCTGCGGCGCCGGCAGGAAGAGGCCATCGCCATGCGCGACCGCGGACTGCCCACCCTGCCCACGACCCTGGGAAGCGAACGCGACGGCAATCCCTTCCTGCGCATCGACGTGCCCGCCGTGCGCGCCGCGGTGGCCGCGCACGCGCCCGGCGCCGCCGATGATCGCATCGAGGCCTTCGCCGGCCTGCGGCGCTGGAAGGACGGATTCCGGGCATGAGTGCGCGCGCGTTTGCGATCGCGCTGGCGCTTGCCGGGCTGCTGGCCGGGACCGCGCGCGGCGGTGACGAAGGCCTGCCCGGGCCTGCCGGGACACCACCGCCGGACAACCCGCCCGCCGCGCACGCCACCGACGGCCTCGCGCCGCCCGCGCCGAAGCCGAAGCCGACGCCGCCCGCCGCGAAGGCGCGCGCCCAGGCATCGGCGAACATGCGCAGCGGCCTGGAGATCTACCAGCGCTTCCGCGAGGGCCTGGCCCAGCCCGAATGTGGCCCCGGCGACAGCGCCCGCTGGCGCACCCACTTCGCGCACGCGCCGGCGCAGCTGGCCTCCACGCGCAACGACGTGCTGCCGCTGTTCGGCTACGTGGTCGATCGCCTGCGCGAAGCCCAGTTGCCCACCGAGTACGCCCTTATCCCGTTCGTGGAGAGCGGCTACAAGCCCGGCGCCCGCAGCGCATCCGGGCCCGCCGGCCTGTGGCAGTTCATCACCGTCACGGCGCGCAACCACGACGTGCCGGTACGCAGCGGCTACGACGGCCGGCTGTCGCCGGTGGATTCCACCGATGCCGCGGTGCGCTACCTCAAGACCCTGCACGGCATGTTCGCCGGCAACTGGCGGCTGGCGGTGATGGCCTACAACGCCGGCGAGTACCGCCTGCTGTCCGCGCTGCGCCGCGCCGGGCAGACCGCGGCCAACGCCGATCCGGAACGCCTGCCGATGCCCGCGATTACCCAGGCCTACGTGCGCAAGCTGCACGCGCTGTCGTGCCTGCTGGAGGAAGTGGAGGATCGCGAGAGCTGGCTGGCCGCGCTCGATCGCCCGGTGCCGCTGCTGGCGCCTGCGGAAGTGCCGGCGGGCGTCGCGTCGCTCGATGCGCTGGCCTCGCGGCATGGCGTCGACGCCGGCCAGTTGCGCCGCCTCAACCCGGTGTACGCCGACGGCAGGATGCCGCCGGGCGCCGCGACGCGGGTGCTGATGCCCGCGACCCCGGCGATGGCCGCCGCGGTCGCCGCGCGCGGCGACCGCGCGCCGGTGCGCACGACGCCAGCCGTCACGCGCAACGCGGACCTCTCCGACGCCATGGCCGATGCCTCCGCACACCGCGAGCCGCCGCCGGGACGGTCGCACACCGTCGCGCGCGGCGATTCGGCGTGGAAGATCGCGCAACGCTACGGCATCAGCGCCCAGTCCCTGCTCGCGCGCAACGGACTGGATGCGCGCAGCGTGCTGCGCCCGGGCATGGTGCTGTCGATCGATACGCCGGCGCAGGGGGCGGCCGCGGCCGGCGTGGCAGAATAGCGACCGGTCCACACCGCGAGTTCCCCATGGGTTTCCTGCAAGGCAAGCGCGCACTGATCACCGGCATCGCCAGCCAGCGCTCGATCGCCAACGGCATCGCCGAGGCGATGCACCGCGAAGGCGCCGAACTCGCCTTCACCTACCTGAACGACAAGCTCAAGTCGCGCGTCGAGGACGCGGCCGGAAAACTCGGCGGCGGCCCGTCGTATCCGCTCGACGTCGCCGACGATGCCCAGATCGCCGCGCTGTTCGACGGCCTCGGCCAGCACTGGCCGGACGGCTTCGACATCCTCGTCCACGCCATTGCCTACGCGCCGCGCGAAGCGATCGCCGGCGAATTCCTCGACGGCCTGACCCGCGACAACTTCGCGATGGCCCATGACATCTCGGCCTACTCGCTGGCGGCGCTGGCCAAGGCCGCGCGCCCGCTGATGAAGGATCGCCGCGGCGCGGTGCTGACGCTGAGCTACCTCGGTGCCGAACGCGCGCTGCAGAGCTACAACGTGATGGGCGTGGCCAAGGCCAGCCTCGAGGCAACGGTGCGCTACCTTGCCTACAACCTCGGTCCCGAGGGCACCCGCGTCAACGCCATCTCGGCCGGCCCGATCAAGACCCTCGCCGCGGCCGGGATCGGCGGATTCCGCAAGATCCTCAGCCACGTCGAGGAAAACGCGCCGATCCGCCGCACCGTGACCATCGAGGACGTCGGCAATGCCGCCGCGTTCCTGTGCTCGGACCTGGCAGCCGGCATCACCGGCGAAGTCACCTACGTCGATGGCGGCTACAACATCCTCGGCATGACCGGGCTGGGCGGCGAAGGCGAGTGACCGGCGGGCCCGCCGACCTGGTTCCAGGAAGGAAAAAGCCCGGCGTCTGCCGGGCTTTTTCGTGGCGCGCGCGGTGCGTCCCGACGCTCAGAGCCTCGATTCGACCACCGTCACCTTCATCTGCTTGCGCAGCGCGCGCAGCAGGGTCTCGGCATCCTCGCGCCCGCCCAGTGCCGCCAGTTGCTGCTTCACCATGTCGCGCTCCTGGTCGGTCGCGTCCGCGGCCTTGCCGGGCGTGACCTTGGTGACGTTGAACACCAGGACGCTGCCGTCGGCGAGTGACACCTTGCCCGGCGAACCCTTGCCCTCGGCTGGCACCGGCGCCGCAAAGTAGGCCTCCGACGCGGCGCGATCCGGCACCGGCGCGCCACGCGGCAGGCCGGGGATGTCCTGCACCGGCAGCGATCGCGCCGCGGCGACCGCCTGCAGGCTTTCACCCTTGGCCAGTTGCGCCACCATCGCGTCGGCCTCGGCCTCGACGCGCTTGGTCGCGCGCTCGCGGCGAATGGCCGCGACGACGCGGTCGCGCGCCTCGGCCACGGTCAGCTCGCGCTCCGGCTCATGCCGGGTCACGCGGATCAGCACGCTGCGGTTCGGCGCGATCTCGATCGGATCGCTGACGGTGCCGTCCTGGGCCAGCCCTTCGGAGAACGCCGCGCGCTGGAACGCCGGCGACGCCGCCACGCCCTCGCCCTCGCCGCGCGCGATCGGCCCGACCGTGTGCAGCACCAGGTTGCCGGCCTTGGCGGCCGCGGCCAGTTCGGTCGGGTTCTTGTTGACCTCGTCGATCACGGCGCTGACCGCGTCGTTGAACGCGCGCTCGCGATCGGCCTGCACCTGCTCCTGCACCAGCGCTTCGCGCACGTTCTCGAACGGCACCTGCGCACCGGCCTTGATCTCGCGCACCTGGATCACGTGCCAGCCGAACGGGCTGCGCACCGGGTCGCTGACCGCACCGGCCTGCGCCGCGAACACCGCGTCCTCGAACGGCTTGACCATGGCCCCGTCGCGGCGTACCCAGCCCACGTCGCCGCCGTTCGCCGCGGAGCCCGGATCGCCCGGGTTGGCCCGCGCCAGCGCCGCGAAATCGGCACCGGCCGCGCGCGCCTGCAGCGCGATCTGCTTCGCCTTGTCCTCGGCCGCCTTCTGCGCGGCTTCGTCGGCCGCGGCGTCGACCGGCACCAGGATGTGCGAGGTCAGGCGCTGCTCGGGCTCGACGAAGCGCGCCTTCTCCTGCTCGTAGCGCCGGCGCAGCGTCGCATCGTCCGGCGCCGGTGGCGGCGGCAACGCATTGCCGTCGATGTCCACGTACTCCAGCGTCACCCGCTCCGGCGCACGCAGCTCGCTGCGGTGGCCGTCGTACCAGGCCTGGATCTCGGCCGCGGTGACCGCGGCGGTGTCGACGGCCGGCGCCGGCAGCAGCGCGAACGACACGTCGCGCAGTTCCGACAGCAGGCCCATCATCCGCGTCAATTCCGACGGCGTGGTGAAGGCCGATTGCGCCACCTGCTCGCGCAGCAGCGCCTGCTGCAGCCCGGCGCGCACCAGTTCCTGGAAGCCCTGCGGCGACAGCCCCTGCGCCTGCAGCGCCAGCTGGTAGCGCTGCGCATCGAACTTGCCATCGACCAGGAACGCCGGGATCTCCTGGATCGCCTCGCGTACCGCGGCATCGCCCACCACCATGCCGTCGCGGGCGGCGGCCAGCTGCAGCACCTTCTGGTCGACCAGGACCTCGAGCACCGCGCGCTTGTTCTCGGCCGACTCGAAGCCGCGCGCGTCGAACTGCTCGCCCTCGGCCTCGCGACGGCGCTGGCGTTCGTTCTCGAACGCACGGCGGAAATCCTCCGGGCTGACCTCCTCCGACTGCCACGCCAGCTTGCGCACCAGCCACCAGTCGGGCGCCGAGCGCCACCACGACGGCTGCGTTTCCACCTTCGCGGCGTAGTTGCCGCCGCTCTGGAACAGGTACTGCTCCATGCCGAAGAACGCGAAGGGGATGGCCAGGAGCGCGACGATGACGATCGCGATCCAGCCGGACATCTTTTCTCGTAGGGTTTGCAGCATGGGGAACCGGGCCCGGGACGAAGCCCGACAGTTTAACCGCAGCTTTCCGCCCACGGCACCGTCCGCGGCGGCGGCGCACGCCCACGGCACCCGCGGCCACCCGTGCCTGATTCCCCCGCGTGCCAACCCCTGGGCACAAAAAAAGACCCCGCCTCGCGGCGGGGTCTTCGTATCGATGGCGGAGCGGACGGGACTCGAACCCGCGACCTCCGGCGTGACAGGCCAGCATTCTAACCAGCTGAACTACCGCTCCGCGCCTTGGAACCTTGTGCGGCCTCGCATCCCCTGGTGGGTGCTGAGGGTTTCGAACCCCCGACCCTCTCCGTGTAAAGGAGACGCTCTACCGCTGAGCTAAGCACCCGTGAGGGAACTCAGGAGCCGATCAGTTTACGGCATCCTTGAGCGCCTTGCCAGCCTTGAACACCGGATTGTTGGACGCCGGGATCTGGATCGCTTCCTTGGTCCGCGGGTTCAGGCCGGTGCGGGCGGCGCGCGCCTTGACCGAGAACGAACCGAAGCCGACCAGGTTCACCGCGTCGCCGCGCTTGAGCGCCGCGCTGACCGCGTCGATGACCGCATCGAGGGCGCGGCCGGCGTCGGCCTTGGACAGACCCGCCTTGTCGGCGACCTGGTCGATCAATTCACTCTTGTTCACTGGCATGTTGTGGACTCCGTGTGCGGGCCCGCGGCCCGCCCTTGCTGGGGACCGGGTCCATCCGCGGGGACTCCCGCGACGCTGCCCGGTCTGACGATGATCTGGCTCAACCTCGGCATTTTACCGGTTGCCGGCAGCGAATACGACCTCGGACGGGCGCCAAACCGGGCTGGAGTCCTGTGCGGGTCTGATTCGTGAGCGCCGGGTGAATGCGCGCGGGCCGTTGCCCGCGCGCTGGCCTGCCGAGCGCGCCGCTCTCGTCCGCACGGCACGCATGCGCTGCGCACCACCCGAAGCTAGTGCTTGACGCCCGCCGGCGTGGCCGGCTTGTCCTGCTGGGTGGGCAGGACCGCTTCGTCGGCGCCCTTCGCGACCGGCGCCGGCGGCGCGGCCGCCGCCAGCGGACGCTCCAGCGCGAGGTCGAGCACTTCGTCGATCCATTTCACCGGCACGATCCTGAGGTGCTCGGTGACGTTCTTCGGGATGTCCGAGAGGTCCTTGCGGTTCTCCTCGGGGATGATGACCGTGGTGATGCCGCCTCGAAGCGCCGCGAGCAGCTTCTCCTTCAACCCGCCGATCGCCGTGACCTTGCCGCGCAGGGTGATCTCGCCGGTCATCGCCACCTCGGCGCGCACCGGGATGCGCGTGAGCATCGACACCAGCGCGGTGGCCATCGCGATGCCCGCGCTCGGGCCGTCCTTCGGCGTGGCGCCATCGGGCACGTGCACGTGCACGTCGTGCTTCTGCAGGAAGTCCACGTCGAGCCCCAGCCGCTCTGTGCGCGCGCGTACGACCGACATGGCCGCGGTCGCGGACTCCTTCATGACGTCGCCCAACTGGCCGGTCAGCGTCAACTGGCCCTTGCCCGGCACCAGCGTCGATTCGATCTGCAGCAGGTCGCCGCCGACCTCGGTCCACGCCAGCCCGGTGACCAGGCCGATCTCGTTCTCCTGCTCGGCACGACCGAAGTCGAAGCGGCGCACGCCGAGGTACTTCTCGACGGTCTTCGAGGCCACCTGAATGGTCTTCGCCTTGCCTTTCTTCGGGCCGGCCAGCGCAATCTCCTTGACCACCTTGCGGCAGATCTTGGCGATCTCGCGCTCCAGGTTGCGCACGCCCGACTCGCGCGTGTAATAGCGCACGATGTCCTGGATCGCGCCCTCGTCGATCTTCAGCTCGCCGTCCTTGAGGCCGTTCGCCTTGGTCTGCTTCGGCACCAGGTAGCGCATGGCGATGTTGATCTTCTCCTCCTCGGTGTAGCCGGGGATGCGGATGACTTCCATGCGGTCGAGCAGCGGGCCGGGGATGTTGAGCGAGTTCGAGGTGGCGATGAACATCACCTCGGACAGGTCGAGGTCCACTTCGAGGTAATGGTCGTTGAAGGTGTGGTTCTGCTCGGGATCGAGCACCTCCAGCAGCGCCGAGGACGGATCGCCGCGGAAGTCCATCGACATCTTGTCGATTTCGTCGAGCACGAACAGCGGGTTCTTCGTGCCGGTCTTGTTGAGGTTCTGCACGATCCGGCCCGGCATCGAGCCGACGTAGGTGCGGCGATGGCCACGGATTTCCGCCTCGTCACGCACGCCGCCGAGCGCCATGCGCACGAACTTGCGGTTGGTCGCCTTCGCGATCGACTGGCCGAGCGAGGTCTTGCCCACGCCGGGCGGGCCGACCAGGCACAGGATCGGACCCTTCATCTTCTGCACCCGGGTCTGTACCGCCAGGTACTCGAGGATGCGCTCCTTGACCTTCTCCAGGCCGTAGTGGTCGGCGTCGAGCGTGTCCTGCGCGACCTTGAGGTCCTTGCGCACCTTGCTCCGCTTCTTCCACGGCACGCCCAACAACCAGTCGAGGTAGTTGCGCACGACCGCGGCCTCGGCCGACATCGGCGACATCTGCTTGAGCTTGTTGAATTCGTTCTTCGCCTTGGTCTCGACCGCCTTGGGCATGCCGGCTTCGGCGATCTTGCGCGCAAGCTCCTCGACGTCGTTCGGCGCGTCGTCGATCTCGCCGAGCTCCTTCTGGATCGCCTTCATCTGCTCGTTGAGGTAGTACTCGCGCTGCGACTTCTCCATCTGCGACTTCACGCGGCCGCGGATGCGCTTCTCCATCTGCTGCACGTCGATCTCGCCGTCGACCAGGCCGACCAGCAGCTCCAGCCGGCTGGCCGTGTCCACGGTCTCCAGCAGGCGCTGCTTCTCGGACAGGCGCACGCCCAGGTGGGCGGACACGATGTCGGCCAGGCGCCCCGGCTCGTCGATGCCCGACAGCGTCTGCATCAGCTCCGGCGGCAGCTTGCGGTTGGTCTTGACGTACTGCTCGAACAGCGACACCAGCGAGCGAGCGATCGCCTCGACCTCGCGCGGATCGCGGCCTTCGAGCGGCTCGACCAGCTTGCCGATGCCGGCGAGCGTGCCGTCCACCTCGCGCACCTGCGACACGGTGACGCGCGAAACGCCCTCGACCAGCACCTTGATCGTGCCATCGGGCAGCTTGAGCAACTGCAGCACCGTCGCCAGCGTGCCGATCTCGTAGAGGTCGGACCCTTCCGGGTCGTCGGTCTCGGCGGACTTCTGCGCCACCAGCAGGATGCGCTTGTCGCCTTCCATCGCAATGTCGAGGGCACGGATCGACTTGTCCCGGCCCACGAACAGCGGGATCACCATGTGCGGGAACACCACCACGTCGCGCAGCGGCAGGACCGGCAACTGGAGGGTTTCTTTCTGGTTGGAACTGGGCATCTGGGCTCCGGTCTACGGCACAGGATGCCGGCCAAGCGCCGGCTTGCTCCCCTTATGGGGTTGCCGGGCAAAGGATGCAAGCAGGGTTCGCCGCTGCCGCAGGCAAACCCATCTCTTCTCCAATGGAATCAGCGACTTGAGGAAGTGATGCCCCAGGATCGCACGCGCCGGGCGAGCCAGGCGATTCCCTCGTGACTGCTGTCTCTGGCATGCGTCGATGGGCAGGGCTACTCAAGAAATGCTTGAGAACTGTTTCACGAAATACACCAGCCCGCCACTTGGAGAGGCAGCTATTTTCCGATGTATTTATCTTGCGCCCGAATTACTGGATCGTAGTCTCGGGACTCATAAGCATCCAGGCAAGGCATCAGTGACAGTGGCTGACCGCCTTCGCTACTCGCACGCGTGGCTTCAATTATCGCGATATCAAAGTACTTCCTGACGCTTGCGTAGGCTGCCTCGTCGTCATGACTACTTCGCTCGAAATAGCCTCCTACAGCCCTGGATGCATCCTCGTTCGCCGCTCCTTCGGGCAATGCGGCACTCAGGCAGTATGCCAAACCCCATTTTTTAGATTAATTCGTGCATCTTCCACATGCAATCCACCTGAAGATGCGCAACCAGGAGCAAATACCAAGGACACCAAGAGAAGCAGGTACTTCATTTCAGTTCCCAGAACAAGATCCTAGTTGTTTGCACGCCGGGCTGGTCGTGGACGAAATAACAGTGATCGCCGCAAGACGATCCATCCCAAAGCGTGACATGACCGCTCGCATCACCCCAACCCGAGACCTCAAAAATCACCACGTCTTTCCTTTCAGAAGGTAACTCCTAACTTCTCCGGACCAGAGTGGGCCGTAGCTGCTGGATCGAAGTTTGCCTCATGAGCCGAACAATCAGGAGTTTGAGATCTTCGTTTGGGTGGTTGTAACGGTAGCAAACCTCTGTAATGACCCAGTGATTCTCTGCCCAGGTGTAACCTTTCCGAGAAGACACGAATGAGCGCGGTAATGGAAGAAGAGATCAAGCGTTGGACAGCCCGCCGGAAGTCGGCGCTGGTGCTAAAGATCATCCAGGGCAAGACGACCGTGGCCGAAGCGAGCCGGCAGTTCGACCTGACGCCCTCGGAGATCGAGAGCTGGGTGGACGATGCCAAGCGCGGCATGGAGAAAGCACTGCGGGCCAAGCCCTAGGACGTGCGGGAGCAGTACGAGCGGCAGCTCAAGAATTTGCAGGAGGCCTACGGCGAGGCGATGCTGGAGCTGCGCGCCCGAAAAAATTAGCGTCCCTGTTGGGCAAGGACGAGACCTGATGGTCGCGATCCAGCAGGGACTGCGTTCCGACGGATTTGAAGTGTCGATGGTGAAGCCGTGCCGCTGGTTCGGGGAGGCTCGGCGCAGCGTGTACTACCGGCCGACGGCAGCGGATCTTCCAGCTCCAGGGCTGGCAGGTGCGCAAGCGGGCGGTGGGCAAGCGGCCCCGAATCGAGGCCTTGGCATCGGTGGCGACCGCGCCGGACCAGCGTTGGGCGACGGACTTGTGCCGGGTCTGTGGCGGTCGCGATGGTTGGCTGACGCTGGCCCTGATGATCGATTGCCATACCCGTCAGCTGCTGGGCTGGCAGCTCTCGCGCAGCGGCAAGGCCAGCACGGCGGCCGCCGCGCTGGAGCAGGCGCTGGTCACCCGCTACGGCACGCTGGGTCGCGTGCCAGTCCCGTTCCTGCTGCGCTCGGACAATGGACTGGTCTTCACCAGTCGGCCTTACAGCCGACTCGTACGTGGTTATGGCTTGAAGCAGGAGTTCATCACCCCGCACTGCCCGCAACAGAACGGCATGGTTGAGCGCGTCATCCGCATTTTTAAGGAGCAGTGTGTCCACCGTCACCGCTTCGAGACTCAGGAGCACGCGATGCGGGTGATCGCTGACCGGATCCAGTTCTACAAACACCGACGTCCACACCAGACGTTGGGCATGAGAACCCCCGCCGAGGCATATGCTTTAGCGGCCTGACCAGTACAGAAACCGCCGGGTCATTACACTCGACTGCCTCTGGATGGCTTGAATATGCAAAGAACCGCAGCTCACTTTCGGGGAACGCGGTAAAGAGTCAGGCAGGGGTCATCAGGTGACGATTTCGCGTCGTCACCTCGCCAGAGGTCATGCACCCTGATCTTCCCATCCGGCAGTTTGCCGAGGCAGAAGTCACCGGAGTACTGAAGATTCTCCGAACTTCCCGAAGTCAGGAGGTCGGTGTTCAGCGCAACATGGTAAGCGACGCCGTACTGCAACGCTTCAGGCGCGACCATGACGTCCGCCCCGGAAGGTGCATCGCCATAAGCAATACATTCGTCACCTCGCAGCGTCTGCGACACGGAGGACGGCAATCCGATCGACCATATCACCCTGCCATCGCGGGCCATCGCCGCGCTCTGGAGAAGCGCGACATGAACCATCACGAGGCTGGAGACATGCCGTCGCGTCTTCGCATCATCTTGCAATGCAAAGCAAGGTCTTTCCGCCGACTGCATGACCCTGACGCGGTACATCGAAGACCGCGCATCTCCGTCAAGCGGGGCCGTGCAGCCTATCGCAACAACAAGAATCGAAAGCACCGACAGCCGCAGCGCGATCACGTCAAGGAAGGTTCTTCTTATCCGATGGATCTTCGAGGAACTCGACGAGCACCGTTCTGAAAAGCGTGGCCGCATTGGGATCGCTCCTGTAGTTCGCCTGCCGCATCGCATAGACGTTCCGAAGAAAGGTCAGCGCAAAATAGTCGGCCAGAATATTGCCTTGGGCTTCCATGTTGTAATCGCAAAGCCGTTTGTCAGCGGCGAGCACATACTCATAGCTGAGACCAAGTCGGACCGCGCCGCGCCATTTGACCGGATAACCCAATTGGTGTTGCCACACATGCACCATTTCGTGCATGAACCAGCACTGATCGCCAGGTGACGTGGGGTCCGAAAAATCTTCCTTGAAGTGCTTTGGGTTGAAATACATCTCGCCATTCGGCGTCATTGCTGTGTCGTCCGGCTGCATGCCGAACCAGAGATACTCACCGTTGTGTACCTTGACCGTGGAATAGTCCACCGACCCGCCGAAGACCAGCTTGGCCATATCGATCTCGCCGGAGGTCAGTCCGCGTGATTCGCCCTCCGAGGTTTCAACGAGCCAGATCGACGATCCGACACCCGCGCTGCTGGTTATCACGCCATCAAGCTGAATCTCCAGCGTCTCGGCCTCGCCCCCACGTTCGGCGTGAAACGGGCAACAGGCAGTTTCCTGCGGCTTCAACTCGGCACGGACGATCCGCTCCGGAACCTCGGTCACAACACGATCGGTACGTCCGTCATCGTCGGTCGTACCATTGAGGGCTTTGCCGTTCTCAAGGAACAACGTGTAGCCGACACCGGACAGCGCCGCTCCGGCCGCATTGACGAACCTAAGAGCCTCGTCGTAGCGATTGTTCGCAGCGGTAGCGGCCGCGACGGCTTCTGCTGCCTGCATCACGGAAGTAGCGGTTCCGCTTCCCGATCTCCCACCACCCGTACCCCCGCCCGCATCCACGAACACATGCATCTGCGCCGCCGACAGCACCTTGCAGCCGCAGGCCAGTGCGCTGCCGTGCAGGGCGACGGGTTGTCCATCGACGACCAGGGTGGCGTCGCCTTCGACGATCGGGAATACGCCCCTGTGCTTCAGGCAGGTGGCCTGGTCGGTGATGCGCGCGACGGCGATGCCGTCGATGTCGGTGAAGGGCGAGCCGGAGATGACGCTGCCGCCACTGCTGGTGGGGTCGCCGCGGACGATCCAGTTCCTTGCCATCGTGCACTCCTTGCACAATCGGAGGCAGCGACGGTCCGCCGCTGCCGGATGTCGCTGGCCTACTCGGCCGAGGCCACCTTCTGCTGCGCCGGCGGCGTCTGGTAGATCAGGTAGGGCTCGGACTTGTGTTCGATCACCGACTCGTCCACCACCACCTTGCTGACGTTCTCCAGCGATGGCAGCTCGTACATGGTGTCGAGCAGCACCGATTCGACGATCGTGCGCAGGCCGCGCGCGCCGGTCTTGCGCTTGATCGCCTTCTTGGCGATCGCGCTCAGCGCGTCGGCACGGAACTCGAGTTCAACGCCTTCCATCTCGAACAGCTTCTTGAACTGCTTGCTGATTGCGTTGCGCGGTTCGGTGAGGATCTTCACCAGCGCGGCCTCATCCAGTTCCTCGAGCGTGGCGACCACCGGCAGGCGGCCGACGAATTCGGGGATCAGGCCGAACTTGATCAGGTCTTCGGGCTCGACGTCGGCCAGCACCTTGCCTGTCTCGGTCTTGCGCTCGGCACTCTTGAGCTTGGCGCCGAAGCCGATGCCGCCGGCATCGGTGCTGCGCGCCTGGATCACCTTCTCCAGCCCTGCGAACGCACCGCCGACGATGAACAGGATGTTCTTGGTCTCGACCTGCAGGAACTCCTGCTGCGGATGCTTGCGCCCGCCCTGCGGCGGCACGCTGGCGGTGGTGCCCTCGATCAGCTTCAGCAGCGCCTGCTGCACGCCTTCGCCGGACACGTCACGGGTGATCGACGGGTTTTCGCTCTTGCGCGAGATCTTGTCGATCTCGTCGATGTAGACGATGCCATGCTGCGCCTTGTCGACGTCGTAGTCGCACTTCTGCAGCAGCTTCTGGATGATGTTCTCGACGTCCTCGCCGACGTAGCCCGCTTCGGTGAGCGTGGTCGCGTCGGCGATGGTGAACGGCACGTTGAGCAGACGCGCCAGCGTCTCGGCCAGCAGGGTCTTGCCCGACCCGGTGGGGCCGATCAGCAGGATGTTCGATTTCGCCAGCTCGACGTCTTCGTTCTTCTGCCGGCTCTCGATGCGCTTGTAGTGGTTGTAGACCGCCACGGCCAGCGTGCGCTTGGCCCGGTTCTGGCCGATCACGTACTGGTCGAGAACCTCGAGGATCTCGCGCGGCTTGGGCAGCGAACTGCGCGCCGACTGCGCCTTCTCCTCGAGTTCCTCGCGGATGATGTCGTTGCACAGCTCGACGCATTCGTCGCAGATGTACACGCTCGGACCCGCGATCAGCTTCCGCACCTCGTGCTGGCTCTTCCCGCAGAACGAGCAGTAGAGGATCTTGTTGCTGTCGCCGGTGCGCCCCTGACGGTCTTCGCTCATGCCTGGATGTGTCTTGCTGCTGCGGTCACGGTTCGAGAATAGCACAGCGTCCGGCCACGCCAAGCAGGCGTCGCCGGAGGCTAATGTCCTTTTTTATCAACAACTTATGCCGGCTGAATGGTCTCGTCCGGGCGCCGCTCGAGCACCTGGTCGACCAGTCCGTACTCGCGGGCGGCCTCGGCGCTCTTGAAGTTGTCGCGCTCGGTGTCGCTGGCCACGGTCTCGACCGACTGGCCGGTGTGCCGCGCCAGGATCTCGTTGAGCCGCTGCTTCATCGCCAGGATCTCGCGGGCGTGGATGTCGATGTCGGTCGCCTGGCCCTGGAAGCCGCCCAGCGGCTGGTGGATCATCACCCGCGAGTTGGGCAGCGCGTAGCGCTTGCCGGCGGCGCCGGCGGCCAGCAGCAGGGCGCCCATCGAGGCGGCCTGGCCAACGCAGATCGTGCTCACGTCGGGCTTGATGAACTGCATGGTGTCGTAGATCGCCATGCCGGCGGTGACGATGCCGCCGGGCGAGTTCACGTACAGGTTGATGTCCTTCTCGGGGTTCTCGGCCTCGAGGAACAGCAGCTGGGCGACGATCACGTTCGCCATGTAGTCGTCGATCGGGCCGACGAGGAAGATCACCCGCTCCTTCAGCAGCCGCGAGTAGATGTCGTAAGCGCGCTCGCCGCGGCTGGTCTGCTCGACCACCATCGGAACGAGGTTCAGGGCCTTGGTGTCGAAGCTGCTCATGGATGGGTTCTCGTATGCGGGTCGGTGGCCGGCGGGCGCCGGGTGGGGTGCGCCGGGCGCGTCCCGCCCGTCACTGCGGCTGGATCGCGTCCTGGAACGACAGCGGCTGTTCGGTGTGCTGGGCGCGCTCGGCGATCCAGTCGATCACCTGCTCTTCCATCACCCGGTTCTGCAGTCCCGACATCAACTGGGGATCGTTGCGGTACAAGTCAATGACCTGCTGCGGCTCCTCGTAGGTCGAGGCGATCAGGCGCAGGTGCTCGTTCACGCGCTTGGGATCGAGGACCAGGGCATTGCGCCGGGCCACCTCGCCCACCAGCAGGCCCACGAGGACGCGCTTGCGCGCCGGGTCCATCAGGCCGAGGTGGGCGTCGGCCGGCACTTCGCCGACGTTGCGGCCGCTGCGGCGCGCCTGGTCGACCTGCTGCGCCAGCAGCGAACGGGCCTCGCTCTCGACCAGCCGGGGCGGCAGTTCGACATGCGCGTAGGCGGCCACCAGCTGCTCGCCGACCTCGCGGCGAAGGCGGTTCATCAGCGCGCCCTTGAGCTCGCGCTCGAGGTTGCTGCGGATGTCGGTGCGGAACTGGTCCATCTCGCCGCTCTTCACGCCGAAGCTGCGGATGAACGCGGCGTCGACCTCCGGCAGGTGCTGCTCGGAGACCTGCTCGGCCTTGAGGTGCACCTGCGCGGTCCTGCCGGCCAGCGCCGGCACGCGCCAGTCGGCCGGGAACGCCACTTCGACCGAGGTTTCGCCGCCGGCTTCGATGCCGACCAGCGCATCCTCGATGTCCTTGAACATCGCGCCCGAACCGAGCACGGTCACGCCGCGTTCGACGCCCTCGGCGGGCAGGCGCTCGTCGCCGATCTGCGACCAGGTCTCCACGTCCACTGCGTCGCCGGCCTGCGCCGGACGCGTCACCGCGCTCCAGCTGCGGCGCTGCAGGCGCAGGTTCTCGATCATGCGGTCGATGTCGGCCTCGGTGACGTCCGAGGTGTGGCGCACCACGTTCAGCGCCGAGACGTCGATGTCGCCGAAATCCGGAACGACCTCGAAGGTGGCGACGTACGCCAGTTCACCCTCGGCCTTCTCGTCGCTCGGCTCGATCCGCGGCTGGCCGGCCAGGCGCAGTTCATTGCTGCGCACGGCTTCGTCGAAGCCCTCGCGCAGCAGGCCGTCGAGCACCTCGGCACGCACCTGCTGGCCGTAGCGCTGCTCGATCACCTTCGCCGGCACCTTGCCCGGGCGGAAGCCCTTGATGCGGGCCGTGCGCGCGATCTCGCGCAGTCGGCCACCGACCGTGGTTTCCAGCCGTTCCGACGGCAGGCGGAAGGTCAGGCGGCGCTCGAGGCTGCCCAGGGTTTCGACCGAAACTTGCATATTCACTCCTGCCGCCGCGTGTTCGCTGCGACCCAATGTCCAGATGACCAAGAAAGATGCCGGCGGGCCCCGACCGGAGCCGGACGCCTGCGTAACGGGATATTTTGGCTGATTCCGGCAGGGGCTGCCAGCCACCTGCCGCATTCGGGGCCGCCATCGCCCGCGCGGCGATGCCTCGACGACCGCCCGCGCCCCACCCGCCCACCCGGGACGCGGCCGGGCGGGCGCGTTGACACCCATCGCCACGGCCGGGACAATTCGCGGTTCCGCGCCGCTGGCGACGTGGAATCGACAACCGTCCGTACCGGCGGGGTATAGCGCAGTCTGGTAGCGCGCCTGCTTTGGGAGCAGGATGTCGGGGGTTCGAATCCCTCTACCCCGACCATCCGGATGCCCCACCGGCATCGCTGACCTGCGCACGTGCGCCCGTAGCTCAACCGGATAGAGCACCGGCCTTCTAAGCCGGCGGTTGCAGGTTCGAGTCCTGCCGGGCGCGCCAGGCCACCTGCGTGGCAGGGCTGATGCGGTCATGCCGCGGCGCCACGGCCGGTGCGAGACCGCGGTCGTGTGGTTGCGTCAGGACGGGGATGAGATCGGAGATGAACGGAACGCCTTCACTCCGGTATCCTATGCAGGTTCACCGTGGTGGCTGTAGCTCAGTTGGTTAGAGTCCTGGATTGTGATTCCAGATGTCGGGGGTTCGAGTCCCCTCAGCCACCCCACCCTTTTCCCCGAGGCAGCGAAGCGGGCGTTTCCCGCGGCGATTGCCAGCGGACGCGCATCTGATACAATGCGCGTCCGATTTTCGGGCCGTTAGCTCAGTTGGTAGAGCAGTTGACTCTTAATCAATAGGTCCAAGGTTCGAATCCTTGACGGCCCACCAGTTCGACGAAGACCCGGCCAATGGCCGGGTTTTTCGTTTCCGGATGCCCTGTTCCAGGCAATTCCCTGACGTCACGCGCGGCGGCGCGCCAGCCTTGTGATCGGCGGAACGTTCCGGGCAGCGCGATCCACACCTCCGGTTTAAGATGGCCGTGCCGTTCCGGCGGCGCGAAAGTGGCGGAATTGGTAGACGCACTGGATTTAGGTTCCAGCGGGTAACCCCGTCCGGGTTCGAGTCCCGGCTTTCGCACCATTACCATGCAAGGCGTTGATAGCCTTGTATTTCAGCAAGTTAGTGGCATCATTCCTAGCAACTCTACTAGGAAGTCCACTAGCCTCATGGCCGAATCCGGCTCCGCGGATCCCTCGTATCTAACGCGCCGCGCTGGCGTGTACTACGTCCAGATGGCAGTTCCCCGGGAGGCTCAGACGGCGCTCGGAAGGAAGACCCTTGAGCGCTCTCTGCGGACGCGCGACAGAGGCCAGGCATTGGCGTTGCGCTTCGACGTTGTGTCGGAGTTTCGCAAGGCGATCCGTGAGGCCACCGGCAAGCGCCTCGGCGACGTTGCATTGGCTCCCGCCAGTCCATTGTCCGCACGCGGACTGCTCGACCGCGCGCGCGACGTTAGAGCGCGAGAGGAGGCGGGAAAGATCAGCGAACAAGAAGCCGAGGCGGAATGGACCGCGACGCTTGACGGCTATTTGAGCCGGCGCGCATCAGCCCCTGCCACAGACGGCGAGGATCGCCCTACCCTGCCCGCCTCTGAGTTGGCGCTGGTGCGGCGCGCTGGTCGCGCTGCTGCTGGAACCGAAGGGCTACTGCTGGAGAGTCTCGCCGAGAGGTGGCTAAAGCTCGTCGCGCGCGGAAAGGTGAAGCCGTCAACGGTGGAGACACGTCGACGCCACGTCGCAATGCTCACCACTTGGCTAGGGCCGGACAAGGAACCGGGAGACGTCGACAAGGCCACGGCGGCGCGGTTCGTGGATGAGGTCTTGAATCAATGGGGCGTGACTGAAGAGACGCCAGAAGGGGTCACCCCGGAAACCCGCCGGTTCGCCTTGAACAGCATCCAGCGATTCTTCAAATGGCTCGACCTGCAAGACCACGTCCGATTCAACCCCTTCGCCAACGCAGACGCCCTCCTGTCCGCCGGAGGAACC
>Ga0209571_1000811_pt1 | contig 22427 bp, 20 predicted proteins | sample EBPBio102011_DNA_FD_185866 | JGI IMG/M metagenome (GOLD analysis project Ga0209571, IMG submission 185866) | Wastewater treatment Type I Accumulibacter community from EBPR Bioreactor in Madison, WI, USA - Reactor 1_1/10/2011_ DNA (SPAdes)... | ecosystem: Engineered > Bioreactor > EBPR >... | reverse complement strand
GCGAACCGCTCGACCGGCGTCAGCCTCGGTGAAACGCAATCGTGACGAGTGAGCGCCAGCGCCGCCAGGGCTTTCTGCAGATCGCTCGCCGGCAACGCGAGGACACGGCGGAAGGCGTCGCCGTCGTAGCAGAGCTGGACTTGATCGTCGCGCTCGACGCTGACCATGGTCACGCCGTAAGTGGCGGCGACTTCGAGATGTTCGCCAACGGCGCTGTCGGATCTCTTTGCCCGGCGCGAGCTGGCGCTTCGGGCGAGACGTTCGGCGAAGGTGCCGAGCGCATCGAACACTTCGCCATCGATGGCTTCCGCCGGCGCTGCCTTGAGATAGGCGGCGGCATAGCTGATGCCCAGTGCTTCCGCCCCGGGCGTGTCGCGCAGAAAACGGACCACGGCAAGCAGTTCGGGCGCGTTTTCCGGTTTCAGCGACTGCGGACGAACCTGGCTCGCGCGAACGTAGCCGGCACGTTCCCGGCGATGGTCGTAAACCTGCAGGTAGTCGCCCTTGGTGCCACGGATTTCCAGGCTGTCACCCTGCCACAGCACGGCATGCTGGGCAGCGCTTTCCCTCGGGGCGGCACGCAGACCGGCCTGATCCTGGGTGACGATAGCGATGATGGTGAGTGCGGTAGCCAGCATGGTCATTGCCCTCCCTCGGAACTATCCTCCGCTGCGCGACCGTCCGGCGCCCCATAGCGTCCTGATGGCGCAGGCGTCACTCGGCCGCTACCGAGCAGGGCGGCACCAATAAAGCCGCCGTCGCGCGGTGGTGGCGCGATGATCACCGAAATCTTGTCGGAGAGCTTGTCGGCCATCGTTTTCTGGATCAGGAGCGGATGCTTGTCGATCAGCGCGCCGTCACGCGCCAGCTGTTCGCTGGCGACTTTTCCCATGCGCTCCTGCCGATATGCTTCGGCGTCGGCCAGCTGCCGGCGCGAATCGGCTTCGCCGGCTGCCTCGATGCGACGCGACTGAGCGGTGGCTTCGGCGCGCTTGATGCGGGTCACTTTCTCGGCCTCGGCTTCGAGCCCGCGTTGCTCGATCTCTTTCTGCTTGAAGGGCAGGACGTGTTTCATCGCTTCGGCCTGCGCCCTGGCGGCGATGATTCGCTCCTGGGCGGCGGCCTCGGCAGCGGTTTCCCGGCGCACCTTCTGGGCCAGAGCTTCCAGTTCGCTTTGCTTGACCTGCTTGTCTTTGAGCTCCAGCGTGTAGCGCATTTTTTCGCTGGCAAGTTCTTCGGCGAGCAGGGTTTCCATGCCTGACCGGTAGTCGCGCGGCAGGTCCACCTTGCCCAGGGTCACCGACTCCAGAACGATCCCATCGGCGGCCAGGCGGGGTATCAGTTCGCGCTCGATGGACTCCTGAATGTCCTGGCGTTTGCTGGAGAAGATCTCGCGTACGGTGTAGCGGGACAGGGTCTTGTAGAGCACGCCCTGCACCATCGGCTCGACGATCTCACCGTTGAGATCCTCGGGCAGGTTGCGGGCCACGGCTGCGATCTGTTTTGGGTCGAGCGCGTAGCGCACCGAGATGTCGATGCCCAGTGAAAGCCCCTCCACCGACTGGAAAGGCGCCGGGCCGCTGGCTTCGAGTCCATCGATCGGGCGATAGACCTGGTCGCGCAGCGAGAAGCGCCGCAGTTCGTGCAGATGGGGAATGACGACCGCGGCGCCTTCGTGCACTTCGACCGAATCGCCGGTGAGCTGATTGAGGCGGATGCCGACTTCCCCACGACCGATGCTCTGCACCGGGGGATTCGTGTAGAGGGCGTAACCGCCGGCGGTGAGCACACCGAGCGTGGTAAGACCAACGGCGTGACGACGGATGGCGCTGCCGCAGCAGACAGCCAGCGAACCGACACCAGTCGCCGCGCTACCCAGCGCGTTGCGAACGTTTTGAGCGATCTTTGTGAGCTGTTCCGACATGATGTTTCTCCCCACAGCATGATCTTCGATGAAAGGGACGAGTGCCCCGCCGTGGGGTCGGGAAGATCGGTCCGCACCCCGGTTCGGCATGGAATCCATGGTCGTCCAAGTGCCGCGGAGGGTTCAAAGGCGACGCGGGGGCTGTTTCGTCACGGGCCGGCGGCTTCTCTACCGGGACGTCGTCATTTCTTCAGGGCTGTGAACAAATCTTCACAACCTGGCCGTGAACGCGCCCGCCAAGCGGGAGAGGCTGCGGTGTAGGCAGGCGGCAGGCCGTTGAAGAGCCCTCCTCGGCCTCGGCGAGATGCGTCTTTCCTGGTCGCTTTTCGAATGCTGCTGGGCCGGCCGTTTCCATAGCATCAGGTGCACTGGCGGCGCACTGAACGCGCGAAGGAACGTTGAACGCTTCTCTTGTGTGCCTGCAGGTTTCCTGCAGTGCGTCTGCCAGGCTTCGCTGCCCATTCCCGGGCGACGTGGGCAATGACGTGACCCAGGAGAAAACCGGACATGACAGTTCTCGGAATCGATATCGGCTATTCCAACCTCAAGTTGGCCTGCGGAGAGCCCGGTGGCGAACCCCGGGTTGTGCTGCGACCCGCCGGCGCTGCGCCCGCCGATCGACTCGGAGAAAAGATTGCCAGCAACGGCGAGGAAGATTTTTTGCGCGTGCTGGTGAACGGGGAACCGTTTGTCGCCGGTCTATCGCCGGATCGTGCCGAGCTATGGAGTCGCGAGTTGCACGACGACTACCCGTCGACAGCCTCTTATCGCGCCCTCTTCCATGCCGGGCTTCTGCTTGCCGAACTGGACCAGATCGACCGGCTTGTGACCGGGCTTCCGGTCAATCAATATCTCGACCCCGAGTTGCGCCAGCGCTTGGCCGGGCAGATGCGGGGAGAGCACCAGATCACGCCGCGGCGGAAGGTCACGGTGAGCGAGGTCAAGGTCGTCCCGCAGCCCGTGGGAGGGTTCGTCGACTACGTCTGGGGATTACCGGATGCCACGGAAATCGAAGACAGCCGGGTGCTGGTGGTCGACCCCGGCTTTTTCTCGGTCGATTGGGTTCTGATCGGCAACGGCGAGCTGCGGCGCCAGTCGTGTGGCACCAGCCTGGAGGCGTCTTCGGTGATCCTGGATGAAGCCGTTCGCCTGATCGCGCAGGATTTCGGGGGCAATGTCGGCAGAGAACGTTTGGAGCAGACGGTCCGCAAGGGACACGCGCAAGTCCGTCTTCTCGGCGAGCGGGTCGAAGTCGCGCCCTATCTGAAGAAGGCTGCCGACAAGGTCGGGCCGATCGTCACCACCCGCTTGCGAGAATCCCTGCGGAAGGAGAACGCTAGTGCTGACCTGGTGCTGCTGGTGGGCGGCGGCGCGGGGTTCTTTGAGGAGGCGATCAAGGACGCGTTCCCGCAGCTCAAGGTGTCGACGCCGGAGGCGCCGGTTTTTGCGAACGTGCGCGGGTTCTGGCGGATGGGCGCTTGAGATGTCGTCGCTGCGCATTGTGGTGAAGATCCCGACGGGCACCTACCCGGAGTTGGTTGCCGATCTTGACAACGTCGCGACACGAGCGCGGGCGGAACGGCTCAGAGTGCTGGCGATGATCGGCTTGAGGGACTTGCGTCAGGGTTCGTCGCGGGGTCAGGCGGTGTCGAACTCGCAGGACCCGACGGAGGAAGGCGCAACCGATCGGAAGAAGTCAGCGAACACGATCATTCGCAAGCTGACTCATGGACTGTAATCCCCAAACCGATCAGGGCATTCTGCGGCGATGAGCGGCTGAAAGAAGGCCTCGATGCGGCCGCTGGCACCCTACCTGCACCCTACTCCCGCAGGCCGTCGAGCACTGGGGCTGGACGTTGCCCACGGCAAGGGCCTGGAATCGCATTGGCAGAAAACCGGCCAGGCATTGCTTGTCGGCGTGATCCTGCATGCGCTCTACAAGGCCAGGAACGAGGGAACGGCGGCGACCCTGCCGGCCGTCGATGCCCTGCTGGCCGATCCCGATCGGGACATCGCCGAACTGTGGATGGAAATGCGCACCTACGGCCACATTGACGGCGAGAACCATCCGGCCGTCGGATCGGCTGCTCGCGACATGATGGATCGCCCCGACGAAGAGGCCGGCTCGGTGCTGTCCACCGCCAAGTCTTACCTGGCCCTGTACCGGGATCCGATCGTCGCCCGCAACATCAGCCGGTCGGAATTCAATATCCGCGACTTGATGCACCACGAGCAGCCGGTCAGCCTGTACATCGTCACCCAGCCCAACGACAAGGCTCGCTTGAGGTCCCTGGTGCGCATCATGGTGAACATGATCGTGCGCCTGCTGGCCGACAAGATGGACTTCAAGGACGGCCGCCAGGTCGCACACTACAAGCACCGCTTGCTGCTGATGCTGGACGAGTTCCCCAGCCTTGGCAAACTCGAAATCCTGCAGGAATCGCTGGCCTTCGTGGCCGGCTACGGGATCAAGTGCTACCTGATCTGCCAGGACATCAACCAGCTCAAGAGCCGCGAAACCGGCTATGGACACGACGAAAGCATCACCTCCAATTGTCACGTTCAAACCGCCTACCCGCCGAACCGGGTAGAGACGGCCGAGCATCTTTCCAAGCTGACCGGGCAAACCACCGTCGCCAAGGAACAAGTCACCACCAGTGGGCGCCGCACGAGTGCCTTGCTTGGCCAGGTTTCGCGCACCATCCAGGAAGTGCAGCGGCCCTTGCTCACTCCCGACGAGTGCCTGCGCATGCCCGGCGCGATCAAGAACGCCAGCGGCGATATCGACGAGGCCGGCGACATGGTGGTGTACGTGGCCGGCTATCCGGCCATCTACGGCAAGCAACCGCTCTACTTCAAGGATCCAGTGTTCCAGGCCCGCGCCGCGATCGCGGCACCGCAGAACAGCGACAAGCTGCTGCACGTGCACGCGGTGCCGGCAGCAGAGGCCATCACGATATGAAGCGCCTCCTCAAGCGCGTCAGCGTGGCGACTGCCGCTGCCGGCGTTTCCCTGCTGCTGCTGGGCGCAATGGCCTACGCAAGCGGCGCACGCATCAACAGCACGCGGAGTATTCCAGTCGGGGTGTACTGGCTGAGCAGCGATCCTGTCGTCAAAGGCGCTTACGTCATCTTCTGCCCGCCGCAAGTCGGTGTCTTCGATGAGGCCAAGGCAAGGGGCTACATCGGGGCCGGTTTCTGCCCCGGCGAGTACGGCTACATGATGAAGCGCGTTTTAGCCGCTAAAAACGACGCCGTCACCATCACCGCCGAAGGCGTGCGCGTGAATGGCGAACTGCTGCCATTGAGCGCCCCGATCGAGGCAGATGCGGCTGGCCGGCTCCTGCCTCGTTTTCAGGCCGAGCGCTTCACGCTGAGCGGTTCCGAACTGCTGTTGATGTCGGACGTCAGCGGCATCTCCTTCGATGGCCGCTACTTCGGTCCGATCGATCGTTCGCAAATCAATGGCGTCATCCGCCCCGTTTTTACGTGGTGAGGAGGAATTCATGAGCTTGTTCAGCGCAGGAAAGCCCGGCCTGGCCAAGACCAGGTCCGCCTACAGCCAATTCAAGGAGTAGAGACCATGACTACCCGGAACATCGTTCTGCCCGCCGCGGAGGCTGCCAATGACAGTGCTGCCACCGATACGGCCAACGCCGCCACCGTGCTGTACGAGAAGCTCGCCGACGCGATGACCCCTGGCTATCAAGCCGAGTTCGATCCCGAAGAAGCCGAACAGGCCGGCGCTTTCGTCGAGGACGCCCTGAGTGAACAGGACGCCGTCGAGAGCGACATTGACCTGGTCGATGCCACGGCGCCGGCCGCCACCACCGAGGCGAAGGGGTAAGGACGATGGCCGAGACCAAGAAAGCATTTCACGAACAGGTTGCCGAGCAACTGATCGAGCAATTGAAGCAAGGCACCGCGCCCTGGCAGAGACCGTGGCATCCAGGCGAGCCGGGTTCCTTCATCCCGATCAACCCGACCACCGGCAAGCGCTATCGCGGCATCAACGCCATCCAGTTGCTGGGACAGGGTCGCACCGATCAACGCTGGATGACCTACAAGCAGGCGGCGGCTGCCGGCGCGCAGGTGCGCAAGGGCGAGAAAGGGACGCCCATCCAGTATTGGAAATTCAGCGAAGAACAGGCCAAGACCGACGAGGCCGGCAAGCCTGTTCTCGACGCCCAGGGCAAGCCAGTGAAAGACGATGTTCGGCTGGAACGACCCAGGGTGTTTTTTGCCACCGTGTTCAACGCCGAGCAGATCGACGGCCTGCCGCCGATACAGCCGCGCAAGGAGCAGGAATGGAATGCCCTCGAACGGGTTGAACACATCTTGCAGGCCTCTGGTGCGCTGATCCAGCACGGCCCGCAAAACCGGGCCTTCTACCGGCCGGGCTCAGATAGCATCCACCTCCCCGAAAAGGGACAGTTTCCCAGCGCCGACACTTACTATGCGACGGCGCTGCACGAACTGGGACACTGGACAGGCCACCCGTCACGACTTGCGCGTGAGCTGGAGCATCCGTTCGGAAGCGAGGCATATGCCAAGGAAGAGCTGCGGGCAGAAATTGCCAGCATGATCATGGGCGATGAGCTCGGAATCGGCCACGATCCCGGCCAGCATGCGGCCTATGTCGGAACGTGGATCAAGGTCCTGAAAGACGATCCACTCGAAGTTTTTCGCGCCGCTGCGGACGCCGAGAAGATTCACGCCTATGTGCTGGCTCTGGAGCAACAGCAGGTTCAGGAACAGAGCGCCGAGCAAAGCCAGGACCCGATCGCGCCGGTGATTTCCGACAGCGAAAACCAGGAGGCAGCCATGCAGACCTTGACGCAGAGCGAAGCCAACGCGCACGAACAGGCGGCCGAACTGGCGCGACTCGAGGAAGAGCGAGTTCGCCAGGATCCCGATAGCACCGCCGAGCAGATTGCTGCCGCAAGAGAGGCGCGCAAGTCGGCCGACCTGGCAGCCGTGCTCAACGACGCCGATATCCAGCGGCGCGTCGCGCAGATCGAGGGCGAGAAGACGTCGGTGCTGGCGGTGAACGACGCCGACCAGGCGAAAAAGACCTATCTCGATGTGCCCTACCACCAGAAAGACGAGGCAAAGGCGCTGGGTGCACGCTGGGATCGTCAGGAACAGTCCTGGTTTCTTCCGGCAGGCATCAAGGACATTGCTCCCTTCGCCCAATGGGCACGGAACGCCGACACCGCGGCCACAGAACGCCCGACCCAGCCCGAGAAACAACGCACCCAGGAGCGCCAGTATCTCGCCGTTCCCTACGGCGAACGCGCCGCCGCCAAGGCCGCCGGCGCTTTGTGGGACAAGGCCGCGAAATCCTGGTTTGCCGGCGCGAAGGCCGACAAGAGCCGACTGCAACGCTGGTTGCCGGAAAACGTCCCTGGCCAGCAAGGGCCGGCCATGTCGCCGCGAGACGAATTCGCCGAGGCCTTGCGCTCGATCGGCTGTGTCGTGGGCGGCGAGCATCCCATGATGGACGGCAAGAAACATCGTATCAGTGTCGAAGGCGAGAAGCTCAGCGAAAAAGCCGGTTCTGGCTTCTACGTTGGCCACCTGGACGGCCACCCGGCCGGCTACCTGAAGAACAACAAGACCGGCGTCGAAATGAAGTGGAAGTCGAAAGGCTACGCGCTCGACCCCGAACAGAAGGCGCAGCTACAGGCCGAAGCAGCCGAAAAGCTGCAAGCGCGCACTGCCGAGCAGGAGCGCCTGCAAGAGCAGACGGCGCAGCGGGTGGCCAAGCAGATGGTGCAGCTGCTGCCAGTTATCGCAGCGACCACGTACATGCAAACCAAGGGAGTCGAGCCGCAAGCGGGCGTTTTCACGGACAAGGAAGGCCGGGAAACCTACATCCCGGCCACCGATACCGACGGCAAGCAATGGACGATGCAGTACATCCAGGAAGACGGCACCAAGCGCTTCGCCAAGGACAGCCGCAAGGAAGGCTGCTTCCATGCAATCGGCGGCCTGGATGCCCTGGCCAAGGCCCCTGCCCTGGTCATTGGCGAAGGCTACGCGACGGCCAGCAGCTTGCAGCAGACGCTGGGTTTTGCGACCGTCGCCGCCTTCGATTCAGGGAATCTGCTACCCGTCGCCAAAGCCTTGCATGCGAAGTTTCCGGACAAACCTGTCGTGATCGCCGGCGACGACGATCGGCACCTGGAAGCCACCCAGGGAATAAACCCCGGGCGCAGCAAGGCCGAGGAAGCGGCCAAGGCGGTTGGTGGCAAAGCCCTGCTACCGATCTTCGCGCCTGGCGAGCAAGTCGCAGAGCCGAAAGGCTTTACCGATTTCAACGACCTGGCTACCAAGAGCGTGCTGGGACGGGAAGGTATTGAGCGGCAGGTTCGTTCGGTGGTCGATGACGTGGTCGAGCGTTACCAGGCGCAGAGTGTCGAGTTACCGCAGCAGGTTGAGAAACGGGAACAGCGGCTACGTCGGGCGGTGAAGGTGGGGTAACAGACGTGGCGTCATCGCAGGTTGCGCTGCGATGACGCGTTCTTGGCTTGCTCGTGGTCGGGTGTGTGAGGGGGCTCAGAAGGCATCAAGGTGTTCAGCGGCTGCTCGCTCTTGGGGGACTGCCTGCGGCAGACCCCCGCCGCTAGGCTCCCCCCAAGACGGCGAGATCGCTTGCGCGAACTCGCTGGCTGACAATGACCACTCAGCAATGGTTTTGCTCACGCAATGACCATTAGGCTTGAACCTGACAGGTTCGGCGTTCGCACGAAGATCGATGTGCATGACCGTCTGCTGTCAATAACACTGCATTTCCGGTATCGACCCACTGCCGTCATTGCCGGCTTCATTGGTTCAACGGCAGGTGACCGAGCGCAGCAGGCACTCGTGCAGTCCGACCACTGCGTGCTCCTCGGCCTGAGCAAGTGGCAAACAGGAGCTCAAAATCGAACGGCTATGAGGCGAGCAACCACTACTCGTTGGGCTGGTGCCCTCGACACTCGCCGAACACAAAACGACCGTTGAACGGCCATGCCGATGGTGAGAATGCTTCCCTACATATTTGCCGGTTTGGCCTCAGCAAACTCTTCATCGCTAACAAATCTATGGAAATTAACCCGGACTCGCTTCCTAGCCTCGTCCAAGTTGAACACCTTCACTTGTATGTGGTCGCCGGTCATCGGAACCCATCCACCGGTGTTAGTGGGCGGGAATTGAGCACGATGTAGAAGCGACGTTAGCCCAGGCTCCAGTTCCACGAACGCACCAACCGACGTTACGTTCACTACCGTACCGAACACAATCGCGCCACGAGCATACCTTTGTCGTATCGCCTTCCAGGGCTCGGCGTCTCTGCTTTCCTCCGATTTGACGGCAGCAATCGCACTGTCTATGTCGGTTAGTTCCCAGAATGGATTTGTATCCAGGAACAGGCCAGTTAGGGCGGCGCCCTTCTGTCGCACGTCATGCAAATAGTCTACTAGATCCGAAGCATTCGCGAGAAAGGTCCGCCTGGTATAGTGACGCTGGGGGTCAGAAATACGTTCTGCGACCTTGCGAGCGAGGTGTTCCGGCATGTATGTGTCTTCGGCTACAGCTCCTAGGTAGTCAATGTTTCCGACTAGATCGAGGTGAACGATTCCCGCTGGCGCAATCCGCACTAACGTTTCATCCGCCACTGCGTCAACGGCGAAATCTTCCGATATAAGACAGTGGGCTTTTAGTAGCGCTTCAATTTCTCGGTCAATGACTTTCAGTTCAAAGCCCAACGGCGCCAGTTGCTTCTTTAAGGTCTGAATCGAAAAATATCCCTTTTCACGTGATGGACCGAACTCGGAAATGCGTCTGTAAAACCAGCGAAGAATAGCCAAACGGATAAAGTAGGACGGCCTCTCGTCTTGCCAGTTGGCGGCAAGGATGTTCTTGAGGTACGAGTAATCGTTGTCGTAATAGCGCCTATTCATGCGTAGCAATACTCGGGTCACGAGGTGCAGAGGCAACGTGTGCTTGCCTTCACTGCTCCGTATCCGAAATATTTGCTCCTCTGGAATGTGCCCGCTCGTGCAAAACTCAAGAAACAGCTCCATTGCTCGGCGCATGTTCCGTGCAGATAGACCCACGATCATACTTCTGATGTACCGGTCGTGGTCGAAGATAGATTTCACGATCGATGTCAGATAGAAAGCCATGTCGCTTGCCGGGTATTCAACTCTAAAACCGTTGGCTAGTTCGTAGCTCAACGTTTTTGGCAATGACTTGCCAATTTCGTTGAGGGCCAGCTGAACGCGATTTATTAGAAGGGTTTGGAAGAGAGGAGCTTCAATGCGGAATACGAGGTCCTTCAACGCCGTATCTAGCGGCGGCTTGTCTCGGTGTGTGTCAAACGTTTCTTCTCGTAACGGGAGAATCACGAGCCCTCTGAACTCCTTCTGAACCCACTGAGCAGCTTGAAACATTAGCAGCTGTTCGTCGCGCGTTCGTTTGTCGCAGTTGTCCAGGACGACCACAAGTAGTTTTCGACGATCTGTCGCACAGTAACGCGTGAACGCGACGGCGGTGAGGTGGCGATCTTTTTGCAGGTTTTCGAGATGGTGAGCTAACTGTTCTTTATAAACCGTCGGTTCGCTATAGAGCTGGCCGACTCCCTTTTTCCACTTATTGACCTCAACAGAATATACGTTTTGCATTGTTGCCAAATCATCAAAATCCAGTTCAGGATATTCGCCTTGACAGCCTTCGACGATCTGACCACGAAGCCAAGCGTAAATTTCGTCGTGGCTTACCGGAGCACCGTTCATGTTGACACGCACCCATGTAGTCGCGTTTCGTACGTCCCCGGGCAATGCAACCTCAGATAGGTAATCGACAAATGTGCTCTTGCCAGCGCCCGCACTACCGACAAGAAGAAGGACTTGATGCTCTAAGGGCTTTAGGTTTTTGAATCGCGAGACGACTTCATTTGGTTTCCCGGTATCGTCTATCGCAATGGTATGTATTTCGGACGGCGGACTCGACGCGCGGATGACTTTGTCAATGGGATCGATATACCGCTCTCGTCGACGGGAGGAGATGTAGCCATTATGCGCAATAAATTTCCTGTCTTGCCTTGTTGTTGGATTGAAAATATGGGCAAAGTCAGCAGCTATCGTAGCTCCAAAGCTGTTTGTGCCAATCTCTTCGTTTTGTACTGAGGAGCCACCGAGGAGTCTGCGAGGCTTACGCAGTTCCGGAACCGATTGGTTATCCGAAAAGCGGAGAAATTGGCTTTCGATAGCTTGACGACCGATTGCATTCTGTAGGGTTACGTATTGCTCTGCGTATGGAGTAACCATTGACCAATTGGTATCCAGAATCGCTGCACTTTGGTCCCATCGGCCGAGTAGCACCTTGTCGTCATTGACCGCAAATACAAACTGGACCGGGTTGGTTCCCGATGGAAAGATCGCGTTTAGCTCGGCCGCATATAGGCGCGTCTGCCTAAGGGCCTCGTCAACATCCTCGCCTGGACCTTTGGCTTCAATAACGGCCAACGGGATGCCAGCTACAACGATTAGGAAATCCGGAAAATAAAGCTTTTTGTCACTTCCTTTTCCGATTAAAAAACGACGAATGTTGGACTTCGCCTGAATATACGAGAGGGGCAAGCCGAGCCCGAGAGGACTCTCTTGCGTTAACAACGGCATTACCAGCTTAAGTTCGACGTCACCTTCGTTGTTGATTCCATCCGTAACAGGGTTCATTTCGTTGTGATTCCGTTCGTTGAGCTAGGCGGTGAGATCGAAGATCTATTGTATGCGACCTCAATACTCTTAGTAAGACAGCTGGTCGAAGCGTCAAATTGGAGGGCGACGTGACGGTCCGGCCTGGGTCGGGTCCCGTTGTCATAGCGAAGGTTTGGCGGCAGCATCTCGAGTGGCAGCTCTGGCCGAGTTGTGTGAATTGGCCTTCCGGCAAGTTCCTGGGTACAGCAGTCGTTCGGGCGGCGGCTTTCCGAAATCATCGAGCGACAGCAGTTGGCCGGCAACCGCCGACCACGGTCTGGCTCGAAAGCAGTCGGTTAGCGCGCTGCTTTGTCGTTGCTAAGCTCCTTTCTTAATCGCGCACAGGCGGCCACAGGCGGGCCGTATGAACCAGTGTCAGTATCCACACTATTTCGGCGTCGATCTCATATACCAGGCGATAGCTTTCATGCAGGATCAGCTCGCGGGTGCCGGGAATCCTTCCCGGCTTGCCACGATGGGGATGTTGGGCCAGCCAGGTGGCTGAGTCGCTGAACAGCTCATCCATTCGCGCGGCCGCACGTGGGTTGTCGGCTGCGATGTAGTCCCATACGTCGGTGCGGTCCTGCTGCGCTTCTGGTGTCCAGACGACCCTCACGGGCGATTCGTCACATTGGCACGCCGTGCGGAAAACTCGGCTTCGACATCATCGTTCGATCGCCCCTGCCCGGCACGCATCGAGGCCCGGCCGGCCTCGACCTTGTGGCGCAGGAACTCATCGTAGTCCCGTGCCTCGCGCTGACGGTGAACAAACTCGCGCATGAGCTCACGCAGCACTTGCGACGCCGGGCGGTGGGCGGCTTCGGCTTCCGCCATGAACTCGGCGCGCAGCTCGGGTTCCAGCTTCATTGTGAAAACGGCTTCTTTCGACATGATCAGGCCTCCTGTCAAAGGGTACTAACCAAGTATATACAGGATCATTACAGCGCGCGCCTCGCAAAGCGCAACAAGGCGAGTTGTGCTGTATCAGCCGTGCTGACAAACATCTGCTTGGCAATGGGCTCGACAAGGTGGTAGAACTATTGAGAACCTATTTTATCAATAGTAAAATGCCTGGAAGCTGTCGCGCACGCTCCATCGCCGTTGTATTAGTATCTAATACACAAAATCAACCCAGAAAGGAGCCGTCATGCCGAGAAACACCAGCGTCACCCTGGGGGAACACTTCGAGGGCTTCATCGCCCAGCAGATCGATGCCGGACGCTTCGAGTCCAAGAGCGAAGTGGTGCGCGCCGCGATGCGGCTGCTCGAAGAGCATGAACAGAAAGTGAGCGCCTTGCGTCAGGCCCTGGTCGAGGGCGAGACGAGCGGCGAACCGGTGCCCTTCGCGATGGCGTCGATCATCGAGGAGGCACGCCAGGAGGCCAAGAGCGGTTCCGTGGATGCTTGAACTGCTTGTTCGTCCGCGCGCCCGCCGCGACCTCAAGGAGATCTGGCGCTACACTGTTGAGCAATGGGGCGCCGCGCAAGCGGATCAATACCTGTATGACCTTGATCGGGAGATCCAGGGGCTTCTGAAGTTTCCCGAGCTGGGAACGCCGTACGATCCTATCCGGGCGGGCTACCGGCGGTTGCAAGTGAAACGTCACCTGGTGTTCTATCGCCGCGATGGTCAGCGCCTTGAGATCGTTCGCGTTCTTCACGACGCCATGGATGTCAAAAGCCATCTATGACCAGCCGTGATCTTGTCGAAGGATTGGACGACCACCCCGTGAGCGACACAAGCCCCCTCCCCGTTCTCCCGGCCGTCGCTTCCCGGCTCCTGACCGCCGAACAGTTCCAGCGCCTGGCCGACGTCCCCCCCGAAATCGAATGGTTCGCCAATCTTGGCAACAAGGCCACCCGCCGCGCCTACGAAAACGCCCTCGGGGATTTCATGAAGTTCACCGGCATCGCGAAGCCCGAGGAATTTCGCGGCGTGACCCGCGCCCACGTCATCGCCTGGCGCGACAACCTGGTGCAGCGCGCCTTGAGCGGCATGACCGTCCGCCATCGCCTGGCGGCCCTGTCGTCGTTGTTCGAATCCCTGTGCGAAAAGAACGCCGTGACCCATAACCCGGTCAAGGGCGTCAAGCGCCCGCCGGTGGAAAGCTACGAAGGCAAGACCCCGGCCCTCGGCGACCACCAGGCGCGCAAGCTGCTGGACGCGCCCGACGGCGTATCGCTCAAGGGTAAACGCGACCGCGCCCTACTAGCCACCCTGCTCTATCACGCGCTACGTCGCGAGGAGCTGTGCCGGCTGAAAGTCAAGGACTTCAAGCACGAGCGGCGCGGCGTGCCGCACCTGAAGGTGTTCGGCAAGGGCGGCAAGATCCGCTATGTCCCGCTGCACCCTGCGGCCAGCGGCTTGATCGGGGACTATCTTGAGATCGCAGGGCATGGCGCGGACGATGCCGGCGCCCTGTTCCGACCCATCCGCAACAACTGCACCGGCACACTGGAAAAAGCGATCACACCCGACGCGGTTTACAAACTGGTGCGGCAATACTCAACGGCACTGGGTTTCGCGATCGGGGCGCACGCGTTGCGGGCGACCGCCGCGACTAATGCGCTCGACCACCAGGCCGACATTGCCAAGGTGCAGGAGTGGCTGGGTCACGCCAACATCGCCACTACGCGCATTTATGATCACCGCAAGACCAGGCCGGAGGATAGTCCGACCTTCAAGGTCGCCTACTAGCGAATGCTCGCGGCCTTTAGCCGTCAGGACCGGCCACTGGGTTTTTGCGCTTGATTTCCCGCTGCGACATCCTGTCGACGTGGGGCTCATTGCGTCGGCGATCGGCAAGGTTTCTGTGTGGCGGCGGAGGCGTGACCTCCCGTGGCTTGAGCTGAGGGACGGCGCTCAACATGCGGAGGGCGTCGAAGTTGCCATGCGTCATCGATGCGGTCGCGCCTGGTGTTGTGTGGTTTGCCACCGCTCCCGAGCGGAAGTGCCGCGTAAAATTCGCCGATGATCCGCTCTGAACTCATCGACCGACTCGCTGCCCTCTTCCCGCAGTTCACCCCCAAAGATACTGAACTTGCGGTCAAGGCCATTCTTGAAGCGCTGAGCAATACGCTGGTGAAGGGGGACCGCATTGAAATACGCGGTTTCGGAAGCTTTGGGCTCAACTACCGGCCGCCACGTACTGGGCGCAACCCAAAAACTGGTGAGGCCGTGCGGGTTCCAGCGAAAGCTGTGCCCCACTTTCAGGCGGGGAAAGAACTACGTACCAAGGTCGACTCGAGCAGATAAGCGCTTCTTGATTGAGTTCTGATCGCGCGCCGGTAAGCATACCGCATGTATCGCAGAACGAAACTGATGGTCTCAGATCGGCCAGGTGCTGACGTTGGCGACAGGCGGCTTATGTGTGAGTGTGCGAGCCTCCCAGCCATCCTAGGAGGCCAGTGATCGAGAAGACGCCCCGCCTTAGGGTCTTGAACTTCGGCTCGCCGCCTCGGGTGGATGCGCAAGAACGCGTCGCCAAATGCCGCCCGTTGTGCTCCATCCCAAGTGAGATGTATGCTCGCGTTCTCAAACCGCGTGCGATCGTTCGCTCTTGCCGATACCACGGGGCGGCGCTGGCAGCGTCCGCGGGACACCTGATCCTTGGTCAGGTCCAAACGGCTATCCTGTGCGGTCACGATGAATTCGATTGAGCGCGTCTTTGTGAGCTACTCGTCGGCAGACGCCCTGGTGGCGCGTGCCGTCGCGGATGCCTGCGTCGCTGCAGGCGCCGTACCTTTCCTTGATGAGCGCGCGCTCCAGCCCGCCGCCGACTGGTATGCGGCGTTGCAAGCCAATCTGGCCGGCGCCGACGTCGTCTTCGTCATCGTCAGCGCCGCAGCGCTCGCGTCGCGCTACGTGAACCAGGAGATCGGCATGGCGCGCCAGTCCGGCGCGGCGGTTGTGCCACTTTTCCTGTTGCCGCAGGACGACCTGCCCCCCGAAATCGCGAGCTTGCACGGCGCCTCGATCGTTGGCAAGCAGGGATCGGCGCTCGCCAGCCGCATCGCCAACCTGCTGGCGGAGCGCGAACGCGCAGCGATCGATCTACCGCCCCCCCTGCGCGCCAAGCTCGACGCCCACGATGCGCGCAGCGCGACCGCCTTCGTCGGCGTGATGCCGGCCGCGCTGGGTGCACCTGCCTCCGGCGCACCCTACCTGCTGCCGGCGATACAGGAGCACGGCCCTCGCCACGTTGAGCGCCTACTCCGCCTCACCGCGTGGCTGTTCGACGAGACCACGCTCGAGAAGCTGTCGGCGCGCGACGTCGCCACACTCGTGGTCGCCGTCATTGCACGCGAGCGCGTTCTGTACGTGCCACTGCCGGCGCTGCAGCAGATGCTGCGCCGGGCGATGCTGCCACCAGGCGCGCTTGCCGACGACGTTCCGGTGCAGCGGCTGTGGCAAGACTTCGTGCAGCACAGTCGCTACGAAGCAGGCACCAGCGTCGACCACCGCGCGTTGCTCGACCTCGCGTTCCACGACGACGCCGTTGCCGACGCTCGGGCGCTGCCGCTGCTCGGGCGCTTCGTCTTGCTGTACCAATCGCGGCTAGCGCACGAGGCTGCGGCGCTGCCTCCCGAAGGCTTCGCGCTGCCGCGCGTGCTGACCGACGTGCTGCCGGGGCGGCTACCGGCGCTGGTGCCGCTGCTTGCCCGGTCCGCCGACGAGGCGCTGCGCGCGGTCGTCGACCACTTCGCCCCGCCCGGGGCGCGCCCGTCGCGGCTCGTCGACGGCGCGTTGCCGGTCGTCCTGGCTGCCGCGTTGCGCTGCGCCGGGCACCTTGATCGCTACGCCGAGGCATCGGATGCCGGGCTCGCGCCAAAGCGTGCCGGGCTCGCGCCCGACGCCGAATCGGTGCCCGCTTTGAGCGCCATCGACGAGATCCGTCACGACCCGCTGACTGACACGCAGGCAGTCCAGGTGCTTGCTAGCCCGGCTTCGGCTTTTGCGTACCAGGCGGTGCTCGGGTGGACGCGCGAACTGCAAGCGCGACTTGATGAGTGCTGGGCGGTGATCGGCGAGGTCTACGGCACTGACCGCTTTGGCCTGCGCCTGCGTACCGCGTCGACGCCGCTCGCCGATCCGGCGCGTTCACGCTTCGACCGCACGCTGCCTTTCGTGCCGCAGCTCGCACGCATTACGACCGATTCGACCGAATTGATCCGGCTGCTGACCGCGCCGCTGTACGGCGACCGACCCGAGGTCGGCGTGCGCGAACTGCTGCAGAACGCGCTTGACGCGGTGCGCGAACGCGCGCACTGGCCGCCGGCCACGCCCAGCGCACCTGACCCGCGCCTGGACGTCCACGCCTGCGACGTGTTCATCCGCCTGCTGGCGCCGGGGGACGGTGTCGAAACAGGCTGGATTGAGATCGTCGACGGCGGTGTCGGCATGACGCCGGATACTGTCCGAGGCTACTTCCTGCGTGTTGGCGCGTCGCTGCGCCGAAACGCCGAGTGGATGCAGCGCTTCCCGGCCGCGCGCCAGCACGAGCTGCTGCGCTCAGGGCGCTTCGGCATCGGTACGTTGACCGCATTCCTACTCGGCGATGAAGTCCACGTCGCGACACGCCATGTCTCTGAGGCCGACGGCATCGGCACCCACTTCGTGGCCCGCCTGGCCGACGAGCCGATCGAGCTTCGGCGCGCGCCGGCCCCGGTCGGCACAGCGATCCGTATCCCGGTCGACCGCGTGGTGCACGACAGGCTGGCGAAGAACCCGGAGCAGTGGGACTGGTTCGGGCTAACGTCGCCGCGTGTCGCTCGCATCGTCGGCGACGTCGCGGTGGCGCCGACGGTCGCCGAATCGGACCCCGACCTGGACCAGATGCCGTGGCGCCGGCTCCCGTTCGACGGCCTCGAGCGCGTGTTGTGGCGGCCCGGGAGCGAGGCGCGCCAGCGCCTGTGGGTCAACGGCCTGCTCGTCGAGAGCCAGCACGAGACCATCCACTCGCGCCGGTACGCGACCGGCGGCCCGTGGACCCTCGGGGTCGCGGACGTGATGGTCTTCGATGGCCGCGGCGCACTGCCGCTCGCCGTGACTCGCGACCGCCTCGACGGACGCGCGCCGTACCACGATGTGCTGCTGCGCGACTTCCTACTCGACCACTGCGCTTGGTTGCTGGCCCGTGCCGCGCTGCCGCCGGTGACCGAGATCCCGGCGGCACCAATGTGGGAGCACTATGACGGCATGTCGCCGGGTGACGGCACGCTGATCGCGCCACCGTACGTCGAAGTCGAAGGCGGCCTGCTGCCATGGGCGACGTTCAACATCGCGGGCTCCGGGCTGCGGAAGCTGGTCGTGTTCGACGGCCGACCGGCGGATCCGCCGGTCGCGCCCGAGCGGGACACAGCGTATGCGCAGGTGCCGATCGAGATCTTCGGCGGCTTCGGCCCCGAGTCGCGCTCGTCGGTAGCGACGCGTCACCTGCGCGCCTTCGTGCGCGCGATCGTTCCAGCCTCGACGGTCGATGTCGTTACCAAGTTCGACGACGACCCGAACGCCTTCGGCATTGTCGGCAGTTCAGACGGGATCACTTGGCGCAGCAATGACACGCGCATTGACGCGACCATCGCTGCGCCGCTACTACCTACCGCAAGCGCGCTCGCGCGCCGGCACGGCGCTGGCGTTGTCGCATTCGCGACAATCGACGTCAGTGGTCGCGCGCGCGCCGGCGATGCGCTGGCGCGAGTCTGGGATGAACTCGATCTTCCCGCGGTGCTGCCCCGCGACCCAGACGCACGCGGCCGCTTGTGCGCGCGCGCACTCAAGGCCATTGGCGATCGCGTCCGAGCGCACCTCGCGGCAATGCAGGCGGTTTAGCGGCGGCAGGTTCGAAGGCTGGCTGGCGGGTTCCGCACGAGCAGTGCGGGCTATGCCACTCAGTTGCTGCGATGCCGATCTCTTGGTGACGTTGGTGCCGCTGGATCATCGTAACAATCGCCGCAAATGCTGCGCACCGATTGTGCCCCCGCAGCGGGGCCTCCTCCAGGCCGCTGCACGCAGCTCCGGCCGGCGGCTTTTCGGCAATCAGAGCAGGTCGACGACTGTCTCTTATGGGTCGGAAGCTGCCCTTGGGGGGATGCTCAGAGACATTCCATGATGCTAAAGTCATGCCCAACGGCAGCAACCGTCCAGTTGCCGGCGTTCGCGAAAGTCTTTCTTATGCTTTCAGGTTGGCTGAAGCAGACTGCTGTCGAAGTATCTACGATGCTGCATCAGCAGTTGGCCAAATTGTTTCCCGGATCGCTTGAAGTTCGGGAACAACCAAGTGCTTGGTCGCCTTCAAGATGGTGGGGTGCCACTGCAGTTCTTGGTTTAGCAGCGAGCGCAATTCGCCTAGCACACGCTTGCCTCGGCACCACTTGGCAGGACCAGATTCATAGTCAGTATAAGCTTTGGCGGCAAGTTCACCCGCATTGTGCGGTGGACCACCATTTCGATTCCTGATTGCTGTCTCGGTCCGGATGTTGATTAGCGCTTCGACCGACTTACCTTTAGTGGTTTCTATGGCCTGGTCGATGAGTTGTTGCGCAAGCTCTTGGGTAATGGTCGGGTTCAGCTCTGCAATGTGCGTAGCGTTCAGGAAATACCCCTCAACGTCACTGTGAGCTGTGATGAATGGGTGCGCATCAATCACCCTCAGTCCCTGCTCGAACTTCTCTGCAGCGCCGGCATCCATGTAGTCACGGTCCCGATGCAAGACGAACCTGACATTTGGCGCTTTATCCCGTAAGAAATTTCGCAAGACTTTGGCTGCGTCCAGCTTCGAGCAACCTGAATAAGGGCGGACCTCGACCTCTTTCAATGGGAACCCGTTCGCTTGCAACAGGGCATGAAGCGCATGGATGGACTCCGCTTTGCTGTCTTCGGTGGCAAAGAGACACTTCAACTGCCCATCTGCAAAGTAATCCACGGAGTCCAGCGCACCAAGTTCGAGAAGCATGGCTGGCGTGGTCACTGCGTCATAGTCCACCCTCTTTCCAGAGTTCAACCAGACGATATTTGCGCGGTCTCTCAGACTATCGAGTACATGTCGTGAATGCGTGCTGATAATGGCACGGAAGCCCCGCGAAGCCGCCAACAGAGTCACTAAGTCACAGAGTGCGCGCTGGTTGTTTGGGTGAAGGTGCGAGTCCGGCTCATCCAAGATCAAGACTTGGGGCTTGAACAGAGTCACATAAGCCAGGATCTGGCTGGCTTGGAGGATTGAAGTTCCCGCCGCGTCGATTGGTAGTTGCGGGCCTCCGCCTTCACGAAAGTAGACGTTGATCGCCTCGTCACGGTCAGGGTCGAACTTCACCTCGATGCTGAGCCCCGGAAACAGCGAGTGCATGTCATCAAGGAACCTTGACCAAGGCCCCTTAAACGGCCGCTTAATCAGGGGCTTGCTAGCAACGAGTGGTCCTTGTCCCTTCTCCCGGTCCTCGCGAGCCCTCTGTAGTTCGTCCTTGCGACGCTGCCAATATTGTTCCTTTTCCTTTCGATCCACTTCCTTGATCATCAGGAGGACATTTCTGAGCACAAGGTTGGCGTCGCCACGGGCGACGATCCGACGGACAACCCCTGGTGACATGTAGCGTTCCTCCTTGGCAATTCCCGCTAAGCCTGGGGCGTAAACCGTAAACGGACGGCCGAAATCCATAAGTCGTTCGCCAACGGCTCGTCCTCGAAGGGCTACTTGGACATTTCTGTTTCGACCACGCCTGACGGTCACAAGGCAGCTCGCACCGTCGTCGAGCTCTATTTCAATTTCGATCTGCTGTAACGGCGACTCGATTAGGTTGCCCCCATAGGCGAGAGAAAGGACATCGGCAACCGGGGAGTAGAGAAGCTGCGTCGGGTTGAAAGACAGCTCGAACTTATCATTTCCCCACTTGACTCCTTCGCCAACTAGCTTGGCTGTCTGTGCAATGGCTACAGCAAAGTGAATTGCCTGTAGGACCGAACTCTTGCCGGCGTTGTTGACCCCAATCAGAACTGTCGTGTCATCAACCTCGAGTTCAAACTCGCGGAGTTGCTTGAAACGCTTTACCTTGATTGACTTGAGCTTTGACACGTATCGTCCTCGCTGAACCGTAGTTGTTGGCAACGTTTTATAAGCAGTATGCTAGCTACCATCAGCAGCAGATACAAAAGGTAGCTCGGGCTAATGCGGGTCATTGGAATTTGGCTAGCCTGGTGATTGATACGACCGAGGAGCCTGTAGCGATGGCTATCGCGTCTATGGCTGCTCATCCACTGGAACCTGCCCTCCTTGACCGGACGCCGAAGTCCGAACGGCTCCTGTGGGTCGTCAAGAGACCGTCACGAAAAATGACAAAAGTCTAGTGTACGAATATTTCCGAATTCTGTGGTTTCCTAAGAACCGCGAAGGATCGCTTGGCCAGGCTCCTGTCTTCTGCTCACTACACGAAGCGCGCCGTGATCGCCCTCGACGCAGCAGCCGAGCAGGTTTCCATCATTGCCATGTTCTACGTCGGCCAGGACTACGAAACAAGCCTGCAGGGCGACCCTGAGGATGGCCAAGAGCACTGAGCCTCCTTAGCGGCCATCCTATCGCGGCTGCTGACGAAGTTCGAGACAAGCGGCAACGCCAAGACACTGGCGCTGATCACGCAGATTTCTCCGGCAGCCTGGCGGCAGAGCTTGCTGAGCGGGCACTACACCTTTCTCAGTAACGGCAAGGTGATCGACCTGGATGCGCTCGTCGCCGGGTTGGAGTTGGGATGACGGAATTTTCGGGGGTTCCGGCTTACACCGCCCGGCTGCAAGCCCTTGAGCTTCAGGTGCTTCTGGTGCAGCTCGTAGTTCGTGTCAAAATTCGTCATTGCGACAGCGGACATGTCTTCCATCTTGCGGTAACCTCGCATTCGTCATGAACATCCCTCGGATGAGGGGCGGGTCACATCTTGACTTCAGCACGATTACGGCACCGGGCTTTCCTCCGCATAGCGGCTTCGTCCAACAAGGCGGTCAAGCCGCTCGCAAGCTCGCTCGGACGCTCAGCTCTCCGCGCCTGCTCGCGCATGGCTTCGCTATTGTTGATCGACCAGTCGCTCCGAGCTGAGCGGCGCTTACCTGGGCGTTAGACCTCACAGAAACACCGAACACACCATGGCGACAGACTGGAATGATTACCAAGAAGAAGCGGCTTCACTATTTCGTTCAATGGGGCTTGAAGCTGAGACAAATGTGACGATGCGTGGCGCGCGTACGAATCATGACGTCGATGTGGTTGTGAAGTCACATCACGCGGGCTTTGATGTGACTTGGTTGGTTGAATGCAAGCATTGGAAGGCACCAGTATCAAAGCTCCACGTAATAGCGCTTCGCGCGATCGTAGCCGAACTCGGCGCGGACAGGGGCATCCTACTTTGCGAGGCTGGATTTCAGAGCGGTGCGGTGGAGGCTGCGAATCTAACGAACGTCCAAGTCACTTCGCTTGGGAATGTTCGAGCGACCGCTGGTAGTGACATCTCTGCAATGCGGTTGCGTGAGTTGTATGACCGCGTCGAGACCTGCCGACAAAAATACTGGGACCTCCCAAAGGACCTGCGCATCGAACATGGTCTTCGTGAGGATGCGGGGGGATACGGCTATTCGGGAGCGCGTGTAGTTGAACGTGTCCTTTCGGCAACGCTGCATGAAATCGCCGAGGCGGTCTGGTAGCGTGGTAGGCCCGTATTCACTGATCCAGAGGCCTCCCGATGGCGCCGTCCCTACCCTTGTCCGACCCCCAACTGGCCGAC
>Ga0209571_1000804_pt1 | contig 22573 bp, 24 predicted proteins | sample EBPBio102011_DNA_FD_185866 | JGI IMG/M metagenome (GOLD analysis project Ga0209571, IMG submission 185866) | Wastewater treatment Type I Accumulibacter community from EBPR Bioreactor in Madison, WI, USA - Reactor 1_1/10/2011_ DNA (SPAdes)... | ecosystem: Engineered > Bioreactor > EBPR >... | reverse complement strand
GGCCCGGCGTCTAGTCGAGAGCCCGTATCTTCATCTTATCGGGGAACAGCCACCCTCCCAGCCTCGTCGAGGCTCAGGGGACTGAGGTCCCGCGATTACCCCATGTCTGATCCTCGGTCGAGACGCGAGCGTAGCCGATCAGGGGCATCAAAACAGGCCGTTTTGCAGTTTCATCTACTACGAATAAACGACGGTTTGAGAGAGAAGGGCAGGGGGGATGCTAGTTGCTTGATGGCAATCTTTGCCATATCCTTGAGCTAAAGGAGACCGCCATGGGCACCATGAACATCTCACTGCCGGACCCTATGAAATCTTGGGTCGAAGACCAAGCAAAGTCCGGTCGCTTTGCCAATTCCAGCGATTATGTTCGTGACCTGATCCGGCGCGACCAGGCGCGCAGCGAGGCCATTGCCGAAATCCAGAGGGCGATCGACGCGGGCCTAGCCAGTGGTCTGGCCACGGCGCTGGATCGTGACGGGTTCAAGGTGCGGATGCGCGGGCAGCATGGCGGGACGTAGCCGCTGGGTCATTCGACCCGCCGCCGAAGCTGATCTTTCCGAGATCTGGCATCACGGCGCGGGCGAATGGGGCATCGGGCAGGCAGATCGCTATGCCGATGGTCTGTTCGCCGTCTTCGATCTGTTGGCCGAGTTTCCCGAGGTGGCGCGTAAACGCGGGGAATTTTCGCCGCCGGTGCGCATTCATCCCAGCGGTTCGTATCTGGTCGTCTATCAGCAGGAAGGGCAGGGGGTTGAGATTATCCGCATCCTGCATGCCCAACAGAACCTGATGGCCTTTCTGCTGGAAGGCTGAATGTTTACAGTTCTGCCGCCTTGGTCGGGTTCACGCGGAATCTGTGCTGGTGGCGCTGGCGTGGCCGAGGTGCTTTGATCGTCGCGCTCATCGACCGTGGCGCTGCTGGCAAAATACATGAGCGCCGCCCGAGAAACTTGATTGCGATCTTTCATTGGGAAAGCCCGCGCAGTGCCGCGGCCGTTTCCGGCAACAGCTTCAAGCTCGCCTCGATCCGCTCTCGCCAGCGCGGCCCACGTGACAGGGCGTCTTCATAGGCCTCGCGCAAGTCCTCCGGTCGATCTTCGGTAAGGACATTGATCAGGAACGCTGCCTGCCCTCTGTCTTTTCGGGCTTTGGCCTGGTCGGGCCCAGCCTTTCGGCGATCCGCCACGATCAACTTATGGATTGCATAGCGTTCCGGTCGCGGGATCTGGACCAGGACGCCCGACCGATAGAGGGCGACAGCCGGGATCGGTTCGGCGATCAAGAAGTTCAGGTAATTGAGCGCCTTTGCGCTGACCCCCAATGCCGGCAGCGGCTTGACGGTCTCGTCCCCGAAGGCCGGAGTCAGAAACTCCACCATTGCCGTGCCGCGGTTCTGTCGCCACTTCCAGACTTGCCGTCCCTCAAGCCCCGGCACGGGATCGAATTTCAGAGATTGCAGGATGTCACTCGGCTCTTCCTCGACCCGATCGCCTAGAGCAACCGATAGGCGCTCGAAGCTGGCGAAGTCGATATCACCCGTCTGAGCGAGCTCCTCGGCATCGAAACGCACACCCAACTCACCTTGATAGAGGGCATAGGCGGCCGTCCCGACCAGCGTTCCGCCAAGGCGGAACACGCCGGCCCGCGCGAATGCCAGAAGCAGCGAACCGGTGTCGCGGTCGGTCGCCGTGAACCCTTCGGCGCGCAAGACCCTGGCAAGCCGTGCCATCGTCTCGCGACGCTCCTCGTCCGCTGCCTTCAAGTCCGCGGCTTTTGCCAGACGCGCCCGCAACTCGTCCGAGCCTTCGCCCAGATAGCGCGATTTCATCTGCGTACCGATCCGGAATTTGTCATAGAGATAGACCCGCCCGTTGCGGTGCCGCTCCTCCACACTCCCGATCAGGACAGATGCGGCCTCGTCCTTGTGCAGACGCAACAGGTCCTGATAGGCAACCTGCGCTGTCCGGGAATAGGATGTAATGGTCATTGGCTGCATCTCCCCCCTTGTGTGCAGCAGATTATTCTTGGCTGCACTTTTTGGCAAGTGTGCAGCAAGTTTTTCAACGTTGCACATGGTGGAGGATCGGTGCGCTGCACATCGGCCGAGCCCATGAGAGGACCGCACGCCAAGTTACTTAGACCTCGGGTTGGCGGATCTCGGGGTCTATCCGCTGGAAGGGCAGGGGGGTGAGATCATCCGCAATCTCCAAGCCCCCCAGACTCTGACGTCCTTTCTACAGGCCGGGTGACCGGCTTACAGCCCTGCTGCCTTGGTCAGATTCACCCGGAACCTGTCGCGACGGCGCTGGTAGCGGCGGGTCATTTCGGCAGAGGCATGGCCCAGCTGCTTCTGCACGTAACGTTCATCGACCTCGGCGCTGCTGGCGAGGCCAGCGCGCAGGGAATGGCCGGAGAAGAGGCGCAGCCGGTCGGCTTTGGAAAACTCCGGCCGTAAACCTGCATTCTCGACGGTCTGCTTGATCAGCCGGGCAACATGTTTGTCGGAGAGCCTGTCCGTGGTGGCCTTCAGCCCGTTGCGGCTGACCGCCACAAAGAGCGGGCCAAAGTCGATGCGGGCATAGTGCAGCCACTGGGTCAGGGCATGGACCGGGCAGGTTTGATCGGATGAGCCACGAGCGATTTCCACCTCACGCCACCCGGTCTTGCCGCGTAGGGTGAGAAGGACACCGTCGTCCAGCATCTCGACCCATCCGCCGCATTCGGGCGTGTCGTCTTTGCCGTGATCCAAAGACACGATTTCCGACCGCCGCAACCCGCCCGCAAAGCCGACTAGCAGGATCGCCCGGTCGCGCAGGCCGCGCAGATCGTGGGGCAGGGTGGCCAGCATGTCGCGCAGATCGTCAGGCAGGATCGCCTCCTTCTGCATCAGGGGTCGGGCGTGTTTGCGGCGGATACCGGCGAGGACGGTGGCGATGTGACGGTCCTTGCGGTCAAGGCCTTCCCCGCGCTGCGCATAGCCCCAGGTCAAGCCGGACAGCCGCCGCTCAATTGAGGAGACCGAGAGGGTTGGGGCCTTGGCGCCCGGCGCTGCCAGATCCGCGATGTAGAGCCCGATCAGCTGGGGTGACGGGGGGAGAGGGCCCGCGCCGCGCATCCGGCACCAGCGGGCGAAATGGGCCCAGTCCTTGGCATAGGCCTTCAGCGTGTTCTCCGACGCCGCCTGACGCGCATAGTCTCGCGCGGCCTCAATCAGGCGGTCCAGTGCACCCGAGCCAGCGACATGGGAAGGCAGAGCGATCGTGCCGCGCTCCAGATCAGCGCTGTCGTCCCCTTCATGGCGATCGGGACGTTCCGGGCGTTCTGAAGGCCATTTCTCGGGCGTTTCGGTCATGCCGGTAAGCATATCTTATTTATGTCCGATAATGCAATCTTATTGGACATTGCGCTATCCTGCAAGACACGGCGGTTTGATATACTCATTGCTGTCAAAAGCGCCGTGACGGGAGAAGATCGATATGCTGCCACCCGCTAGGAAGAATCTTGGTTCCAAGAGAAACCTAGCCCGAAAATCCACCTGGATCGTGATCAAGACGGTCGCATCGAGCGGATCTTCGTCTGGCGCTTGTCTTCCATCGCCCGATTGCTCAGCGGCACCTGAAGGCACGCATAGAACCCACTCGGTTGGATGCGCAGGCACCGGCACTTGGCCCTGACGGAAAACTGCCCTCGATGCTCGGCCACGAACGCGTATCTCACCTTGCATCCCTGGCGAAGGACGCGGTGGCCTTTTTTTGATTGTCCCGCTCCTCCGACACCCGCGCCAGCTCGCGCTTCAAACGACAGATCTTGACATCCTTCTCGGTCTCGCGGGTCGGGGAGCACGCGACTGCGCCCCCACCATCGGCATCGGAGCCGCCAAAGGCGCGCTCCATCTCAAGCCGCAGACGCAGCGCGTCGATCTGGAACCCCTGCGCAGATCGGGCTGAAGTGCTTCGGCGACAGCGAGGATCGCGGGCGCGGGATCACGAGACGGGAAAGGAACGGGAGGCGCAACGGGTGCGAGATAGGTCATCGGGAAACTCCGGAATGAGGGACAGGATCAGGCCCGGACACCCTCTCTCGGACACCCTCTCTCGGGCACCCTCAGGCCTGATCTTCCCCGGCCCCACTCTTCCTCTCGAGCCGACGCGCCCGGACGCGTGGCTTGATTTTGTTCCTGTTATGTTCTATCTTGGGGGCCAAGCCAGCAAGGGAGTTTCCCGATGCACAGCACCACGCATACCCTGCCCGCATCACCCAAGCAGATCGCCTATGCGCGGTCTCTGGCCCTGCGTAACCAAACCCTTCTGCCCTGGAAGGTTCAGCAGGACCGCCGGTCCCTGAGCGCCTGGATCGAGGCACAGGCCCAGCTGAAGCCAGTGTCGGACATGGACCGGCTGCCGACCTCGAAGCAGGTGGCCTTCGCGGAGAAACTCGCCCGGATCAAACGGCGCGCCGTCCCGGACGAATGCTTCCGCGACAAAGGCCTAATGTCGAAGTGGATCGACGGGAACAGGTGAGCTTGACATTAGCTGGTTCCGGCCTGCCGGAGCTTCTGCCATACCGTGGTTTGGCAAACCGAGCGTAGTTGCCAACCTATAGGTTGGCAGATTAGCCCTTCGAGACATGTGCCTCGGTCGAATTCCTGTCTGAAGGACCAAGGCTTGGTCCAGACTGCACGCAGAGAAGTACACTGCTGCGACTTTCGACAACCGCCGCAAGTCGTGGTCGTCTCTCGACCCAGCGTCTTCAGATCTTCCTCCACTTGAGGCTAGTCCCTCAGTTCTTTGAAAATGGTGATATTGGAGCGTCCATAACGCCGGAAAAGCACCCTGATCGAAGACAACTATAGCGGTCTCTTGGGGCAGAGGCGTCGCCGCCCTCAGCGCGTCTATAGGAAGCCCAGAAGACCGGCGGACTCAGTTCATCTTTGGAAGCCATGTGTTTTGCCGGAATGACCTCTCTTTCGTCCGGCGAAATGCTGCCCGTAACGCTTCCGTCGGTGAGGGCGGAGCGTCCAAAACCTCGAAGAATGCCTGATGGTCGCATGGCTTCAAGGTTGTGACGTCCGCGCTGTTGTCATTTGCAGGCTTCATTTCTTCGGACCTCCAAGGGCGCTTGCGCTGTAACTCGTCACCCGACAGCCGTAACCGAGTAGTGCGGCGTCCCATCCCAAACAAGATCCCAGGATGCGCCCGGCAGGACGTTCTGGATGGCGTGGGGCTCGAAGCAGACGAGGCAATTCCCGCCCGGCACAGGAGCCCGGACCGAGGGATAGATCAGGCCACGCGATCCAGCCCGGCGGAGATGTTGGGCCAGGCTTTGGCCCTCGGGATATCCGACAGCCGGATCCGGATGCAGTGCGGGATGGCCTGGCTCGTCGGTCATGTTGTCGAAGACACCGATGAAATCCGCCAGCAATTCCACATAGCGGGCGCTGTCATGGAAGCTCCCCGTAAAGCCAAGTTCGCGCGTGCGGTGCCAGGCCACTTCGCTGACGGACACCATCACGTCCCAAGCGCAATACCACGCGCCGCGCTCCTCGGTGTTGAAGCGGTTTCCGCCGGCGCGGGTATAGGTGAAGGCCGCGTTGACATGACTGTCGCCATAGATGCGCAAATCACGGCTCCGGCGCTGCCAGGCCAGCTCGCGCGGGTCCAGATGCGGGTTGCGCCCGCGCTCGGCCAAAAGACGGTCGCTGGTCAGGCCCTCGATCTCCGCCAGAATCTCCATCTCGTCATCGGTATCGACGAGACCACGCAGGGATGGCGGCTTGTGGTAAGTGGCGGGCAGGAGACGAACGAGACCACGATCGGAAATCTCGGTCTGCTTCATGCCCCACCACGCAACGCATCAAGATAGGTCCGCACCGCCAGGATCTGCGGTAAACCCCCGTCGATGGCTGTGTCGACGGGACGGTTGCCCCCGAACAGCGGGCCGGTGTTCGGTCGGGTGAACCAGCTTCGCGCGAGTGGCTCGGAGAAATAGAGTTCGAGCGATTTGTAGATGCCGATGACGGCGCTCAACCGCAGAAGCTGATCCTTGGTGAGTTCCCCCGCGAAGTCCGGCTTCTTGGCACGCTTCCAGGTGCTCTCCGACATGTCGGCAAGGCCAGCCGCTTCCTTGAGGCTGAGACCCCAGGCATCGGCCACGCGGGCGTAAGCTTTCAACGCGACGGCGTTAACCTGTGCAGGTTCCCGGATTTTCTCAGCAACGTACATGGCGTCCTCCATTGGCCCGAATATAGATCATATGACCTCCTTGTAAAGATCAAATGAACTGCCTGCTTTCTCACCCGAACCGCCGCCCGGCTTCTGTGAACGTGTACTCGTTCACGATGATCCCCTCCTCGATGGCCTCGTCCGAGGTGAGGTGGTCGTATTCGGCCTCAAGCTGGCGGTAGAGCCAGCGGGCCAGATCGCGGAGCGCCTTGGTCACGGTCTCTTCGGCGTCTTCGGTCGGCGGCTGCCAGGTCGGGCTGTCGCGCGTGACGTCGATCGACATCGTGTATTCGTGGTAGTAGCGCCCGCGGTGGCTGACCTCGGCGGCCAGCTGGTAAAAATTGCGCCGCTGGAGGGCCTGCAGCCCGTCGGCGATGCTGTGCAAGGTTGCGTCCTGTGGCGCGTAATCCCGGATGTGCGCGGCCGCGCCTTTGGCGTGGGACCAGTAGCCCTCGAAGCAGGCGCCGTCGCCCTGGCTCCAGAAGCCGGAGAACCAGATGCAGGGCTTGGGCCGCGTCCCGCCGCTCATCAGGCGGACGGGCGTGCTCTTCAGGCGGACGCCGAGGATCTCGCAGACCCGCTGGAAATCCTCATAGACCGCGTCCCACCAATCGTCGTGGGGGCCAAGCTCGCGATACCAGCTGCGCGCCTTTTCCTTGGCCGCATCCGAGAGTTCGGGGAACTGGTAGACGGTGGTGCAGATGATCTCAGGCATGTGCGTCCTCCCCGTTCAGCGCGGCGGCCAGCCATTCCTGGCTGCTCGTCCAGCCGATGGATTTGCGGGCACCCAGATCAATGACATGCGCGCCACCGCCGAAGGCCTCGAGTCGGGGCCGGGAACAGGTCAGAGCGTACTGGGAGGCGAGCGCGATGATGTCCGCGGTCAGCGCCTCCTCGTCGGCCCTTCCGTACGGCACCTTCCGCTGGGTCGAGCGATGTTGCCCAAGCACGCGACAGGCGAGCCGTTCCGAGATCTGGAACTTCTGCCTGACATGCTCGATGCAGGCACGGCGGCGGGCGGGGCTCAGAAGTTTCCCGATGCCGCCTCCCGAAGGATGAGCTTCTCGAGCGTGAGGTCGGAGACGGCCTTCCTCAGCCGCACGTTCTCCCTCTCCAGCTCCTTCAGCCGCTTCACCTGGTCGGTCTTCAAGCCGCCGAACTCCTTGCGCCACCGGTAGTAGGTGAACTGGGTCACACTGATCGACCGCACCGCCTCGGCCACCGAATGGCCCTGCGACACCAACACGTCCACCTGCCGCAGCTTCGCGACGATCTCCTCCGGCTTGTGCTTCTTCTGGGGCATTCCTTCGTCCTCCATCTGGCTCGAAAGCCTACTTCAGGGAGGACCACTTTTCAGGGGGCAGACCAACAGCCTGGGCGTCGCCCGGAACACCATCGTCGTCTACACCACCGACAACGGCGCGATGGCGTCGTGGTTCCCCGATGGCGGCACCACGCCGTTCCACGGCGAGAAAGCCACCACCTGGGAAGGCGGCGTGCGCGTGCCGCTGCTGGTCCGTTGGCCCGGCCATATCCCGGCCGGTTCGGTGTCGAACGGCATCCAGGCGATGGAGGACCTGTTCACCACCCTGGCCGCGGCCGCCGGGGCCGACGATGTGGTGACGAAGCTGAAAGCCGAGGCCAGCGTCTGCATCGACGGCGTGGACAACCTGGCGCACTGGACCGAAGGTGCGCCCTCGGCGCGGAACTGGAACATCTACTACAACGAGGGCGACCTTGCCGCCGTGCGCATCGGCCCGTGGAAATCGCACATGCAGGAGCGGGAGGGCTTCTTCGACTATCTGCGGCCGAGTGCCAAGGTGTTCAACCTGCGGATGGATCCGTTCGAGCAGCGCGGCGGGCAGCAGGCCGACGACTTTGCCATGCAGATGGGCTTTGCCTGGGGCGGGCAGGTGCGCGACCTGATCAGCAGCCACCTGGCGACCTTCCAGGACTGCCCGCCGCGGCAGGCCGGCGGGTCCCTTCGCGTCGAGATGCCGCCGGGCTGAGAGACGGTGAAACCGGCCTGGGGGCGTCCCTTACCCACGAATCCTTGGCGCACGCGCCGGTTGCCTGGGGCAGGCGTCGTACTGTGACACAGGAAGGACGGGCAAGACAAAGATCGGTCGCCCCCCCCTTGGTTCGATCCACGTGCGCGACATCTTCCGGACTGGAAGGTGGCGGGCTTTACAGACCACTGGATGCGAAAGCCGCAACGGCGTAGAGGAAGAAAGTGGCACTGATAGTGCAACGTCATCCGGCAGGCTCAACATCATGCCGGTTCATCAAGGAGGGCAAACAGAGTGGCCAGCTCAGATCGTCCTGCGACAGAACTGGAACGGAGGGTGTCTGCGCTGCTTGAGAGCTTCGACAAGGATTACCCTGCATATCAGTATGCCTTCGTGAACTTTCTGCTGGACCACCTGGCGGATTTGAGCCGAGCCTATCGAGGCGATTTTCAGCAGATACTCATCCTCGCGATCATCGGGCAACGCTGGCTCAGCCTCTTGCGCAACGCACAAGGCGGTGACCTTCCAAGGCCGGACGAGATGGCAATTTCCGCCTCCCGGCTCGCGGATGTCACGGGAATCCCGCGAGAAACCGTGCGCAGGAAGCTCGCTTTGCTGCAGGACAGGGGCTGGGTGGTGCAGGGGCCGGACGGCACCTGGGCGCTCGCCGAGGACGAGGATGGCAAGGATCTTCCCGTACGCCGGGATCATGCCGAGATCGATCATCGGGGGCGACAGCGCGTCGCCCGGCTTGTCGCGGTGCTTGAAGGGATCGGCCAGGCGACACCAGGATGACGGCGCCCGCCGGCACGCCGGAAAGCTTGCGCGCTGGCCGGCTGGATGCCGCTCATTCTGGGCAGGTTTTTTCTTGCCCTGTCCGCCTTCGGTGCTACCTTCGCATGGCAAAGCACTTGGGAGGCATGCAATGTTCGATCCGAAGAATTTCAGGCTGGATGGGCAGGTGGCTCTGGTCACCGGCGCCGGCGCCGGTATCGGCCGCGGCATCGCCGAGATGTTCGCCGGCGCCGGGGCGGCGGTTGTGGTCAGTGACCTGAAGCAGGAAGCGGCAGACGCGGTGGCCAAGGACATCGTGGCCGCGGGCGGCAAGGCCACCGGGATTGCCTGCAACGTGACAAAGGAGGCAGATCTGGCGGCAGCGGTGGATGCCGCGGTCTCCAACTTCGGCAAGCTGACGATCCTTGTGAACAACGCGGGCGGCGGCGGTCCGAAGCCCTTTGACATGCCGATGGAAGATTTTCGTTGGGCCTATGAGCTGAACGTGTTCTCGGTGTTCCGGCTGTGCCAACTGGCCGCGCCGCACATGGAGAAGGCCGGCGGCGGGGCGATCCTGAACATCACCTCGATGTCGGGTGACAACAAGAACCAGCGCATGGCGTCCTATGCCTCGTCCAAGGCCGCTGAGAGCCACCTGACCCGCAACATCGCCTTCGACCTGGGGCCGAAGAACATCCGTGTGAACGCGATTGCCCCCGGCGCGACGCGCACCGCCGCGCTGCAAAGCGTGCTGACGCCCGAGGTCGAGGCAACGATGCTGAAGCACACGCCGCTGAAGCGGCTTGGCGAACCAGAGGACATGGCGCATGCGGCGCTGTTCCTCTGTTCGCCCGCGGCGTCGTGGGTCAGCGGGCAGGTGCTGACCGTCTCGGGCGGCGGCGTGCAGGAACTGGACTGACCTCAACACGACCCGATTGACGGTTTTCCCGGAGGAGATATCGAATGAGCATCGACGCATATGCCGACTTCCGCATGGATGGTCACAACGTGATCATTACCGGCGCGGCCCAGAACATCGGCGCCGCGATCGCCAAGACCCTTTCCGCTGCCGGCGCAAAGGTGATGATCGCCGACCTTCAGTCTGAAAAGGCCGCGGCCACCGCCGCCGAGATTGCCAAGGAGACAGGTAACGATTGCCGCGGCATGGGCTGCGATGTCACAAAGGAGGAGGACATCCAGTCGCTTGTCAAAGCGACGGTTGATGCCTTCGGCGGCATTTCGACTCTGGTGAACAACGTGGGCTGGGGCGGCCGGCAGAAGGATCCCGCCGCCATCCCGGTCGAAGAGTTCGTGAACTCCTACAAGCTGAACACTATCAGCGCCTATCGGATGAGCATGGCCTGCCTTCCCTGGCTCGAGAAGACGAAGAACGCGACCATCACGAACTCGGGCTCGTTCTCGTCGGCCACCCCGGCTTTCGACATTCTTCCTTATGGGACGGCGAAGGCGGCACTGAACGCGATGATGGTGTCGCTGGCGCACATGCTGGCGACGAAGGTTCGCATCAATTCGGTCCTGATAGGGACGGTCATCACCGCGGGCTATGCAGACGCGGGTATCACGCCTGAAATGCAGAAGCGTCTGGAACACCCCGACAACCTGATCGGCCGTCCGGGCAAGCCGGAGGATATTGCGAACGCGATGCTGTATCTGTGCTCGCCGGCATCAAGCTGGGTCAGTGGCCAGATCCTTAACGTGCATGGCGGTGGCCATGTCGTGCGCCTGTTCGGCTAGAATGCCTGATTTGGCGGGTGTTGCATCGAAAGGCGGCGTGTTGCGCGCTGCCTTTTTCGTTGTCGCGGCCATGTGGGGCGCACAAGCTGCGGCGCAGGACGGTTCGAGCCAGGGCATAGGTCAGTACGGGCCGACATTTGTGCCCCTTGATACCACGGCAACGGGCCAGGCAATTTCAGGGATCGACGTCCGCATCGGAACGTCCAGCGGTGACGCCGCGACCGATGCGACGGCGCTTGAGGCAGCCCGCAAGGCGACGGCCTCGCTTGTCGGGCGCAGCTATCAGCCGATCCTGGTGGAATCGGCCCTGACGCGGCTTCTGGTCAAGGGAAACGTTCGGGCCGCGACGCAGGCGCCGTCGTTCGATCCGGCGCTTGGCTCACTGCGCCTGGTGGTTTCGCTTGACCTTGCCGCCGCGCCCGCGCCCGGAACGGTAGCCGTGCCTGCGAAGCCGACCTTTCCCGTGATCTATCAGGATGACAGGTCGAAGCTGACCTTTATCATCGGCGGCGGTCTGGGGCTTTATTCGGACGGCAACCCCTGGTTCGGTCAGCCGGAACTGTTCAACCAGTACAATCCGCTTGCCGGGAACCTGCCGGGAAGCAGCACGACCTGGGAGGAAGGCTATCTGGAGTTCGGGATCGGGGGCGCCACGCAGGTTGCTGATCTGCCATTCTACCTGTTTGGCGCGGCCAGCGGCATCTTCAGCCTGTCGCGGAACCAGGACATATTCACGGACGAGCCACGCAACTATCTGCACCCTGAAAAGGGTTATGCCGGCATCCTTTACGCGGACAAATCGACCGGCAATTCCGCGGTTCTGTCCTTCGGCCGCCAGACCTGGACGCTGAATGACGGCTTCCTGATCTCGATGGTTTCCGGTTCGGCCAACGCCGGGCAACGCGGCGCGACCTATCTTGGCCCGCGCAACGCCACGGATTTCACCGCGCTCGCCACGGGGCAGTTCGGACGGGCCAGTTTCTCGGCCTTCTACATCGATCCCGACGAGTTGGAACAGCTTGAGTCCAACACGACGTTTTCCGGCCTGAACTTCGGGTACGATATCTCGGACTCGTTCTCGGCCGATGCCAGCTTCATCACGATTCCGACCTCGGATTCGACTTATGCCACGCCCCAGGGCATCGCCTTGCCGCGGGAGGGCACCTATACCTACGGCGTCCACGCACTTTACCGGCCGCCGACACCGGATCACGTCTGGATCGAGGCAGAAGCCTACCAGCAGTCGAACAGCGATTACCCCATGTCGGCGCAGGCCTGGTACGGGACGGTGGGCTACATCAAATCCAGCCTGGCCTGGTCGCCCAGCATCTCGTTCCGCCTGGCGAATTTCTCGGGCGACAATCCTGCGACCGAGACCTACGAACGGTTCGACTCCCTGATGAGCACCGGCCTTGGAAACTGGTTGCAGGGCATTTCCTTCGGCAAGGTGTACCGGAACGTCAACCTCAACACCGCGCGCATTCAGGTGAACGTGGTGCCGAAGGAGAACATGAACCTGACCCTCACATGGCACAAGCTGCAAGCTGATGAACTAAACAACCTTGGAGGCAATCCGGCGCTGGCAGACCTTAGCTCGTCGGATATCGGCAATGAGTACACGGCGACCCTCCGGTATGCGATCGATCGCAATTACTATCTGCAACTCGTCGCCTCCTACGCCGCGCCGGGCAAGGCGCTGCGTGACATCGGGGCCGACGAGCCGTGGACGACGCTGCAGGCGAGTCTATACGTGAACTTCTAGGAGACCCGCCCCGGGCAGGACCATCGCGCCCGCGCTTCGCGCCGGCCAGGACGACCAGAGGAGACAGGAACCAATGACTTCGGACGAAATCCTGAAAGGGGCCATGATCAGTGGCGTGATCAACGCTGTAATCAATGGCGCGATCCAGTACTTCATGCTGCGTGGGTCCGCGAGCATCCCGCTTTCGGTGGATGCGATCAGCGCGGGCACGCACACGGTTCTTGGATCAGCCGTGCCGCTGGCGGTGTCCCTGGCCATGATCCTGACGGCGGTGGCTCACTGGACGCTGAAGGCGCCAAAGAAGCCCTTCATCCCGACCACGCTCTGGCTGGTCATCAAGCATGGCCTCTTTGCCTTCGGCGCCGTGGTCGCCGGTGCCGTCGTCTGGCAGCGGATGGCGGGAACGGTCGAGGTTGGCCTTCTGACCGCCGTGGTATTCCTGGGCGTGCTCGCCGGGATCGTCGCCGCACTCGTCAACTACATGACGATCTCCGAGATCGTTCAGGAACCATGACGGACGCGATGCCCTGGGGCCAGGTGTTCGGCCTGCTGTTCCTGACGATGGGGCCGGTCCGTGCAATCGCGGTCTTCGGCGGTGTCGGGGACAGCGATGACGCGCCGGCGGTCAGGGCTCTGGCCAATCGCTCGGTGGCGCTGGTGGCGGGCGGATATGTCCTTGCAGTCCTGATGGGCAACGGTGCCCTCACTGCCTGGGGCGTCTCCTTTCCGGCCCTGATCGGGGCTGCGGGCCTGGTCCTGTTCGCGCTGTCGCTCCAGGGGCTTCTCAACCCTGCCGCCCCGACTGCCAAACGCGACGCGCTGACGACGACGGCTGCCTCGGTGGCTTTTCCGGGCCTCTTTCCCCCCACCGCCGTGACCATACCCGTGATCTTTTCCGTTCCCTTTCCCGGAATGGAAAACATGCTCGGCCTTCTGGCCGTCGGTCTGGCGCTGATCGGTCTGAACTGGCTGTTCATGCGGAAGTCGAAAGCCATCCTCGGGGCGATCGGGCCCGTTCCACTGCAGCTGTTCGGAGCCGTATTCGGCGTGCTGCAGCTCGCGCTTGGGGTGGAGTTCATGGTGGATGCGATCTTCATGGCCGTGGACGGCCGTTAGCCCGGTCGCACAGCGGTTCCCGGCCGCCCATGCGATCTGTCGTCCCCGCACCGATGCAGCGGATGCGGTGGCAGGACACCTAGGCTCTTTTCTGCGCAAGGATGCTGGCGGCGAGCGTCACGAACACGATGGCGAAGGCCCAAGGCTGGGTGGTCAGGATCTGCCATAGGAACGCAAGGAATACGCCGGTCATGGAAAGGCCGCCGACAAGAATGAGCCAGGCGTGAGTCCCTGTTTCCGCGCGCAGGCGCCATGCGACGAAGAACACCGCGATATACACCAGAAGAAAGATCGCGCCGGCGGCATTGGCGATGGTCGCGATGCCGAAGCTGTTGGTCATGACCAGGACAAGCATCACGCCGGTCAGAAGGGCAAGCGTGCCGGAACCCAGGACATCGGCTCCGGCACGGGCGGGTAGCTGCTTCGCCTCGGCAAGGCTGCGCGCCATCTCGTTGCCGCTGTAGAGATTGGCGTTGATGGTGGACGCGGTCGCCAGCAAGGCGGCAATGGACATGATGACGAAACCGGAACGCCCAAAGTAGGGCTGGGCTGCGGTGGCGATGGCTGTATCCGCGTTGGCTTTGAGTTCTGCCGGAGGGATCGCGGCAAGCACCAGCAGGCTCAGTCCGATGTAAAGCACCGCGGTTGCGCAGATCGCGACAGGAAACACGATGCGCATGGTGCGGGCCGGGTTTTCCACACTGCCAGCGGCGTTCGCCATCATCCCGAACCCGGCATATGCGAAGAAGGTCAACCCGACAGCCTGGATCATGGCCTGTAGGCCGGAACTTTCGTGGGCATTGTGGGCATCGAAGTCGAGATACCACACGCCGCCGGCAAAGAAGCTCAGGAGGATCGTGACCTTGATGGCGACCAGCACTTCCTCGACACGACCGACCGCGCGCCCTCCCGCCGTGGTGAGAAGGAAGAGCACAATCACGACCGCCGAGCCGATCAGGTCCGCCATGCTGCCGGACGCGCCCGGCATGGTCCAGCCCACGGCATAATGGCCGAAGGTCTTTGCGATGAGAGCCGTGCTGATGGCGATGTTGGCAAGGTAGGCCAACGCCAGCCCGCCGGCAATCCGGCGGGGCAACACAAGGTTGAGGAACACCACGACGCCGCCATCGGACGGATAGCGCGCCGACAGACCAGCGTAGGCGAAACCTGCCAGAAGCGCGATCAGCCCGCCGATCGCAAACGCAAGATAGGTTTCCCTGCCGACAACCAGCGCGGCCTGGCCAAGTAGCGCGAAGATGCCCGCCCCGACCATCGATCCGATTCCGATCGCAACGACCGACCAGAGCGACATCGTGCGGTTTGTCTTGCTGGCCATCAGGATGCTCTCTTTTCCTGTTACGATATCATCTAGGATTCGGGATGATCGAGGATTCGGGTCAACTTTCTGTGGCATGGACTAAGCAATCGAACAAGCCGTCCTTAGTCCCGGTGCGTACCGAGCTGTCAACGGGTTGAGCCCGAAGGGGACCGCCGGCTTGAAACAACTGCGATAGCCTTGGCGCTTTCTTGGTCTGATATCCCAGTCCAGCAAGGTTGCGAACTGTCGGGCGCGCTCGTTCGGATTCTTACTTGGGCGTCCGCGCAGACGAGTATTACCTGGCCGACGTGAAAAGCGCTGCCCAAACTGAGCGGACGTCTTGTTGACTTAAGGTAAGTTCGGCTTAATTCAGGACATGTTAGCTCGGAACGTACAATGTCTTGAATGTCTTGGAGGAGAGGAAACGATGTCTCTTGTTGGCCGCAAAGATGGAAGACGACGCCCTTATGACCCGACCTTCGGAGGCAAGGATGCGGCGCAACCGCTTCCGACGCTGCGCTTCCCGTCCCGGGAGGGCAATCCCCGCGACGTTCTTCAGATCGTCGAGGACGAGCTGTTCCTGGACGGCAATCCCAGACAGAACCTCGCGACCTTCTGCCAGACCTGGGAGGAGGAGGAGATTCACAAGATCATGGATCGTTCCATCGATCGCAACATGATCGACAAGAGCGAATATCCGCAGACCGCCGACATCGAGATCCGCTGTGCCCACATGCTGGCCGACCTGTGGAACGCGCCCGACGTGGTGAACAGCATCGGGACGTCAACTGTCGGTTCTTCCGAAGCCTGCATGCTGGGCGGCATGGCGGCGAAGTGGCGCTGGCGGGCGCGGCGCAAGGCCGAGGGCAAGCCGACCGACAAGCCGAACCTCGTGACGGGCCCGGTGCAGGTCTGCTGGGAGAAGTTCTGCCGCTACTGGGACGTCGAGCACCGCCAGATTCCGATGACCCCCGACAGCTTCCACATGGATGCGAAGAGCATGCTGGAAGCGGTGGACGAGAACACCATCGCGGTCGTGCCGACCTTCGGGGTGACGTACACGGGCCAGTACGAGATGGTCAAACCGCTGTCCGATGCACTGGACGACCTGCAGAAGCGCACCGGGCTGGATGTGGATATCCATGTCGATGGGGCCTCGGGCGGCTTTCTCGCGCCGTTCTGCGCGCCGGAAATCGTCTGGGATTTCCGGCTGCCGCGCGTGAAGTCGATTTCGACTTCGGGTCACAAATACGGTCTGGCGCCGCTTGGCGCCGGCTGGATCGTGTGGCGCGACGAGGCTGATCTGCCGAAGGATCTGGTGTTCACCGTGCCCTACCTCGGCGGCTCGGTCGGCACTTTCGCCATCAACTTCTCGCGCCCTGCCGGGCAGGTGATCTCGCAATACTACCTGTTCAACCGGCTTGGACGGGACGGCTACCGCGCCATCCAGTCTGCCTGCTATGACGTGGCCGCCTATATCGCGAAAGGGGTCGAGGCGCTCGGCCCGTTCGACTTCATCAATCGCGGCGATCCCAAGGATGGCATCCCGGCCGTCTGTTTCCGCGTGAAGCCCGGCGCCAAGCTGCCCTATTCGCTGTATGACTTGTCGGCAAAGCTGCTGGAGCGCGGCTGGCAGGTGCCGGCCTTCCAGCTCATCGACGGCGCCAAGGACATCGCCATCATGCGCGTGATGGTGCGCCAGGGCGTCAGCATGGACATGGCAAGCCTGCTGATCGGCGACATGCAGCGCGCGATTGCCGGCTTCGAGAAACGTCCGGTCAGCGTGCCGCTTACGGAAGAAGAGCGGGGCGCCTACAGCCACGGCGGGAAAGCGGCGAAATAAGCCGAGTCCGCGGTGGGGCAAGGACGCCGGAACAACAACAGGGACAGCAGGATAGGAGTTATCCAGATGGCAGCCACAAAGAATGCAGGAGGAACGGCCGCCGGCGCTTCTCCGGTAACCAAGCTGACGGTCGCGACGCTTGTCATCATGAACGTGACGGCCGTGGTGAGCCTTCGGGGCCTTCCAGCCGAAGCCGAATACGGACTGAGCTCGATCTTCTACTATCTGTTTGCGGCGATTGTCTTTCTGATCCCCGTGTCGCTTGTCGCCGCCGAGCTTGCGACCGGATGGTCCGAGAAGGGCGGGGTGTTCCGCTGGGTTGGCGAGGCCTTCGGGCCAATGTGGGCCTTCCTTGCGATGTTTATGCTCTGGATCGAGGTAACGGTATGGTTCCCCACGGCCCTTACATTCGGGGCGGTGTCGCTGGCGTTCATCGGGCCTGACCAGAAATGGGACCAGGCGCTGTCCAGCAACAACATGTTCGTGCTCGTGATCGTTCTGGCGATCTACTGGCTGGCGACGGCGATCGCGCTTCGCGGCGTCGGGGCTTTTGCCAAGGTCGCGAAATGGGGGGGCATCATCGGCACCATCATTCCGGCGGCCATCCTGATCGTCCTCGGCTTCGCCTATCTGTTCAGCGGCCAGCCGTCGCAGATCAAGCTGGAATGGGGCGATGTGCTGCCCGATTTCTCGAACTTCAACAACGTGGTGCTGGCGGCCAGCATCTTCCTGTTCTACGCCGGCATGGAGATGAACGCGATCCACGTGAAAGAGGTCGGCAATCCCTCGCGTGACTACCCGATCGCGATCTTCACTGCCGCCATCGTGACAGTCGCGATCTTTGTCCTGGGCACTCTGGCGATCGCCTTTGTCATCCCGCAGGCAGACATCAACCTGACGCAAAGCCTGCTGGTCGCCTATGACGACATGTTCCGGTGGGCAGGACTGGGCTTCCTCGCACCGGTCGTTGCCATTGCACTTGCCTTCGGGGTGCTCGCCGGCATCGTGACCTGGGTTGCCGGACCGTCCTCGGGTCTGCTCACGGTAGCCAAGGCCGGGTATCTGCCGCGCTTCTGGCAGAAGACGAACGCAAACGGCATGGCGACGCATATCCTGCTGGTGCAGGCGATCCTTGTCAGCTTCCTTGCGGTCTTGTTCGTTGTTCTGCCCTCGGTTCAGGCCGCCTATCAGATCCTGAGCCAACTGACCGTGATCCTGTATCTGGTGATGTATCTGCTGATGTTCGCGGCCGCGATCTATCTGCGCTACAGCCAGCCCAACCGGCCGAGGGCCTACCGCATTCCCGGCGGCGATATGGGGATGTGGATCGTCGGCGGCCTGGGCTTTGCCGGATCGCTTCTGGCCTTCGTGCTGTCCTTCATCCCTCCGGGCCAGATATCGGTGGGCAGCCCGACGACCTATGTTGCCATCCTGATCGGCCTGACGCTGTTCTTCGTTGGCCTTCCCTTCGGCATCTATGCGCTGCGCAAGCCGCACTGGCGGGATCCCGACTCCGATTTCGCCCCGTTCACCTGGGAAGCAGAGGGTGGCCATCCGGGCATTCCGACCACGAGCAGCACAGCGACGACCGCAGTGAAGCCCGTTGCCGGCAAGAAGTGACGGCTGGCAGCCAGTCATTGTGCCCGACCGCGTGATCCCGGACGCGGTCGGGTCTTATCCCGAGAGGACAGCATGACCCTGACCGACACCAAGCTGAAAGAGGCCGTCGATCACGCCCTGCAGCAGGGGCGCAGCACGACGGGAGGCAAGAATGCCGACTACATCCCGTTCCTGGCCTCCGTGCCGTCCGATCTTTGCGGCATCGCGATCGTCACTGCGGATGGCCATGCCCATACCGCGGGCGATGCGGAGTTTGCCTTTGCGATCGAGTCGATCTCGAAGGTGTTCACCCTGGCGATGGTGATGGATCAGATCGGCCCCGAGGCCCTGCGCTCGAAGGTTGGTGCGGACCCCACCGGCCTGCCGTTCAACTCGGTCATGGCGCTGGAGCTGCACGGCGGCAAGCCGCTTTCGCCCCTGGTCAATGCGGGGGCGATTGCGACCGCAAGCCTGGTGCCCGGCGACAGCGCCGATGCCTGCTGGGGCAAGATCCTGCAGGCGCAGCGCGATTTCGCCGGCCGCGACATCGAGCTGAGCGATGCGGTCAACACCTCGGAACAGACCACCAACTTCCACAACCGGGCAATCGCCTGGCTGCTTTACAGCGCCGGCACCTGCTACAGCGACCCGATGCGCGCCGTGGACGTGTACACGCGCCAATGCTCGACTCTGGTCACCGCCCGGGACCTGGCCACGATGGGGGCGACGCTTGCGAACGGCGGCGTCAATCCGGTCACGGGCAAACGGGTGATCGCCCCGGGGTGCGTCGCGCCGATCCTGGCCGAGATGACGATGGAAGGGCTGTACACCGCGTCCGGGGACTGGGCCTATACCGTTGGCCTGCCCGGAAAAAGCGGGGTTGGAGGCGGCGTGCTGGCGGTGGTGCCTGGCAAGCTGGCGATTGCCGGCTTTTCGCCGCCGCTGGACGACGCGGGGAACTCGGTTCGCGGTCAGGCCATGGTCGCGGCGGCGGCCCGTTTCCTGGGATTGAACCTTTATGCAAGTGCGACGGCCTAGGCCGGATTGCTGCCGCAAGAACCACGGGAGAGCGCGATGAAAGCACGTCGTTTCGGACAATGGTCGAAAACGGGCGTCGGAGCGGCGGGTCTTGTCGCTCTGGGCATGGTCTGGTCTGGCGCGGCCCTCGCCGAGGGCCTGCCGCCGGTGAAGCTGAGCTTCAGCAATGGCGGCTCGCTGACCTTCTACGGCAATATCAGCAAGGGTGTCCTGTCGTTTGACGATGGCGTGGAGACCAAGTCCTACAGCATCATCGACAACGACAACGCGACGACGAGTTTCGGGCTGACCTACGAGCAGCCCCTTGACGACTGGACGTTCTCGGGCACCCTGGATTTCAACTACGCGCCCTTCTCGACCGCAAACGCGAACATCCTTGATCCGTCGCCCTCGGCGGGGTCGTTCGAGATAACGGACGACGACTGGAACCAGATTCAGATCGTTCTGCAGAACAAGACGGCGGGCACGTTCAGCCTGGGCCAGGGCCCGATGGCAACCTATTCGGCGGCCGAGGTCGATCTTTCGGGAACGACAGTGATCGCCTATTCCGAGATCATGGACACCGCAGCGGGTCAGCTGTTCCGGCTGTCTGACCCGTCGCTGGGGTATCCTGACAACGTAAGCTCGGTTTCCGTCGGTGACGCTTTCGCCAATTTTGATGGCGACCAATTCGTGCGTTTCCGCTATGATACGCCGACCTGGGACGGCTTTGGCGCGTCGTTTGCCTTTGGCCGCGATCTTCTGACCGGCACCTCGGAAACCAAGCAAGACAACATTGCCGACGTGGCGGTCAACTACGCGGGCAGCAATGCCGACTGGCAGTATCAGGCGGCGGCGGGCTATCTGTACGATCAAGGGGGCGCCGACAACCTGGTGGCTTCCGGCTCGATCCTGCACAAGCCTACCGGTCTCAACTTCACCGTTGCAGCCGGAAGCTCGGACGGCGACTACGGCACGGGAAGCTACGTCTACTCGAAGATCGGTTTGACAAGGAAGTTCGCATCCTGGGGCGCCACTTCATTTGCGGCCGACTACTACGCCGGCAATGACATCAATCTTGAAGAAGCGATCACCTCTTCGGACAGCAAGACCTGGAGCTTCTCCGTGGTTCAGAACATCGATCGCGCGAACCTGAGCATCTATGCCACCTACCGTGTCTATGACTACCAGGACAACACCGCAGACTACTACGACGCGGATGCTGCCTTCATAGGCTTTCAATTCACGTTCTGACCTTGCTTGCCGAACACCTGGATTCGAGCCGCCTGAAAGACGCCTGAAGTGATGTGGAGCGACATTGATCTGAACCGCAGCACAAGTCGCCCACTGCTCCATCGGCGCGACCGCGACAGGTTTGACAAGGGCCTCTGGTCTCGGTCGTATGAGCATCGGCGACCACACCAACAGGGATGCCAGAAAGTCACTCTGAAAACGGGCGCTTCTGACTGCCTGGTCGCGTCGGCAGAGGCCTGCGAACTGGAAACCGCAGCCTTTGCCGGCTAATGTGTTCGAAGCCGCTCCAACTTGGGGTGCTAGGCCCCCCGGTGCCGCTGCTTGGAGAGGGGCGATGAACTGGATCAGGCGGCTGCTGACCGCGGTTGTCATTGCGGCGCTTGCGATTTTCTGCCTTGGCTGGGCCTTCCTGGCGCTGCCCCCTTTTCAGGACATCCGCCGCGAGATCGTTGCAAGGGCGCTCTCGGAACAGACGGGCCGAGCAGTCATCGTGAATGGTGGCGTAAGAGCGGTCGTGGGCGCAAAGGCAAGGGTGCGGGTGCAGGGCGTCGTCCTGCCAAGCGAGACAATGCCCGGAAGGAGCCTTGCCGAACTCGCGAACCTGGAGTTCGATCTTGACGTTCTCACGCTTCTTGCGGGTCGGATAGATCTAGAGAACCTGGTGATCGACGGCCTGGCGGTAGACTTGCTGCGGGCAGAAGATGGCACCGAAAGCTGGTCTCCGCGCGACCCTTCCCAGGATGGGACCGATGATGCCCCGGCATCCGGTACCAGCAGCGAACCCGAAACTGACCTGCTCGCGTTTCTCGCCAGCCACACGATTTCGATAACGGACATCCGGCTGCGCTATGCCAACGCCGTAACGGGGTTCGATTTCGATTTCGAACTCACGAAACTGCTTTTGCAGCAGATCGATGCCGGAACGACGCTGCGGGTCACCGGTCTTGGCTCGGTCAACGGGCAAGCGTTCAGCCTGGATGGCGACTACCCGGACGGCGCGCAATCCACGACGCGTGCCAGTTTCGGGCCGGTCCGCCTGACCTACGACGGGGCGCCGGCTGCACTGGGGACTGGGTTCTCGGGGCCGCTGACGATCGAGGTCGCGGGCATCGGCGATCTTCTCGAAGTGCTGCGACTGGACCGTGTGCTGGAGGGATCGGCCCGCCTCGGCACCACGCTGACATGGCAGGACGGCGTCGTGTCGCTCGCCGGGATCTCGGGCGAGGCCATTCTGGGCAAGGGCCAGCAGCTGGCTGTCGAAGGCGGGATCGACAATCTTGTGGCGGCACTGGGCGTCGATCTGACCGTCGCGGCGCGGTTGCACCCGGAGGGCGCGCCGCCGGCCGCCGCTCTTGGGCTGAGGGACTTCAAGCTTCGCAGCGTGTCGGCGCGGATCGTAGGAAGCCGCCCGACGCTGACGTTCGAGGATCTCGTGTTCGAGACCAACGCGTTCCGGCAGGGTCTTGAGCGCGTTGGCCCGATTTCCGTGGGTCAGATAAAGCGCACCCGCGATGGACGCCTGGCCGCGACCGGGATCACGCTGCAGGCGGGGCCGGCGGACGCACCCGTTGTCGAGGCACGCGGCAACGTGCGCGATCTCCTTCAACTGAAGGATCTGGACTTCGCCGGCCGCTTCGATGCGCCGGCGGCGCTGCTCTTGTCCCGCCTGACCACGGTGGACGCGCACGCCTTCGGCGGCGTTCAGGGGGTCTTTGCGCTGGACGACAAGCCCGGACATCTCAGCATCAATTCCATCGAGGCAAAGGCGGTTGTCGCGTAGCCCTTAATTAGGCTCTGCCTCAATCTGTGTGGCGGAGGGGCAGCATTCTTGCCCTCAACAGTTCTGGCCCGGCTCGGCCGTACATGGCGCGTTTGAGGGTCTTCAGACGATTAATCTGACCTTCT
>Ga0209571_1000799_pt1 | contig 22807 bp, 17 predicted proteins | sample EBPBio102011_DNA_FD_185866 | JGI IMG/M metagenome (GOLD analysis project Ga0209571, IMG submission 185866) | Wastewater treatment Type I Accumulibacter community from EBPR Bioreactor in Madison, WI, USA - Reactor 1_1/10/2011_ DNA (SPAdes)... | ecosystem: Engineered > Bioreactor > EBPR >... | reverse complement strand
GGCGTCTGCGACCTTGCGGCGATGACCCTGATCATCACCAACAAGGGCGCCTTCTTCATGTCGGACACCCATGTGAAGCACGATCCGACGGCGGAGGAGATCGCCGACATGACCGTGCTGGCGGCGAGCCATGTCCAGCGCTTCGGCATCGACCCGAAGATCGCGCTGCTGTCGCATTCCGATTTCGGTGCGGCCGATACGCCCTCCTCGCTCAAGATGCGCAAGGCGCTGAAGCTGATCCGCGAACGGGCGCCGCATCTCGAATGCGACGGCGAGATGGAGGCCGATACCGCTCTCGTGCCGCTGATCCGCGAGCGCGTCCTGCCCTCCTCGACACTGAAGGACATGGCCAACGTCCTGATCTTCCCCAATCTCGACGCGGCCAACATCTCCTACCAGTTCGCCAAGGTGATGGCGGATGCGCTGCCGGTCGGGCCGATCCTGATCGGCACGGCCAAGCCCGCGCATATCCTCACCGGCTCGGTGACCGCCCGCGGCGTGGTCAACATGACCGCCGTCGCCGTGGTCGAGGCGCAGGAGAGCGCGGCGGAAGCGGCCAGCCGCTGAGCCTGTAGCCAGCTCCTGACAATCACGGCGCGAAAACTGCGGCCCCGCCGTCGTTTTCGCGCTTGGCAGACTCGACGTAACGGGGTCTACTTCCCCCCGTCGGGCATCGCTCGCAACGGCGCCCGGTTGAGGGAAGTTGCCATGCTCGACGTCACGCGCCGCCATGCCCCCTTGGCGCTCGCTGCCATCCTGGCCGCAACACGCGCAGCCGCCCAGGGCCGTATCGTCTTCCACCGCGGCAATGACGGCGATCCGGAGACGCTCGATCCGCACAAGACCTCAACCGTCGCCGAAGCCCATCTGCTGCGCGACCTGCGCGAAGGGCTCGTCATCCACGACATGAAGGGCGAGGTCGCGCCCGGCGTCGCCGAGAGCTGGACGATGAGTCCGGACGGCAAGACCTGGCGCTTCAAGCTGCGCGACAAAGCGAAATGGTCGAATGGCGACCCGATCAGGGCCTCGGATTTCGTCTACTCCCTCCGGCGCATCATCAATCCCGAGACCGGCGCGAAATACGCCAACCTGCTGTTCCCGATCCGCAATGCCCAGGCGATCCACAAAGCGACCGCCGGCTCATCAATCGAAGCACTCGGCGTCACCGCTCCAGACGAGAGCACGCTGGAGATCGCGCTGGAGCAGCCGACGCCCTATCTGCTCGAACTCCTGACCCATCAGAGCGCCCTGCCGGTGCACCAGGCCAGCGTGGCCATGGCGGTGCAGGAGCCGGCGCGGCCGGAGAACTGGATCACGAACGGCCCCTACATGCTGAAGGAGCTGGCGCCGAACTCGCATATCCGGCTCGACCGGAACCCACATTTCCACGCAGCGGCCGATGTGAAGATCGATACGGTGATCTTCTACCCGGCCTCCAACCTCGCGGCGGCGGCGCGGCGCTTCCAGGCCGGCGATCTGCATCTCACCACCGACATCCCGGCCGACCAGTTCAAGAACCTGAGGGACAAGCTCGGCGACCAGGTCCGGATCGGCCCCTATCTCGCGACCTATTTCCTGGTCATCAACAGCGCCAAGCCACCTTTCGACGACGAGCGCGTCAGGCGGGCGCTCTCGCTGCAGATCGACCGCGAGTTCATCGCGGACCGGGTCTGGGGTGGCACGATGCTGCCGGCCTATGGCGTGATCCCCCCGCATATCGGCAATTACGGCGAGCGGGCCGAGCTCGATTTCCGCCATGCCTCCGTGCTGGAGCGTGAGGACGAAGCGAAACGCCTGCTCGCCTCGGCCGGCTTCGGCAGCGTGCCGCTTCAGGTCGAGTTCCGCTTCAACACCACGGACAACAACCAGCACACGGCCGAGGCGATCGCCGAGCAATGGCGGGCGATCGGCGTCGAGACCCGCTTCGTCCAGACCGATTTCCGCACGCATTTCGCCTATCTGCGCGACGGCGGCGATTTCGACATCGCCCGCTATGGCTGGATCGGCGACTATTCCGACCCGCAGAACTTCCTGTTCCTGTTCGAGAGCGACAATGCCGGCTTCAACATCGGCAAGTACAGGAACCCCCAGTTCGACGCCCTGATGAAGCTCGCCGCCGAAGAACTCGATATCGCCCGGCGCGCCGCGATCCTGCGCGAGGCCGACAGCATCGTCATCCGCGAGCAACCCTGGATTCCGGTGCTGCATTACTCCACCAAGAACCTGGTCTCGCCGAAGCTTATCGGCTTCGAGCAGAACCTGCGCGGCGCGATCCCGACGCGGTTCCTGAGCCTGAAGGCATGAAGCCCTCTCGGCCGGCCCTGCACCAGACGCCGGGCCGTTTCCCCGCCTTGAGGCTCGCAACCGGCGCCAAGCTTCGCTAGGAAGGATCCGCGTTCCCTTCCAATCAGCGAGTCCGCATCGATGAGCCGCATCGTCTACGTCAATGGCGCCTATCTTCCCGAGGAAGAGGCCAAGATTTCTGTTTTCGACCGCGGCTTCATCTTCGGCGACGGCATCTACGAAGTTTCAGCGGTGATCGGCGGCAAGCTGGTCGATTGCGAGGCGCATCTGACCCGGCTCGAGCGCTCCTGCGGAGAGATCCGCCTCGGCCTGCCCTGGTCGAAGGCCGATCTCGTCGCGATCCATGAAGAGCTGATCAAGCGCAACAACCTCGACGAGGGCGGCATCTACCTGCAGGTCTCGCGCGGCGCGGCCGATCGCGACTTCCCCTTCCCGAAGGATGTCCAGCCGACGCTGGTGATGTTCACCCAGGCCCGCAATTTCGTGAATGCGCCGGGCGCCAAGACCGGCATCAAGGTGGTCTCGACGCCGGACCTGCGCTGGGCACGCCGCGACATCAAGAGCGTCAACCTGCTCGCCCCCGTGCTCGCCAAGCAGTTCGCGCTGGAAAGCGGCGCGCAGGAGGCCTGGCTGGTCGAGGACGGCGTCGTGACCGAGGGCGCCTCCTCCACCGCCTGGATCGTCAAGGGCAAGACGCTGATCTCGCGCCCGCTCTCGCACAAGGTGCTGCCGGGCATCACCCGCAAGGCCGTGCTGGCCTATCTCGCGGAATCCGGCTTCACCTTCGAGGAGCGCGAGTTCACGCTGGAAGAGGCGCTTGACGCCGAGGAGGCCTTCATCACCTCCGCGACCAGCCTCGTCATGCCGGTGACCACGATCGACGGCCACACGATCCATAACGGCGCGCCCGGCCCGACCGCGCAGCGCCTGCGTGAGATCTATATCGACTACGCCCGCAAGGGTGGCGTGCTGGGCTGAGCCCCTACGCGGGTCATCCCGGACAAGCCGCGTGAGCGGCCCCGATCCGGGATCCATGCCTGAACCGTTCCGGCATGGATCCCGGGTCTGCGCTTCGCTGCGCCCGGGATGACCTTGAGGTGGTGGAAAGGTCTTTACAGACCCGCCCGCTCCCCCATCACATAGGTCGCAGCGACATTGCGCTCGTCGCCGAGCGTGACGAGCACGAAGAGTTCCTCTGCGAGATCGCGCACCGTCTCCATGCGATGCGCCATCGCCCGCGTCGCAGCCGTATCGAGCACCACGACATCCGCCTCGCGACCGGGCTCGAAGCCCCCGATCACATGATCGAGTCCGAGCGCAATCGCATTGCCGCGCGTGATCGCATGCAGTGCCGCGAAAGCGGAAAGCGACTGCCCCTGTAATTGCAGCACCTTGTAGGCCTCGGCCATGGTCCTGAGCATCGAATAGGACGTGCCACCGCCGATATCTGTGGCAACCGCGACCTTCACCCCGCGCTGCCGGGCATGGGCCCAGTCGAAAAGCCCTGAGCCGAGGAACAGGTTCGAGGTCGGGCAGAACACCGCGACCGCGCCCGTCTCGGCAAAGGCCTGCCATTCGTTATGGATCATGTGAATGCAGTGGCCCATCAAACTTTTCGGGCCGAGCAGGCCGTAGCGCCGATAGATATCGGCATAATCAGCCGCTTCCGGATAAAGCTCGCAGGCGAAGGCGATCTCGGCCCGGTTCTCGTCGATATGGGTCTGGACATGGCAGTCGGGGTGCTCGGCAACGAGCTTCCCCGCCGCCGCCATCTGCTCCGGCGTCGAGGTGATCGCGAAGCGCGGCGTGATCGCATAGAGCTGCCGGCCCTTGCCGTGCCAGCGCGCGATCAGCGCCTTCGAATCGCGATAGCCGCTCTCGGCCGTGTCGGTCAGCGCTTCCGGCGCATTGCGATCCATCATCACCTTGCCGGCGATCATGCGGGTATTGCGGCGCTGCGATTCCGTGAAGAAGGCCTCGGCCGATTGCGGATGGACCGAGCAATAGACCGCTGCCGTGGTCGTGCCGCTGGCCAGCAATTCGTCGAGGAAGAAGCGCGAGAGCTTCTCGGCATGGCCCTGTTCGCCGAGCTTCTGTTCCTCGACGAAGGTGTATTTGTTCAGCCATTCCATGAGCTGGGCGCCATAGGAGGCGACGACCTGCGTCTGCGGCATGTGGATATGGGCGTCGATGAAGCCCGGCATGATCAGATGCGGGCGATGGTCGACGATCTCGGCATCAGCCGGCAGTGTCCGCAGCAGGTCACGCGCCTCGCCCGCCGCCTTGACCAGCCCGTTCTCGATGATGAGCAAACCATCGGCGATGAAGCGATGCGCGGCCTCGCCAGCCGTGTGCGGGTCATCGACGAACCAGAGCAGGCGGCCGCGCAGGCCACGCAGAACGGTGGATGCAGTCACGTCGGGCAGCTCCGGCACAATTCCACATCACATCTGCACCAAATCGAAGCTTCCGGCCAAGCGCGGATCATGCCTAATCTGCAGGCATGATTTGGCTTTGCGAAGGAAGCGGGCGTGATGCGTGAAAGCTTGCGCTTCCTGCTCGGCGACAGGCTGGTCGAGATCAATCGCTGCGATCCGACCTTGACCGTGCTCGACTGGCTGCGCCTCAACCAGCGCATGACCGGCACCAAGGAAGGCTGTGCCGAGGGCGATTGCGGCGCCTGCACCGTCGTTGTCGGGCGGCTCGATCGCGGCCTGCTGCGCTACGAGGCGATCAATGCCTGCATTCGCTTCCTGCCGACGCTGGACGGCTGCCAGTTGCTCACCGTCGAGCATCTGAAGGGCGCGGACGGCGCCCTGCACCCGGTCCAGCAGGCAATGGTGGAGTGCCACGGCTCGCAATGCGGTTTCTGCACGCCGGGCTTCGTGATGTCACTGCTGGCGCTCCGGCTGAACGAGGCCGAGCCGAGTGTCGGCCGCATCGAGGATGTGCTCGCCGGCAATCTCTGCCGCTGCACCGGCTACGAGCCGATCATCGCCGCTGGCCGCCGCATGGACGAGATCGCGCCGCGGGACGCAGACCGTTTCCTGCGCGAGCGGGACGTCGTCGCTGCCCGCCTCACGGCCTTGAACGATTCCGAGACGCTCGCCCTACACGGCAATGGCGGGCGCTTCTATGCCCCCGCCACGGTCGAGATGCTGGCCGAGCTGGTCGCGGCGCATCCGCAGGCGACGCTGATTGCCGGCGCGACCGATGTCGGGCTCTGGGTCACCAAGGCGATGAAGCGGCTCGACCCGGTGATTTCTCTCGGGCGGATCGAAGCGTTGCGCGCCATCACCGACGAAGGCGACCATCTCCGCTTCGGCGCGATGGCTGGTCATATCGACGTCCGCACGGCACTGGCCGCCCTCTCCCCACAGCTCGACGAGTTGATGCGGCGCTTCGGCGGCGAGCAGGTGCGCAATGCCGGCACGATCGGCGGCAACATCGCCAACGGCTCGCCGATCGGAGACCTCCCGCCAGCCCTGATAGCGCTGGATGCAACTCTGGTGCTGGCCCGGCGCTCCGAGGCCGGAATCGAACGCCGCGCCATCCCGCTCGAAAGCTTCTTCATCGAGTACCGCAAGCAGGACCGGCGCCCGGGCGAATTCGTCGAGGCCGTGCTGGTGCCGAAGCTGGCGGAGGGCATGCTGTTCAATACCTCCAAGGTCTCGAAGCGTTTCGACGAGGATATCTCGGCCGTCTGCGGCGCTTTCCGTCTGACGCTCGGCAGCGACGGGCGGATCAGCGAGGCCCGTCTCGCCTATGGCGGCATGGCTGGCATCCCGAAGCGCGCGGCGGCAGCCGAAGCGGCCCTGGTTGGTCAACACTGGAGCGAAGAGGCGGTCACGGCGGCCATCGCAACCCTCCCGCAGGATTTCTCGCCGCTCGACGACATGCGCGCCTCGGCGCATTATCGGCTGACGATCGCCGGCAACCTGCTGCGCCGTTTCCTGATCGAGACGACCCAAGCCGGGATGCAAACGCGGGTCGCCGGCCTGCTGGCGGAGGCCGCCCATGGCTGACGCGCGCCGCAAACTCGATATCCCTATGGAGAGCGGTCCGGTCGGCAGCTCCCGCATCCATGATTCCGCGCCCAAGCATGTCGCGGGCGAAGCGCTCTATATCGACGACATCGCCGCGCCCGAAGGCCTGCTGCACGCCTATCTCGGCACGAGCACAATCGCTCATGGCCGGCTACTCTCCCTCGATCTCGCCGCGGTCCGTGCCGCGCCGGGTGTCGCTGTCGTGCTGACAGCCGCGGATATCCCCGGCGCCAACGACATCTCCTCGACGCATCTGCATGACGAGCCGGTCTTCGCGACCGATGCCGTCCTGTTCCACGGCCAGCCGCTCTTTGCGGTTGTGGCAGAGACGCGCGAGCAGGCCCGACAGGCCGCGGCATTGGCGAAGGCGGAGTATGCCGAAGAAGCGCCGCTGATCGACATCGCTGCGGCACGCGAGGCCGGCGGCAAGCTGGTCACCGCCCCGCTCAAGCTGGAACGCGGCGATGTCGCGGCAGCCCTGGGCGCAAGCCCGCGCCGGCTGCAGGGTTCAATGACGATCGGTGGGCAGGAGCATTTCTACCTCGAAAGCCAGATCGCGCTCGCCATCCCCGGCGAGGACGAGGACATGACGGTGCTGGTCTCGACCCAGCATCCGAGCGAGGTCCAGCACATGGTCGCGGCCGTGCTCGGCGTCGGCTCGCATGCGGTGACGGTCGAGGTGCGGCGCATGGGCGGCGGCTTCGGCGGCAAGGAGACGCAGGCCAATCTCTTCGCCTGCGTCGCCGCGATTTGCGCCCACAAGCTGAAACGCCCGGTGAAGCTCAGGCCCGACCGCGACGACGACATGGCGATCACGGGCAAGCGCCATGATTTCGTCTGCGACTATGAGATCGGCTTCGACGACGAGGGCCGCATCCATGCGCTCGATACCGTCTATGCGGCGCGCTGCGGCTGGAACGCCGACCTGTCGGGGCCGGTGACAGACCGCGCCCTGTTCCACATGGATAATTGCTATTTCTATCCGGCGGTGCGCGCCCGCTCGGAGCCGCTCTTCACCAATACCTGCTCGAACACTGCCTTCCGCGGCTTCGGCGGCCCGCAAGGCATGGTCGGGGCGGAGCGCTTCATCGAGGAGGTCGCCTTCGCCACCGGGCTCGACCCGCTGGAGGTGCGCCGGCGCAATCTCTATGGCGGCGCCGGCCGCGACGTCACGCCCTATCACCAGACGGTCGAGGACAATATCACGGCGGATGTCATCGCCGAGCTGGAGCGGCGCTGCGACTACCAGGCCCGCAAGGCCGCGATCCGCAAGGCCAACAAGACGAGCCCGATCATCAAGCGCGGCATCGCGCTGACGCCGGTGAAGTTCGGCATCTCCTTCACCGCGACCTGGTTCAACCAGGCCGGGGCGCTGGTGCATGTCTATACCGACGGCACGGTCGCGCTGAACCATGGCGGCACCGAGATGGGGCAAGGGCTCTACGTCAAGGTGGCGCAGGTCGTGGCGCATGCCTTCGGCATCGGGCTCGACCAGATCAAGATCACCGCGACAACGACCGGCAAGGTGCCGAACACATCGGCGACCGCCGCCTCGTCGGGCTCCGATCTCAATGGGATGGCAGCGCTCGATGCCTGCGAGACGATCAAGAAGCGGCTGACGGAGTTTGCCGCGAAGCACTGGCAGGTCGAGGCAGAGGAGATCGCCTTCCTGCCCGGCCGCGTGAAGATCGGCACCCGCAAGATCGCTTTCAGGGAGTTGATCGCCGCCGCCTATATGGCCCGCGTCCAGCTCTCGGCGACGGGCTTCTATGCGACGCCCAAGATTCACTGGGATCGCAAGGCCGGGCGCGGCCACCCGTTCTACTATTTCGCCTATGGTGCAGCAGCGGCCGAGGTCGCCATCGATACGCTGACGGGCGAGTACAAGGTCGAGCGCGTCGATATCCTGCATGATTGCGGGCAGTCGCTGAACCCGGCCATCGACAAGGGGCAGATCGAAGGTGGCTTCGTGCAGGGCATGGGCTGGCTCACGACCGAAGAGCTGGTCTGGGACAAGAAGGGCCGGCTCTGGACCCATGCGCCCTCAACCTACAAGATCCCCGTCGCCTCCGACCGGCCGCGGATATTCAACGTGCATCTGCTGGACAATGCGCCGAACCGCGAGCCGACGATCCATCGCTCCAAGGCCGTCGGTGAGCCGCCCTTGATGCTGGCCATATCGGTGCTGCACGCGCTCTCAGACGCGGTGGCGAGCGTCGGCGATCATCGCATCTGCCCACGTCTCGATGCGCCCGCGACGCCCGAGCGCGTGCTGGATGCGGTCGAGCGGGTCAGGGCGGAGGCCGCACGATGACCCTCGCCGCCTTCCTGCTAGCCCATCAGCGCGACGGTATCGTCCTCGTCCGGATCGAGACCACCGAGGGATCGACGCCGCGCGAGGCTGGCGCCTGCATGGCCGTCAGCCCGAACGCCATCGCGGGAACCATCGGCGGCGGGCAGCTCGAGTTCCATTGCATCGATATCGCCCGGCATATGCTGAGCGAGGGTGCCGGGGATCAGTTGCTCGACATCCCGCTCGGCCCGCAGATGGGGCAATGCTGCGGCGGGCGGGTGCGCGTGTCGCTCAAGCGCTGTTCTGCCTCAGAAGCAGCATTGATGGCGGCGCGCGAGAAGGCAGAAGCCGCGGCGCGGCCACCGGTCCTGATCTTCGGCGCCGGCCATACCGGCCGCGCGCTGGCGCATGCACTGGCGCCCCTGCCCTTATCGGTCTCGCTGATCGACGACCGCGATGACGTCATGAGCGGGCTGCCAGCCGCGGTCACCTGCATCCGCATGGCCGATCCCGTCGATGCGGTCGCGAGCGCGCCGGCCAAGGCCGCCTTCGTCGTGCTCTCGCACAGCCACGCACTCGACTACCGGCTGGCGGAGGCGGCTCTGGCGCGCGGCGATGCGGTTTATGTCGGCATGATCGGCTCGGCTACCAAGCGCGCCCGCTTCGAGGCCGGTTTCCTGCGCGCAGGCGGCCGGCGTACGGCGCTCGACCGCCTCACCTGCCCGATCGGCGGTTCGGATGTGGACGACAAGCGCCCGGAGGTGATCGCGGCCTTGACGGCAGCCGAGCTGGTGCGTTGCTTGCTTGGCCGCCGGGAGCCGGCGAAAGGGAGACGTTCGCGACATGAATCAGCCGCGTGAGCAGGAAGTGCCGCCGCGGCTGGCGCTCGCCCATATCTCGAAGAGCTTTCCCGGCGTCAAAGCCAATGAAGACATCAGCCTGAGCGTCCAACCCGGCGAAATCCACGCCCTGCTCGGCGAGAACGGCGCTGGCAAGTCGACGCTGGTCAAGATCATCTACGGCGTCCAGCAGGCCGACGAAGGCACCATCTCCTGGAACGGCTCGCCGGTTTCGATCCCCTCGCCCAAGGCCGCGCGCAAGCTCGGCATCGGCATGGTCTTCCAGCATTTCTCGCTGTTCGACGCGATGACGGTGATCGAGAACATCGCGCTCGGGCTCGACGAAGCCGTCGATCGCGACGAGCTGAAGCAGCGCGTCGCCGCCATCCTGCAATCCTATTCGCTGCCGCTCGACCCCGAGCGCGAGGTCCATACGCTCTCGGTCGGCGAGCGCCAACGCATCGAGATCGTTCGCTGCCTGCTGCAGAAGCCGAAGCTCTTGATCATGGACGAGCCGACCTCGGTGCTGACGCCGCAGGAGGTCGAGCGCCTGTTCGCGACTTTGCGCCAGATCGCGGCCGAGGGCTGCTCGATCCTCTACATTTCGCACAAGCTGCACGAGATCAAAGCGCTCTGCGACAGCGCCACGATCCTGCGCGGCGGGCACGTCGTCGCGACCTGCGACCCCAAGATCGAGACCACCAAGCGCATGGCCGAGCTGATGATCGGCGCGGAACTGCGCAAGATCGAGCACGGTAAGGCAACCGGCACCGGTGCGGTCCGGCTGGAGATCAAGGGTCTGTCGCTCCCCGGGGAGCCACCCTTCGGCACCGATCTGGAGAGCGTTTCCTTCGAGGCGCGGGCCGGCGAGATCCTCGGCATCGCCGGTGTCGCCGGCAATGGACAGGCTGAACTTCTGACCGCGCTTTCGGGCGAAAAGCTCGCGGCCCATGCCGAAGCGATCAGGCTCGACGGGAAAGCCGTCGGTCTGGAAGGCGCAGGGGCGCGCCGAGCGCTTGGCCTCGCCTGCGTGCCGGAGGAGCGCAACGGCCATGCCGCCGTGCCGGATTTCTCGCTCTCGGACAATAGCATCCTGACGGCGCGCCATCGCCTGCCGCTGGCGCCGCATGGCTTCATCAGCCGCGCTAGCGTGAAGCGTTTCGCCGATGGCGTGATCAAACTTTTCGACGTTCGGACCACCGGCAACGCGGCGCTGGCCCGCTCGCTCTCGGGCGGCAATTTGCAGAAATTCATCATGGGCCGCGAGATCGGGCAGCAGCCCGCCGTACTCGTCGTCTCGCAGCCGACCTGGGGCGTCGATGCCGGTGCTGCCGCCGCGATCCGGCAAGAGCTTGTCGATCTCGCCGCCAAGGGCTCGGCCGTGGTGGTGATCTCGCAGGATCTCGATGAATTGCTGGAGCTCGCCGACAGGCTCTGCGTCATCAACGAGGGCCGGCTCTCGGCCCCGCGCCCGGTCGCCAGCCTCGGCATCGACGAGATCGGCCTGATGATGGGCGGCGTCCATGGCGCGGAGGCGGCCCATGCTTGAGTGGCGTCGTCGCCGCGAGCCGAGCACGCTGATGCTGCTCGCAAGCCCGCTGATCGCGATCGGGCTCACCATGCTCACGGGCGTGATCGTCTTCACCGCCATGGGTTATGACGGCTTCCACGCCGTCGAGAGCATCTTCCTGACGCCCTTCCTGGAGCCGCAGCGCTGGGGTGATATCGGGGTCAAGGGCGCGCCGCTCGTGATGATCGCGCTTGGCCTCGCCATCGGCTTCCGTGCCAATGTCTGGAACATCGGCGCCGAGGGGCAATACGTCATGGGCGCCATCGCCGGCACCGGCGTCGCCCTCCTGACCCATGACATGACGGGATGGTGGATCCTGCCCGCAATGGTGCTGGCCGGCATCCTCGGCGGCATGGCCTGGGCCGCGATCCCTGCCTTCCTGCGGGTGAAATTGCAGGTCAGCGAAATCCTGACCAGCCTGATGCTGACCTATGTCGCTGTGCAGTTCCTGTATTTCCTCGTGCGCGGCCCCTGGAAGGACCCCGGCGGCTTCAATTTCCCGCAGACCCGGATGTTCACCGCCGACCAGACGCTGCCGACGGTGCTGGAAGGGACGCTCGTCCATCTCGGCATCCCCGCCGCGCTCGTCCTCGCGGTCATCGCCTGGCTGCTGATGGAGAAAACGACGGCGGGCTACGCGATCAAGGTCGTCGGCCTGGCGCCGGCAGCCGCGCGCCATGGCGGCTTCAGCGCGGCGCGCACGACCTGGGCGACGCTGCTGATCAGCGGCGCGCTCGCCGGCCTCGCCGGGCTGTTCGAGGCAGCCGGCCCCTTCGGCCAGCTCACGCCGCAATTCCCGGTCGGCTACGGCTTCACGGCGATCATCGTCGCCTTCCTCGGGCGGCTGAACCCGCTCGGCATCGTCTTCGGCGGCATCGTGCTGGCGGGAACCTATGTCGGCGGCGAGATCGCGCAATCGACGGTCCGGCTGCCGCAGGCGGTGACCGGTCTGTTCCAGGCGACGTTGCTCTTCATGCTGCTCGCCACCGACGTGCTGGTGCGCTGGCGGATCGCCTTCAAGCGGAGGGCGATGTGATGGCTTCGATGCGCACCCACCCCTGTCATTCCGGGGCTTCGCGCAGCGAAGAACCCGGAACCCACGACTGGGCGAGACCTTCCAAACGCATGATCACAAGCTTTCACCCGGTCGTGGGTTCCGGGTTCGTGCCTGCGGCACACCCCGGAATGACAAAGCGCGAGGCTGTGGCATGACCTCCGCGATGCTCGTCTCCATCCTAATGACGCTGATCGCGGCCTCGACGCCGCTGCTACTGGCCGCGCTGGGCGAGCTCATCGCCGAAAAGGCGGGTGTGCTCAATCTCGGGGTCGAAGGCATGATGCTCTGCGGCGCCGTCGCGGGCTTCGCCGTTGCCTTCTCGACCGGCAGCACCGGCATCGGCCTCGTCGCGGCCGCCTTCGCTGGCGTCGCCGCCTCGATGATCTTCGCCGTTCTCGCGCTCTCGCTGATGGCCAATCAGGTCGCAACGGGGCTGGCGCTAACGATCTTCGGCATCGGCGCGTCGTCGCTGATCGGGGCGGGCTTCGTCGGGCGCACGATCGCGCGGCTCCAGCCGGTCTTTCCGGCGGCGTTGTCGGAGCATCCGATCCTGCGCGTGATCTTCGGCCACGACATCCTCGTCTATCTCTCGCTCGCCCTCGTCGCAGGGGTGAGCTGGTTCCTGCGTCGGACGCGGCCGGGGCTGATCCTGCGCGCCGTCGGCGAGAACGATGCCTCGGCCCATGCGATCGGCTATCCCGTCGTCGCCATCCGCTACGCTGCCGTCGCCTTCGGCGGTGCGCTGGCGGGGCTCGGCGGCGCCTATTTCTCGCTGGCGCTGACACCGATGTGGGCGGACCGCCTGACCGCCGGACGCGGCTGGATCGCGCTGGCGCTGGTCGTCTTCTCGGCCTGGAAGCCGGGTCGCCTGCTGCTCGGGGCCTATCTCTTCGGCGCCGTGATGACGCTCGAATTGCAGCTCAAGGCCGCCGGCGTCACCTGGCTCGCGCCGGAGGTTCTGGCAATGGCCCCCTACCTTGCGACGATTGCAGTTCTGACCATGATGTCGCTAGGACGGAAGACCGGCCGGCTCGACGCGCCCGCCTGCCTCGGCAAACCCTTCTCGGCGTCCTGACGCCGCAACCCATAACGGGGAGTTTTTAGGACATGACCAGCATCATCACCCGCCGCCGGCTGACCTTCGGTGCGGCCGCCGCTTCCACCTTGCCGATCCTCGGCCGCGGCGCCTCGGCGCAGGCCCCGCTCGGCGTCGGCTTCGTCTATGTCGGCCCGATCGGCGACCACGGCTACACCTGGACGCATAATCAGGGCCGGCTCGCGCTGGAGAAGGAATACGGCGCCAAGATCAAGACCAGCTTCATCGAGAACGTCGCCGAGGGGCCGGACGCGGCGCGCGCCATCCGCCAGCTCGCCCAGGCCGGCAACCAGCTGATCTTCACGACCTCGTTCGGCTTCATGAACCCGACGATCCAGGTCGCCAAGCAGTTCCCGAAGATTCATTTCGAGCACGCCACCGGCTATATGCGCGCCGAGAACGTCGCGACCTACGATGCGCGCTTCTACGAGGGCCGCGCCGTGATCGGCACCATCGCCGGCCATATGTCGAAGACCGGCCAGGCGGGCTATGTCGCCTCCTTCCCGATCCCGGAAGTCGTGATGGGCATCAACGCCTTCCACCTCGCCGCCCGCAAGGTGAACCCGAACTTCAAGACCAAGGTCGTGTGGTGCTCGACCTGGTACGACCCCGCCAAGGAAGCCGACGCCGCCAAGGCGCTGATCGATCAGGGCGCCGACATGATCACCCAGCACACCGATTCCGCCGCCCCGCTCCAGGCGGCCGAGCAGCGCAGCGTCTTCGCCTTCGGCCAGGCCTCCGACATGAAGTCCTTCGCGCCGAAGGCCCATCTCTCGGCCATCGTCGACGACTGGTCGGGCTACTACATCAAGCGCGTCAAGGACGTGATGGACGGCAACTGGAAGAGCGGCGCCGTCTGGCACGGGCTCAAGGAGGGCATGGTCAAGATCGCGCCGTATAACGACGCTGTCACGCCCGCGGCCCGCGCTGCCGCCGACGAGGTCACCAAGGGCATCATCGCCGGCACGCTCCACCCGTTCACCGGCGAGCTCAAGGATCAAAAGGGCGCCGTGCGCCTCAAGGCCGGCGAGACAGCCAGCGACGAGATGCTCTCGAAGATGGACTGGTACGTCGACGGCATCCAGGCCTGATCTTCACGCCTTCGCTGCGGCGGCTCCCCGAGCCGCCGCAGCGATTCGCCGCCCCCGGCGCCTGACGAATGGTCAATTCGACCGCAGAAGCCTGTCATGGCTCTAAATCGGGCTCGTTCCCGCCTAAATCCGATGGAACGAAGCCGTTTCCTGTGCGTATCTACCGCCGCGGGCATCGTCTTTCCGCGTTAGCCGTGGCAACTGCGTGAGTTGCGCGCCGCGAATGGCACCCATGTGTCGCGGTCGCTCGTGTCGGAAACGGGCATGAACGGCCGTCATCCTGCACGCGACGCCTGAACCACCTTCTCAAGGAGGAATTCATGACCAAGAACGAACTGATCGCCGCCATCGCCGACGAGACCGGCAAGACCAAGGCCGACGTCTCGGCCATCCTGGCCTCGCTCGGCGCGACCGTCGCCAAGACCCTGAAGAAGGGCGACGACGTCACTCTCGGCGGCATCGGCAAGCTCTCTGCTGCCAAGCGTGAAGCCCGCGAGGCCCGCAACCCCTCGACCGGCGCGACCATCAAGGTGCCCGCCAAGACCGTCGTGAAGTTCAAGGTCACCAAGGACCTCGCCGACGCGGTGGCGTAAGGCCATCATCGGGATCGAGCGGCGTTCGCGCCTGAAACGCGGACGCTGCTTGACCCGGCGCCCCATGCCCACACATTAGCGGCATGTTCCTTCGCCTCTTCACCGATCTGCGCGCCGCCAAGGTCCCCGTGACCCTGCGCGAATATCTGACGCTGCTCGAAGGGGTGGAGGCCGATCTCGCCGAGCACCGCGTCGACGAGTTCTATTATCTCGCCCGCGCCACGCTGGTGAAGGACGAGCGCCATCTCGACAAGTTCGACCGCGTCTTCGCCCAGGTCTTCAAGGGCATGGAGACGCTGCAGCAGGCGATCGAGGAATCCGGCATTCCCGAGGAATGGCTGCGCAAGCTCGCCGAAAAATTCCTGACCGACGAAGAGAAGGCCCAGATCGATGCGATGGGCTGGGAGAAGCTCTGGGAGACGCTGAAGCAGCGCCTGGAAGAGCAGAAGGGCCGCCATCAGGGCGGCAATAAATGGATCGGCACCGCCGGCACCTCGCCCTATGGCGCCTATGGCTACAATCCCGAAGGCATCCGCATCGGCCAGGACAAGAACCGTAATTTCCGCGCGGTGAAGGTCTGGGACAAGCGTGAGTTCAAGGATTTCGACGATACGCGCGAGCTCGGCGTGCGCAACATGCGGATCGCGCTTCGGCGCCTGCGCCGCTTCGCCCGCACCGGCGCAGCCGAAGAACTCGACCTCGACACCACGATTTCAGAGACGGCCAAGCACGGTTATCTCGACGTCCAGCTTCGGCCCGAGCGCCGCAACGCCGTGAAGGTGCTGCTCTTCCTCGATGTCGGCGGGTCGATGGACTGGCATATCGAGCTGGCCGAGGAGCTGTTCTCGGCGGCACGGGCCGAGTTCAAGCATTTCGAGCATTTCTACTTCCACAACTGCCCTTATGAGCGGGTCTGGAAGGAGAACCGCCGGCGCCACGACCAGCAGATCGCGACCTGGGACGTGCTCCGGACCTACCCCTCCGACTATCGCCTCGTCTTCATCGGCGACGCCTCGATGAGCCCCTACGAGATCGCAATGCCCGGCGGCTCGGTCGAGCATTGGAACGAGGAAGCCGGCGAGGTCTGGATGGAGCGATTGGCGACCAAATTCCCGAAATCCGTCTGGCTCAACCCCGTGCAGCAGAACCTGTGGAACTACACCCAGTCGATCCGCCAGATCGGCGGCCTGATGGGCGGGCGCATGTTCCCGCTGACGCTCGACGGGCTCGACGGCGCGATGAAGGTTCTGGCGCGGTGACGATGGTTATGAACGAAGACGACGACTCCCCGGCCCCGAGCTGGCGCCAGCGCCCCAAACCGGTCGGCTTCGAGATTGCCTACAAGCTGGAGGGCGACACGCTCGAGGTCGACCGGACCCGCCGGGTCGACAGCATCCGCTTGAGCGCGGTCGAGCAGGTGCGCTTCGTCTATGCGCCCGGCAACATCTCGTCGAAGGGCTACAAGACACAGCTCCGGCTCAGCGACGGCCGCACCGTGACCTTCGGCAACCTGTCCTGGCGCTCACTGACCGATCTCGACCGCGACGATCCGCGCTATCACCGCTTCGTCACGGCCCTGGCGGCCGCGATCGCGCGGGCCAATCCCAAAGCCCGCTTCATCGCCGGGCGACCGAAGCCGATCTGGCTTGGCGTCGCCGCAGTCGGTGCACTCTCGCTCCTGATGCTGACGGCCTTCACGCTGCGCGCCTTCCAGCAGGGCGCGACCAATGCCGGCCTGCTTGGCGTGCTGCTGATCGCCGCCTCGTTCTGGCAGGTCTGGCCTCTGGTCAGCCTCAACCGGCCGCGCGAACTCGCGACCGGCGAGGTGCCCGACAGCCTCGTCCCGGGCGGGACGGGCTGAGGATCAGCGGACGACCAGCACCGAGCATTTCGCCCGGCGCACGATGGCCGAGGCGTTCGAGCCGATGACATAGGCCAGCATGCCGGGCTCGTGCGAGCCGATGACGATGAGGTCGATGCCGCCGGCGTCGGCCTCCGCCAGCACCTCGCCATGGACGGAGCCGATCAGCACCTTGGCCGAGACCTGCTCGGCCGGGAGATCGATCTTCGCCGCGATCTCGGCGAGCTTCGCCTCGGCGTCCTCCTGCTGCTCGGTATCGAAATCCGCCGGCACGAATTCCATATAGGTGATCGGAATGAGCGAGCGGACATAAACAAGCCGTACTCGTCCACCCGAAATCTTGGCGAAGGATACGGCTGCCGCGATCGCCGGCTGGGCGAGTTCGGCCTCGGCGAGATCTACGGGGACCATGATCGATCTGTACATCGCATCCTCCTAGGCTAGTTATGCAACCACTATGGAGTTTGCCAGTAAGCGCGCCATGATCCAGCGCAAAATGCGGGATGCGGCGCAGCGACGCGCTCCTTCCCGTATCCTCGGCCTTTCCGTCATTGCGAGCGCAGCGACGAAGCAATGACGTGAAAGCCGTCGGAAAGCGCTTCAGCCCTGGCGCGCCGGGGTACGGACGACGAGCCCATCGAGGTCGTCGCGGATGCGGATCTGGCAGGAGAGGCGCGAGCTGGGGCGGACATCGAAGGCGAAGTCCAGCATGTCCTCTTCCATATGCTCGGCAGGGCCGACGGCCGCGGTCCAGGCATCGTCGACATAGACATGGCAGGTCGCGCAGGCGCAGGCGCCGCCGCATTCCGCCTCGATGCCCGGGATCGCGTTGCGGATTGCCGTTTCCATCACGGTCGAGCCGGTTTCGGCCTCGACGGTGCGGCTCTCGCCCTGAGCGTCGATGAAGGTGATATTGGGCATGAAGGACTCCGGCGGCGCGATGACGGCCTCCGCTTAGAGCATTTCAAAGCGGCACGGAACGGGGTTTCGCGCCGCAGCCCCCTGCTCAGGCGGCGCAATCGAAGCGCGCGATGACCGCCCTCGCCTCGGCCGCAGCCAGGGCGAGCGCATCGAGCGCGCTCTCGCTCGCCTTCTGCTCCGGCCCGGCAAGGCCCTCCTCGATCCGATCGGCCGCCTCGGCGACCTGCCAGGCACCGACGGCACGAGCCGCGCCCTTGAGGGTATGGGCCGCGTCCATCCGCGCCTGCCGGTCCGCGCTGCCGTGGATGGCGCGCAGATGGACGACACATTGCTGGGCGAAAAGCGTGAGCAATTCGCGCTCAAGCTCATGATCTCCGGCGGTCTGGCGAGAAAGATAGGCGAAATCGATGGCCTTCTCGGTCATGTCGGGAACTCTTGGAAACTGGTCATCAAATGGCCGCATCGGCCGGTCTCTTGCCCTTCAGGAAGCGCCCGGATGGTAAACGAGGCGTTAACGACGTTTGTGAATCGCGCAGTCAAATGGGTTTCCAAGGGTCCAGGGGTCCACTACCCTTCCAATTGGTAAATGATGGGCGCAGTGTCTCCGTTCACCCGGCCAGAGGCGGCATGGGGCGGCGGAGATCACCGTATGCGCCCATGTTCAGTAGCGTGGCGAGGCGGCAACGATGAATCGACCCAAGAAGCTCCAGGACCCCACTGAAGCTGCGATGTCGGCGATCGAAGAGGCGCTCCGCCTTGACCAGCCCAAGGACGGCACTGACACGCCAGTCGAGACCGAGCCCCGGCTGCCCACGACCAGCGAGAACGACCTGAAGCTCGAACTGCCGCGCGTCGAGCCGGCCCCGGCGTCGCCTCCGCCGGTCCCTGCTGCCCCCGCCCAGCAGCAGCCCGCGCCGCCGCGCGCCGCGATCGCGCCCGATACCAGCCGCGTCGCCAATGACGACCGCCGGGATTCCAGCTCGCTCGTCCAGGCCTTCGCCGTGCGCCCCTCAAGCAGGCCCTACTGGTTCGCCGCGCTCGCCTCGCTCGCCTGGCTCGGTGGCGCCGCCTTCGTCCTGCTCGGCCGCTACGGCTCGTTCAGCAACGGCCTGCCCGAGCCCGTCGCCAGCTTCGGCATCGGCGAATGGACCTTGCTCGCGCTCTCGATCGGCGCGCCGGTCGTGTTCTTCTTCGTCCTGGCGGCGCTCTATCGCCGCACCCAGGAAATGCGCCTGATCTCGCGCGCCATGACCGAGGTCGCGCTGCGTCTGGCCGAGCCCGAGGTCGCAGGGGCGGATTCCGTCCTCTCCCTCAGCCAAACCATCCGCCGCGAGGTCGCCGCCATGGGCGACGGCATCGAACGCGCGGTCGCACGCGCCGGCGAGCTTGAAACCATCGTGCGCGGCGAGATTTCGACGCTGGAGCGCGCCTATGCCGACAATGAGATCCGCCTTCGCTCGCTGATCGACGAACTCGTCACCCAGCGCGAGGCCGTGGTCGGCAATGCCGAGCGCGTCAAGCTCGCCATCAGCGGCGCCCATGACGGGCTCGCCAAGGACCTCGACAGCGCCAGCCGCACCATCGCGGAAGCTGTCTCGCAGGCCGGCGACCGCGTCACCGGCTCGCTCGGCGCCAAGGGCGACCAGATCACGCAGGCGCTCGGCCGCGCCGGCGAGAAGATGATCGAGGAGATCAGCGGCCGCAGCCACGACCTCGTCGAGCGCCTTCAGATCACCTCCGGCGAAGTCTCCGAGCGCCTGGCCGGCGCCAGCGGCAACCTGTCGGACATGCTCGACGGCCGCGCCAAGGAAATCGCAAGCTCGCTGGAACGCACCGGCGCGGTCCTGACCGAAGGCCTGACCACCGGCGCCCAGGACGTCACCCGCGCCATCAGCGAGACCGGCAACCAGGTCGCCGAGACGCTGACCGGCCGCGTCGAGACCGTCAACGAACTGCTCAAGAATACCGGCGAGACCCTCGCTCGCGACATCTCCGCGCGTGGCACGGAAGCGGCCGAGCGCTTCGAGGTCAGCAGCCGCAACATGGTCGCGCTGATCGAGAGCCAGAGCGAGGCCCTGCAGGCGCGCCTGGCGGAATCCGGCGAAGCGCTGCGCAGCGCCCTCTCCGACGAGGGCGAGAGCGTCACGACGCGCCTCGCCGAGGTCGGGCGCGGGGTCAACAGCCTGCTCAACCGCCAGAACGAAGCCATCGCCAACCGCCTCACCGAGGTCGGCGAGAGCGTCCACGGCCTCATCGGCACGCATGGCGACACGCTGGTCAATCGCCTCAACGACACCGCCCGCACCGTCGACGACGTGCTGCGCGAGCGCAGCGAGGCGATCATCCTGCGCGTCAACGACGCCAGCCAGTCCCTCAGCGAGTCCGTCGCGCAGCATGGCGACACCCTCACCGGCCGCATCACCGATGTCGCGGGCCAGGTGAACGGGCTCTTCACCGAGCAGGGCAGCAAGCTCGTCGACCGCCTCAACGAAACCGGCCAGACCGTCCATACCCTGCTCGACCAGCAGGCCGAGAAGCTCGTCGACCGCGTCTCCAGCGCCGGCAGCGAGCTCGCCGACCTCGTCGGCCAGCAGAGCGACAGCGTCGTCGGCCGCGTGTCGGAGGCCAGCACCGAGCTGGCCCGCGTCCTGGCGGAGCGCAGCGAAGCAGCCGTCGCCAGCGTCTCCGGCGCCAGCAACGACCTTGCCCGCCTGATGGGCGAACAAAGCGACGCGACCGTCGCGCGCGTCTCCAATGCCGGCGTCGATGTCGCCAAGCTCCTCTCGGAGCGTAGCGAAGCCCTGGTCGCCAGTGTCTCCGGCGCGGTCAACACCGTCGAAACCCGCCTGCGCGACGAAAGCGAACTGCTCGTCAGCCGCCTGACTCAGGCCGGGCAGGATGTCAGCGCCGTCGTCGGCAGCGAGAGCGAACGCCTGATCTCCGGCCTCTCCGATACCGGCATGCGCGTCAGCGCCCTGCTCGAGGAGCAGGCCGGCGCGATGACCGTGAAGGTTTCGCAGGCCGGACTCGAGATCAAGGACCTGCTCGGCAGCGAGAGCCAGGCGCTGGCCAGCCGCGTCGCCGATGTCGGCCGCTCGGTGCACGGCATCCTGGCGGAGCGCTCGAACGCGCTGATCACCCGCCTCGCCGAGACCGGCGCCGGCATCGACCAGCAGCTCGACGAGCGCGGCGCCGTTCTGGCGTCCCGCATCACCGGCAGCATCGAAGCTGCCCAGAATGCGCTCGAACAGCAGCAGACGGGCTTCCTCGCCAGCATCAGCGAGACCGGGGAGAAGGTCGGCGCCCTGCTCGGCGAGCAGCGCGAGACGATGGTGCGCGATCTCGTCGACACTGGCCGCGAGGTCCACACCCTGCTCGGCGAGCAGAGCGAGGATCTGGCACGCCGCATGACCGAGGCGACCCGTACCCTCACCGAGACCATCAATGTCGACGGCCGTCATGTCGCCGACCGTGTCTCCGAAGCGACGCAAGGGTTGCGCGACACCTTCACCGTCCATGCCGAGGAGGCGCGCACCATGCTTGCCGGCACCGGCCGCGAGATCGTGCTGGCGCTGACCCAGCAGGGCGGGCGTGTCAACGAGGCGCTCTCGGCCAATGCCGAGTCGATGCTGCGTTCGGTCGAAGGCCGTGCGCAGGCGCTGAACGAGGCACTGGCTCTGCGCCACGATGCGCTGACCAAGCTCTTCGACGAGCGCGGGCACGAGATCGAAGCCGCGCTCGGCGGTCGTCTCGCCGCACTCTCGACGCTGTTCGATACGCAGGGCCGCGACGTCGAGACCGCGCTCGCCGCACGTCTCGGCGCCTTCGAGGACCTCATCGTCGTCCAGGGCGGCATGCTGACCGCCAAGATCTCCGGCGATGCGCAACAGCTCACGGCCGCGCTCCATACCGGCATCGCGCAGGTCGAGAAGCTGATCTCCGAAGACAGCGTCATGCTGGCTGACAAGGCCGGAACGCGCGCGCTGGAAGCAGCCGAGCTCCTCGCCAACCGCACCCGCGAGGCGGCGGAGGCGATGGAGAGCCAGATCAAGCTGTTCGAAGACCGCTCGGGCACCAAGAGCGCCGAGATCGCCGGCACGCTCGACAGCCTGATCGCCCGCATCGACGGCAGCCTCGGCTCGCGCGCCACAGCCCTCAACGAGGCGCTGGTCGAGCGCACGGTCGACATCGCCCGCGTGCTGGCCGAAGGCGGACGCGAGGTTACCAAGGCGCTTGCCGCCAAGGCCGACGAGATCGGCGAGGTCGTCACCTCCAAGAGCGAGTCGCTCACCCGCACGCTCAGCGACAAGGCCGACACGATCAACGCGACGCTCGGCGGCCGCGCCCTCCAGATCGCCGACACGCTCGACCAGAGCGTCGCGCGCTTCGAGGAGCGCGTCGTCGGCCGGCTCGACACAGTGTCTCACACCCTCGACACGCGCGGCGACGAGATCGCCGCCACGCTGCAGGGTCGTTCGGAGGCCATCGCTACGGTGCTGGCCGAGCGGGCGCAGGAATTGCGCGCGCTGTTCGACGACCAGGGCGGCGGCATGGTCTCGGCGCTCGCCGGCCAGAGCGAGGCGATCGCCGCCGCGCTCACCGAGCGCGCCGAGCAGCTGCGCACGCTGTTCGACGATCGCGGGCTCGGCATCGTCGCGGCGCTCGGCCGTCGCGGCGACGCCATCTCGGGTGCGCTCGATCAGCGCGCCGAGCAACTGCGCGCGATCTTCGAGGGCCAGGGCGCCGGCATCGTCACGGCGCTGGAACGCCAGGGCACGGCGATCGCCAATTCGCTGGACGAGCGGACGGACGCCATGCGCGCCGCATTCGACGCCAAGGGCCACGGCCTCGTCGAGCTCATCGGCCGCCAGGGCGAAACCCTCACCCAGTCGCTCGACGAGCGGGTGGAGACCCTGCGCGCCGTGTTCGACGCCAAGGGCAATGGTGCCGTCGAGGCGCTGAACGAGCGCGGCGAGGCTCTCGCCGCCGAGTTCGCCACGGTCGGCGAGACGGTGGTGCGCGCGCTCGAAAGCCGCGGCAACGCCATCGTCGCCGGCCTGCGCGATCGCGGCGCGGTCATCGCCAACGCGGTCGAGGCTTCGTCCAACGCGCTGCGCGAGACGCTCGAGGCTGGTT
>Ga0209571_1000793_pt1 | contig 22919 bp, 27 predicted proteins | sample EBPBio102011_DNA_FD_185866 | JGI IMG/M metagenome (GOLD analysis project Ga0209571, IMG submission 185866) | Wastewater treatment Type I Accumulibacter community from EBPR Bioreactor in Madison, WI, USA - Reactor 1_1/10/2011_ DNA (SPAdes)... | ecosystem: Engineered > Bioreactor > EBPR >... | reverse complement strand
GGCAGTGCCCTGGCCGAGTTCACGGGCCGCCAGCGCCCGGGCGACCTGTGTCTTGCCGATCCCGCCGATGCCGTGCAACCACCACACCTTGGCCGCGGGTGCTTGCACCCAGTCGGACATCTGGTCCAGCAGCCCTTCGCGGCCGAAGCAGGAGGTCATCGCGGCACCTGCATCGCTCGCGCAGGCACCGTCAGGAGTACGCCAGCAGCCAGCGCTGCACGGTGGCCGAGGCCAGACACGCCTCGCTGTCGACGACACGGTCCGCGAGGCCGTGACGGCGGGCCGAGGCGCAGAGTTCGAAACTCGCCAAGAGCGTGGTGTCTGCACCCGCCACCTCACCGGCGTGGAACACCTGCTGCCAGAGCGCAAGACACCGCTCTTCCTGTGACGGGTCGCGTGCCGCGGCGAGCAGCGCGTCGACGATGTCCTGCATGGCGCTTTCGACGCAGCAGTGCCCTGCGGCCGCCAGGGCGCGCTGGAACACACCCGACTCGATCGTTGCGCGTGTGGCGACCAGCGCGACGCGCCGACTTGGCCCTGCCATCTGAGCGATCGCCATGGAGACTGTGTCCAGAATCGGTACCCGCACCTCGGTTTTGAGCCGGTGCTGGTCGGCTTGAAACGAATCGCAGGCCAACGCGATGAAGTCGACCTTTGCGGCGTCAAGCGCGCGCAAACCTTCGATCGCAGCCGGCGCTGCTGGTTCACCGGATGGATCGGCATTGCCTAGCGCCGGTTCAGCACACACCAGCAGGCGCGGAAAGTCGGCAGCATGCCTGGCGCCGTAGATGCGAACGCATGCGGATGTGATCTGGTCCAGAAACCGACCGCTCGCATGCGGCTGCGCGCCGCTGAGGATGCCGATGAGGGGTGCGCGCATCGCAGGCTCTCCGTGAGTGAGCGACGATGCTCCTCGACCGGCGTCCCCCGGGCGTCCTCCGGCAGGCGACCTGGCCAACTTCCCTCGCGCACGTCGCGGCCCTTGAACGACAGCGGCTGGCCGAGGACGCGCAGCGGACGCCTGGATGCGAAGCTGCGAGGCCGTTCTTCAGGGGGCCACCGCATGACCGCTGCCATCGAAACCTACCGGGGATTCGTCTATCCATGGACGATTGACCACGTCGGTCACATGAACGTCCAGTCGTACACAGCGCGCTTCGACGAGGCCTCGTGGCAGTTCCTCGCGCACCTCGGGCTCACGCCTTCGTTCCTGCGCGACAACCGGCGCGGTCTCGTGGCGCTGGATCAGCGCAGCCGGTACCAGGAGGAGGTGCTCGCCGGCAGCCTGCTGGACATCCGCACCACGCTGCTGGAGGCTAAGACGAAGACCTTGCGGTACCGCCATGCCATGCGCAACAGCGAGACGGGCCGCGAGGTCGCGACCATGGAGCTGGTGGTTGCCTACCTCGACACGGATGCTCGCAAAGCCACCGCGATGCCGGACTTCGTCGCGGCGCGCGCCGCCGACCTGATGAGTGCCGGAGAGCCCGCATGCAAAGACAGCTGATTCGTGTGCCTATCATCGCCGGGACCGAGCCGCGCCTGAGGGCGTGGATTCAAGGCCTGGACAAGCGCCGCGACGCACTCGGCCAGGTGCTGCAGGCCGAAGGCCTGGAGGTGGAGGTGGTGGCCCTCGATCGTTCGGGAGCCGGGGCCGCCTTGTTGATCTACACGAGCGGGCCCGACCTCGCCGCTTCCAGCGCGGCGTTCGCGAACTCGCAGCATCCGGTGGATGTCGAGTTCAAGCAACTTATGGGCGAGTGCCTGGCACTGGATCAAGCACGTGTGGTCGAGGTGCTGCTGTCATGGCCGTGAGTGGCGCTCGGCAGAGCTCGCGATGAAGGCCTCGACCCGATCGAGCACCGAACCCACGTCGCCGGCCCACAGGTTGTGGTCGTCGCCCGGAAGCATGGTGAGCCGAGCCCCCGGGATGTGCTGCGCGAGATAGCGTGGGATCTCCGGCCGGACCACGCGGTCGCCTTCGCGCTGCAGCACGAGCGTCGGAAAGCGCAGCTGGGCCAGGCGATGCCGCACGTCCATGCGGCTGGCCTCGCGCAACAGCGTCGGCAGGCTGTTGCGCGACATGGCCTGGCGCAGAAGGCGCGCCCACCATTCTTGGGCGACCGGGTCGCTGGCCTGCGACGGCGCGAACTTCTCCAGGCTCGTGGCACCTCCCCAGCCCGACTGCAGGCGGGCGGCCCAGGTGTCGAACTGTTCGGCCGTAGGGGCCCAGGGGAAATCCGGTGACCAACAGCCCTTGGCGCTGGTGGCATAGAGCACCAGACCTTCGACCGCATCGGGGTGCGTCGCGGCGTACTCGATGGCGATCAGGCCCCCGGCCGAGTTGCCGAACAGCCAGAGCCTGTCCACGCCCAGCGTGCGCCGCACGGCGTCGAGGTCCTCCACGCCGGCCGGCACGGACTGGTCGAGCACAAGGCGCTCAGAGACGCCCGTGCCGCGCCGGTCCATCAGCACGACGCGGTAGCGCTGGGCCAGCCGGAGAAGGATCGAACGGATGGTCGGTTCTTCCCAGCTCACCTCGACGTGCGACCACAGCCCGAACAGGATGACGAGGGTCTGTGGCCCACTGCCCAGCTCCAGGTAGGCGACGGCGCCGTCGCTCGTATCCGCGAAAAGGATGCGAGGGGCGCCCGAAGGCGGCCGCTCGGTCAGGACGGGCGCGTCAGCGGCGGCCGCCCTGCGCGCCTCGGCATAGCTCAACTCGAAGGTGGGCGACGGCCGCACGCCAAGCTCGGACCGCAGCAGTTCGGCAAAGGCGAAGTAGCGCCCTTCCACCGCAGCGAGGTCACCCAGCTGCGCGAGCGCGGCCAGCAGCAGGGCGTGGCCCGAGTCGGCCAGAGGCTCCAGCGTCGTGAGCCTGGACGCCACCTCCTCGGCCAGCACCGCCTGGCCCACCGCCAGCAGCTGTTCCGCCGCCCGCTGGAGCGCGCGCGCGACGAGTTGCTGTTGCTCGGCCCGCCGTCGCGACAGCCAGGCATCGAAGGTCTCCACGCCGAGGTCGAAGCCGTCGAGGATCTGATGGGCACCGGCAGCGAGCAACAGCTCCACTGACTCCCGGCTCTGGGGATGGATCGAATCAGCGACGAGTTGGCGTGCCGCGCGACGCACGCGCTCGACATCGGACGGCAACGAGGCCGCGCCGCCGGACAGCCACAGCGAATCGTGGTCGCCGGCAACGGCGTTCATCCCCAGGACCTGGTTGACCTCGTGTGCAAGCCGCCTCAGCCGCGCGCGGCCAATCTCCGCCGTGGCGTCCGGCCAGAGCAGGTCGATCAACTGCGCGCGCGCGACCTTGCGGCCAAACTCGGAGAGCAAGGCCAGCAGCGCCAGCCCGCGCTTGAGCTTGATCGCCACGGGCTGGCCATCCACGCGAACCTCCGGGTAACGCTGAATGCCGAGTTCGAGCGAGGGCATCTCATTGGCGCTGGCCATGGCATCCATCGCCCGCGACACGGCGACCGAGGGCGCGTCCAACTTCGCTGCGGTGACTGCGATCTTCATCCCCGGGCCGCCCCTCGACGTGCCGGCCTCACCAAGGCCCAGCGCTCGTGGTCACGCCAGCGGCCGCCGATCTTGAGGTAGGCCGCGGAGTAGCCCTCGCGCACGAAGCCGCAGCCGCGAACCAGTGCAATCGACGCCGCGTTGCCGGGCTGGATGTTGGCCTCGATGCGGTGCAGCCCGAGATCGCCGAACGCGATGCGCACGAGTTGCCACAACGCCTGCTTCATGTGCCCCTGCCCTTGCAGGGGTGCGAAGGCGCAGTAGCTGAGGTACCCGCTGCAGAACGGGCCGTGCACGATGTTCGTCAGGTACAGCGCTCCAACGAGTTGTTGCGACGTGCCGAGTTCTGCGACGAAGGCGTACGAGCCCGGCGCCTCGAAGCGGTCCAGGTGCTTGCCGAACGCAGCCGCCGTGCAGGGCGCGGTCAGCCACGGCCGATGCAGCCAGCGACTGCGGCGCGCGGCAGCGACGAAGGCTTCGGCGTCCGCGGCCCGGAGCGGGCGCAGAGTCAGCCGGCCTGCCACGACCGTTCCTTGCCCTGGGGGTGTGCGGCGCGCGGGCTGGTTGGCGCCACGCGAAGTTCCGCTCGCATCACCAGCGCCACGCCGCCGAGCGCCAGCACGAGGCCCATCCAGGCCGGGCCCGAGACCGACTCGCCCAGCACGGTGGCCGCGAGCACGCAGGCCACCACCGGCTCCAGCAGTGCCAGGGTCACGCCGGTGGCGGCCGAGATGTGGCGCAGCGCAAGGCCGAAAAGCAGGTACGACAAGCCGGCGGTGACCACGCCCACGTACAGCACGGCCAGCCAGTCGCTGCGCTCCAGCGTTGGCACACCGGCATCAGCCCACGCCCAGGGCAGTGCGACCGCGGCTGCGATCGTGAACGCGCGCAGCGTGACCTTCAGCGGGGGCACGGAGGCGCCGAGCCGTTGCGTCACCAGGGTGTACACGGCATAACAAAGGCCGGCCGCCAGACACAGCAGCACGCCCCAGGCGTTCACGTCAGCACCGTCGGTGTCCAGCAGTCCAGCCATCAGCGCGCCACCCAGCACGGCCAGGCCCGTTCCGATGCACCAGCTCGCGCCCGGCCGGCGACGGAGCAGCAGCGCCTGCAGCAGGCCGGTCCACAGGGGGCCGCTGCCCAGCGCAAGCGCCGTGCCGAGCGCAACGCCCGTGAGGTGGATGCCGGCGAAGAACGCGAGGTTGTAGCCGGCCATGCACAGGCCGGCGAGCACGAAGCCCGAGTGGCTGGCCGCCGGCGCAGCCGCAGCACTCACGCGGGGGCTGGACAAGGCGGACAACACGGCGAAGAAGGCGGCTGCCAGAGCTAGACGCAGGGCGCCGAACCATGACGCCGCCAGGCTGGTGTCGGCCAGAGCTCGCGCGGTGCCGGTGGTGCCCCACAGGAAGGCGGCCAGCAGCACGAGCACGATGCCCAGATGGGGGCTGCGCAGTTGCGTGTCCATGCCAGGGATGGTGCCCGGCGCCCTGGCGTCTACTGTCGAGAGACTCTCGTCCTCGGCGCGGTCCCGCTTCGTCCGTCAAGCCTCGCGGCGCAGCCCGCGTGCACCGACGCCGCAGTCGCGCCGAAGCGCGTAGGCCAGCGCGCTGGCCGAGGCGTAGCCCACCTGCAACGCCGTCGTCTCGAGAGGCCAGCCGTCCTTCAGCCGGCGCTGCGCGGCGCTCAGCCGCTTGCGGCGAACGTAGTCCATCGGGGTTTGGCCCGTCAGCTCGACGAAACGGGCGTGGAAGCGCTGCGCGCTGAGGTTGAAGAGCGCCGCCAGCCGCGACGTGGTCCACTGGAAGGCCAGGTCGGCGTCGAGCGCTTCATCGATGACATCGAGCCGGATCGGCCGGCGAAGCAAGCGAAGGCGCGCCGCGTCCAGTTCGTTCAGGATATCGATGGCATCGAGCGTGTCGGCGCGCTCGCGCCAGCGAAGCGGGAGCACGAAGCGCCGGCAGCGCTCCAAACCATCACTCGGCGGGCTGTCCAGCACCATCAACCGTGCCGGGGCGCTGGCGCGAAAACTGTGCATCGCACCGGCAGGCACGACGAGGCCGCAGGCCGCGTCAACGAAGTGCGCATGCCCGTCCACCTCCAGCTCCAGCAGGCCGGCCTGGCCGATGAGCACCTGCGCATGCTCGTGCGCATGCGCGTCGTACTCGCCGCGGTAGTGACGCGGGCCGAGGGCGGGAGCTGCCAAGCTGGCGGTACGCGACGGGTCCATGTCAACACTTTAGGCCGACCGGCCCACGCCGATCAAGCATGACGGCAAAAGGGCATGACCCGCCGTGTTCTGGGCCGGGTGAGGCGCAGGGTGCGAGCAGGTGTCACCGTCTGCCCCGCCCGGTTCAGTCTCACGCTTTCGCCGCGTCCGGGGCACGGCGCACGACCCAGTTGAACGTGGCCTTGGCGACGACCTCGTCCTTCGCACCGCGGGCGCAGACGTCGATGGCCACCTCGACGCGGCCCGCGGCCTCCAGTGCTTGCAGGACTGGCTCGATCTCGTCGACCACGGTGGCCTGCGCGTGCAGGGCGCCGCGCGCCGCCTTCAGATAGTCGATCGTGGCGTCGCGCACCACGAAGCGCACCTGCATCACCACCGGCGCCAGCACCGCCACCAACGCCGCTCCGGATGCCGCTTCGCAGGCCGTGAACACCGCCCCTGCGTGGAACGTACCGACATGGTTGAGCAGCTCCGGCTTCTCGACCAGCAGGGTCCGCGCGCGGCCAGCCTGCATCTCCTCGACCGAGACCCCCAGATGACGAGCGAAAGGAACGGTGCGGCTGATCTGTGTGCGGAGGATGTCGAGCATGAGCCGGGGTCGCAGGCGGTGCGTCCACGCGATGAGAGGTTGCAGGACGCGCATGGTGGCGAGGTTCGTGGTGTCACGCGGAGTGGGCGCAGTAGCCACTGTGAAGCGACGGCGTCCGCTGAACGTCCCGCCGCGTCGCCGCGGCAATGCCGGTCCGACACGCGAAGTCTGGTGGAAGGACGCGCGGAGGACGGCGCCCCTGCATCCTGCGATCACGCGACATCCACCGAAGCTGAGTCTGTGCGAACCGACGACCTCCACCGCCTGCCCGACGGTTTGCCAGTTCCTGTCGATGACGGGGCTTGCGACCATCTGGTCGGTATGCCGATGCCCGAGATCTCGTTACCCTCGACTGCGGGGGAGATCGTGAACCTCGGTCTGATCTCGTCGCCCTGGCTGATCTTGTTCTGCTACCCGCGCACCGGCCGGCCCGACCAGGATCCGCCCGGTGGGTTGTCGAACTGGAACGCCATTCCAGGCGCCCGAGGTTGCACCCCGCAGGCCTGCGGCTACCGCGACGCACACGCCGCATTTCGCGCCCTCGGTGCCACGGTCTACGGCTTGAGTACGCAGGAAACGGAGTACCAGCGCGAGGCGGTCGAGCGACTGCACCTGCCGTACGCGCTGCTCAGTGACGCGGGTCTCGCCCTCGTCCGCGCACTGCGGCTGCCCACTTTCGATGTGCAAGGGCAGTCGCTGGTGAAGCGCCTAACACTGGCCATCTCCGCTGGGCGGGTGCGACAGGTTTGGTACCCGGTCATGCCGCCCGATGCCGATGCGGCATCCGTCCTCACCTGGCTACAGGCCCGGCATTGAAACCCGATGACGCCGACTACGGGCAGCCCGATGTCACATCCCCTCGAAAACCCGGCTTGGCACACGCTTTCGGTAGCGCACCGTGCATCGACGGTGGGAAGCGAAAGCGCGCGTCGCTACTTGCACGGCTTTGCGCCGCCAATCGCCTTTGCCGAGCCGGCGCAGGTCGACCTGAGCGCGCTGACGCAGCACACCGCTGCCGGCGAACTGTTGTATGGCGACGGATGGACCGGCCCGATGCCCGCGGATTGGGAGCTCGTTCACGAGGTTCCGCTGTTGCGCCTGGTCTGGCGCGGCGCGCCGATGCCGCTGCCGCTGCCGCTGCCGAAGCGGCAACCCTGGCGGATTCTCGATGCGCGCGATGCGGATCAGGCCGTTGCGCTGGCCCTGGCCACTCGTCCAGGCCCCTTCGGCCCCCGCAGCCTTGAACTCGGCGAGTATCTGGGCCTCTTCGACGGCAAGCGGCTGGTGGCGATGGCGGGCGAACGCATGAAGGCCGCTGCCTGGCGCGAGATCAGCGGAGTGTGCACGGCCGCGGAGTACGAAGGCCGTGGTCATGCGCGCATCCTGACCTCCGCGCTGGTTCAGCGTCAGCTTCAGCGCGGCGAGATTCCTTTTCTGCACGTGATGGCGGACAACCGGCGCGCATTGCTGCTGTACCAGCGCCTTGGTTTCGTTTACTTCGCCGAGGCGGTGGTTCGTGCCATACGGTTGAGGCTCACGAACGACGCTGAGAAATCTCCATGAGCATTCGCGTCGGCATTGTGGAGTTCAGCGGGTTTCGCGGCGCCAGCTTCAGCGACCAGGACGCGGTCTCGCCTCAGGAGTGTGACTCACGTATGAAATGGGGCGGACCGTTGACGGCGAGCAGCGGTTGGTGGCTCGGCGCTCCAAACTCCGGCCCTGGAGTGGCCGTGAACGACCTCTCTGCAGAAACGAGTCAGGGCCGCTCCTCGACCCGATCGGGCCACAAGCGGCCGGTCGCCTTGCGCTCGAGACTCTGACCGCCGCGCGCATCTGAAGAGCAGCTTTCGGTAACCAACCCGCATCTCACTTCGGCCCGACCCAGCCAGGGACGAGCTCTCGAGGAGGCCCGAAGATCTTGTCCACGTCCGTGAACCGTCGGCCCTTGCGAGGTCGAGCGTCGCCGACGTGCGACCTCCGATGTGGGAGCGCAGAGGTCCCGTCCTTGACGAACCACTGGCTCACGCGCCCGCGAGCCTCACCGTGGAGCCAAGCCCGCGTCGCTCAGCGAGTCAAGCAGCCTTTCCAACTGACCGATGCAGGCTGGATCGAAGGTGCGCTCGAATGTCGCGCGGACGGCCTCCACGCTGCAGAACGCCGGATGCTGGCGCAGCGCCGCCACCCACTCCTGCGCATGGCCAGCGCTGCCCATGCGCCACGCGGCGGCAGCGCCCACCACGTACAACTGCCCGTACGACGGGTTGACTGCCAGGCCGCGCTCCACCTCGTCCAAGGCAGTCTTGGGATCATCCAGGGCCAGGCAAGTCTCCGCCCGGACCCAGTGCCAGATCACGCGCAAGGGTTCGAGCGGGCTCAGTTCGAACGCCTTGTCGCAGTAGGCCAGCGCCTCCTGATGTCGCCCGTGCCGTTCCAGCGACAGGGCCAGCAGCCCGTACGCGGGCGCGTACGACGACGACAAGCGCAGGCAGTGGCGCAGGACCTCGTCGGCCCGCTGCCGCTGCCCCCGGTTGCGTGCAGCCAGCGACAGCACGTAGTGCGCGTCGGGGTCGCGCGGGTCCAGTGCGACGGCGCGCTCGGCCTGCGCCAGGGCCCGCGCCAACTGCTCGTCGCGCGGCTCGTCGCTCCACCGGTAGTTGCTGGCGCGCCAGTCGGCATAGGCCAGGCACATCCATCCCTGGCTCAATTCGGGAGACATGGCGACCGCCGAGCGGGCCAGCCGTGTGGCGCGCTCGTTGGTGTCGGGCGTCTGCGGTCGGGCGTACAACTGCACCCAGGCCTGCGCCGCGAAGGCGCGCGCCTGCATCTCGGCATCGCTGGCAGACACAGGGGCCTCGCGGCTGGCCAGGTCGTTGAGCTCGAATCGCAGCGCGCGCGCCAGCCGGCCCACGACCACGGACGCAGTCGCATGCCAAGCCTGGGTCGGTAATGTCATCTCGTCGGCCCAGGTCTGCGTGCTGCGGCGGCCATCGACGACCTGCACGCCCACGTGCAGCGTCTCCTCGCGCTGTTCGAGCTGGCCGTCGACGATGAAGCGCACACCGAGGTCTGCGGCCAGCGCGTGCGGCGGCGGATGCTTCTGCCCGAACGTGAGCATGGTGCCCAGCGCCACGACCGCCAGGCCGGGCTGGCGCGAGAGCTCCGAGATCAGGGCGCCGGTCAGGCTCTCACTCAGGAACGACAACGAATCCGGCAATCCTCGCATCACGAACGGCAGCACAGCTACCGAGCGGGGGCCCAGGCGGGGCTCCGTGGTCGGCGCAGCGGGTTCGGGCAGGGCCGGTGTCGCCGCTGGTTGCACCGACGCGACCGCGGGCTGGGCCGGCAGGACCGGCGTCACCAGCCGATAGCCCTTGCGCGGCACCGTGGCGATGTGGTCCGGCCCCAGCACCTTGCGCAACTGCGCCACGGCGTCGTACAGCGAACTGGGGGTGACCACCAGTCCGGGCCAGACGGCGTCCAGCAGGTCGTCGGCCCGCACCACGGCACCGCCGGCCTGCGCCAGCACGGCCAGCAGCCGCATCGCCCGCGGTTCGAGCTTGTGCACCTGCCCCGCTTGCGGCCCCCATCCCGCGACCTCGTCGAGGGCCAGGTGGACGTGCCACGGGCCCAGCACAAACGGGTCGGGCAACGGCGGTGAAGTTGGACGCATCGCAGTCGACGATATTGCCGCAAGTTCATCCCGATTTCACTGGCCGCGGCGGCGCAGGCATGAGAAATCCCTGAGATGAACTTGAGCCGTGCCTTGACTGCTCCAGCGCCCGCTGGATCACCATGGCGACACGCCACCGAAGGAGCGCCATATGGACCGCAAGCCCCACCTGATCTTCGCCACCGTCCTGCTGCTGTGCGCGGGCTCCGGCCCGACCCGGGCCCAGACGCAGGACGCGGCCCACTTCCCCAGCAAGCCAATCCGCCTGGTGGTGCCGTTCGCCGCCGGTACCGCCCCTGACGTTCTGGGCCGACTGATCGCGCCGACGCTGGCCGAATCCATGGCGCAGAGCGTCGTGGTGGAGAACGTTCCCGGCGCCGGCGGCACCATCGGGGTGGACCGCGTCGCCAAGTCAGCGCCCGATGGCCACACGCTGGTGCTCTCCGGCGACGCCGCGCTGGTGCTGTCCGGTGGCGCGTACGGCGTCAAGCCGCCCTACGACACGCTGCGCGACCTCGCGCCGATCGCACAACTCGTCGTCACGCCCAACGTGCTCGTGGTGGCCAACGAGGTCCCGGCGCGCACGGTGCAGGAACTCTTGGCGCTGGTGCGCAGCCAGCCGGGGAAGTTCAGCTACTCGTCGGGCGGCATCGGGTTCTCGCAGCACCGGGCCGGCGAGTTGATGAACAGCATGGCCGGCCTGGACATGGTGCACGTGCCCAACCCCGGCAACCCGTGGCCGGACGTCATCTCCGGGCGCACGCAGCTCATGTTCGGCAACATCACGCTGGCGCTGCCGATGGCCAAGGAAGGCAAGGTGCGCGCGCTGGCCGTCACCTCCACCGCACGCGCGCCGGCGGCTCCTGACCTGCCCACGGTCAGCGAGAGCGGGCTGCCCGGCTTCGAGTCGCTGTCCTGGTTCGGCGTGCTCGCGCCGGCCAACACCCCGCCGGCCGTGCTGCAGCGGCTGGAGGCCGAACTGCAGAAGGCGATGGCCGCGCCGCCCGTCAAGGAACGCCTGGCCGCCATGGGAGCCATGCCCGGCGTGCATAGCGCTGTCGAGTTCACAAGGGTGATCCGGGAAGAGATAAGGCGATGGGCGCCGAAGCCGGGCGCTGCCGTTGCGGTCCCGTCCATCTCGGCCGCGGCTGCAAGGCCCTGAGCGCGGCGAGACCGGGAGTCACGCGATGCTGCTTTCACTCGGACATGTCACGGTTCGGAGCGCCGACTTCGAGCGGGCCGAACGCTTCTACTGCGATTTGCTCGGCATGCGCATCGGCCCCCGGCCGGCGATCCCGGTACCCGGGCGCTGGCTCTACGTCGGCAACGCAGCCGTGGTGCACCTGCTGCCACGACTGGTCCCGGCCGCGCCGGCGGGACGCCCCGAAGCGGAGGGCACTATCGACCACTTTGCGCTCAACGCCGAAGACCGGCTCGCCGTCGAGCAGCGGCTGCGCGCGGCCGGACAGGCGTTCGAAGGCCGGCGCCTGGCCGACAGCGACATTTGGCAGATCTTCCTGCGCGATCCCGATGGCGTGCGGGTCGAGCTGTGCTTTGCGTCCGACCACGGGAGCGGAGCCGCGGCTGACCGCATGCCGTAGTTCGGCGATGCCTGGGCAATGACCGGGTACACCGAAGCATCGTCCGCCTAGCTGCGCAGACCCATTGACCGGGGGACATCGACATGACCACCGCCGATCTGACGCTGATCCTCTTTGCCGGGTGCAACGTCCTGCGCATCGTGGCGTACCTTCCACAGATGCTGATGCTGCTGCGTCGGCCGGCTGCAGCCGCCTCGTTCTCTCACCTGACGTGGGTGCTGTTCGCGATGGCAAACCTGTCGACAGCGCTCTACGCCGCGGTGGCGATTGGCGACACCATCGTCTGCGTCGTTCATGGCTTCAGTGCCTTGTGCTGCAGCGCGCTCATCGCGCTTGCCCTGTGGAGCCGCCGGCGCGTGCCGAACCACGGCGCGGCGCAGTATCCATAGACTGCAATCCGCCGACGAGACGGGAAGCGTCCGGCGACACGTCCGTGGGGGGGCTTCGCGGACGCAGGGGACGCGAGCTGTCTCGCTTCCGTGCCAGGTGGGGGGGCTTCGCGGACGCAGGGGACGCGAGCTGTCTCGCTTCCGTGCCAGCCGAGCGCGCAAGCGTGTCGCGTCGGCGCAGTACCGCAACGGCGCAACACTTGGCAATGACACGCTGCGAAGGACCTGAAGCAGATCGGGCAGGGTTTAGAGTCGATTGCCGGAGACGACGAACGGCCGCTTCGCGGAAGCGAAGCGCGTTAGAAGGAGGCTAGGCTCTCGCGCAGTTCAAACTGTCCATGAACGGCAGCTGTGGGTCGGCACATGACCGACCGCTTGCCGGGTTCACCGCCGCAGAGCAGTCGTTGACGGTTGCCTGCCTGGAAGCGGCCCCTCAGCAAGGGGTGGACTCGACCCAAACCTGTCTGTCGGACTTCCTCCGAAGCCGCCCGACGCTCGGACCGAGCTCTTTCGGGCTTGGCGTCTACGAAGCAGTCGTTCGCGGCCACCGGGCCCGGCCAAGAGGTGACTGTCGCGGACGTTGACGGTCAGCGGTCACTCATGGCCCATCTGGGCGACGAACCGAACAGGCGAGTCCCTGAAGATCTGCGTCCCAGGGTAGAGCCCCACCGTATGCGTTCAGCGAACCCATCTTGAACGCTGAGTGACGGCCGTGAAGGATCGTGTCCACGTAACGACAGGTGGACACGATGGCAAGCGAGAAGTCCAAGGCGAGGCGACGCTACGACGCGGAGTTCAAGGAGCAGGTTCTGGCTGAGTGCGAGGCCCCGGGCGCGTCGGTGGCCAAGGTGGCGATGTCGCACGGCATCAACGACAACGTCGTGCACCGCTGGCGGCAGCTGGCGCGCGAAGTCGGCGTGGCCACCAAGCCGATTGCAACGACGTTCGTTCCGGTTGCGCTGCCTGCGCCTGCCAAGGCGAGCGTGCCAGCCGATGTTCGCGTCGAACTGCGCCGCGGCGCAACCACGGTAGCGATCACCTGGCCGGGTGATGCCCGGGCCGAACTGGCGGCCTTCACCCGCAAGCTGCTGCGTTGATCCGCACGCATGATCAAGATTGAAGCGGTGTGGCTCGGGGTCGAGCCGCTGGACATGCGCGCGGGCACCGAAGCGGCGCTGGCCCGGGTCGTGATGGTGTTCGGCGCCGCGCGACCGCACCACGCTTACCTGTTCGCCAACCGCCGCGCCAACCGCATGAAGGTGCTCGTACACGATGGCATTGGCGTGTGGCTGGCCGCGCGCCGGCTGCACCAGGGCAAGTTCGTTTGGCCGAAGGACAGCGGCAGCACGCTGAGCCTGACGCGGCCGCAACTCGACGCGCTGGTGCTCGGGCTGCCGTGGCAGCGCATCGGCGAGGCTGGCGCGATCACCGTGTTGTAGTCGGCGGTGTTGTAGCCGCGCACTTCAATTGCCGAATGTGCCGATGCGCATGCACGTCGTGCGCGGCATCATCACGTCTCGTGATCGACGAAGCGCAACTGAAGACCCTGGACGCGCAGCAACTGCGCGAGGTCGTGCGCTCGTTGATGGGCCGCGTCGTCGCCCAGGATGCCGAGATCCAGCGGCGCGACCGCGAGATCGCCTTCAAACAGGCAACGATCGACAAGATCACGCACGAGATGGCCGTGCTCAAGCGGCTGAAGTTCGCCGCCAGGAGCGAACACTTCAACGCCGAGCAGAAGAGCCTGCTCGAAGAGGCGATCGATGCCGACCTGGAGGCGCTGCAGCGCGAACTCGAGCAGCTCGCGCCCGAGGCGCCCGTCGAGCGCGACAGGCAAGTGCCCAAGCGCCAGCCGCTTCCGGCGGACCTGCCGCGGCGCGAGATTCGCCACGAGCCGGACAACACCGTATGCGCCTGCGGCTGCGCGCTGCAGCGCATCGGCCAGGACGTGGCCGAGAAGCTGGACTACCAGCCGGGCGTGTTCAGCGTCGAGCGCCACATCCGCGGCAAGTGGGTGTGCGCCAAGTGCGAGACGTTGGTGCAGGTACCGGTGCCGGCGCACATCATCGACAAGGGCATCCCGACCACGGGTCTGCTGGCGCAGGTGCTGGTGGCCAAGTACATCGACCACCAGCCGCTATACCGCCAAGAGAGCATCTTCGAGCGGGCGGGTCTGGCGATCCCGCGCTCGACGCTGGCCGCGTGGGTCGGCGCCTGCGGGGTGCAACTGCAGCCGCTGGTCGATGCGCTGAAGGCCGAACTGCTGCAGCACGCCGTGCTGCACGCCGACGAGACACCCGTTGCGATGCTCAAGCCGGGCCACGGCAAGACGCACCGGGCGTACCTGTGGAGCTACTGCACGGGGGCGTTCGAGCCGACCAAGGCGGTGGTCTACGACTTCGCCGACAGCCGCGCCGGGCGCCATGCCAGGGCGTTCCTCGGTGCCTGGCGCGGCACGCTGGTGTGCGACGACTACAGCGGCTACAAGGCGCTGTTCGAACAAGGCGTTGTCGAGGCCGGCTGCCTGGCGCACGCCAGGCGCAAGTTCTACGAGCTGTGGGCCAACCACCAGAGCCAGATCGCTCACGAAGCGCTGGAGCTGTTCGGCAGGCTGTACAAGGTCGAAGACGAGGTCCGCGACCTGGATGCCGCGGCGCGACAGCGAATACGCCAGGAACGATCACGACCCTGGGCTAAGGCGCTGCACACTTGGCTGCAGGCGCATCGCCTGAAGGTGCCCGACGGTTCGGCCACCGCCAAGGCCATCGACTACAGCCTGAGCCGATGGGCCGCGCTGGTGCGCTACATCGACGACGGCAGGCTGCCGGCCGACAACAACTGGGTCGAGAACCAGATCCGGCCGATCGCGCTCGGGCGCTCGAACTGGCTGTTCGCCGGGTCATTGCGCGCGGGCCAGCGTGCCGCAGCGATCATGAGCCTGGTGCACTCGGCGCGCATCAACGGGCACGACCCCTACGCGTACCTGCGCGATGTGCTCGAGCGGCTGCCCACGCAGCCGGCCAGCCGCGTCGGTGAATTGCTGCCGCATCGCTGGCAGCCGGTTCAAGCAGCAACCTGAACTCGCTACCCGTCGTCAAGACGGGTTCGCCGCGCGCTTACGCCCCACCAAACCCTCCGGCTTGTAGACCATGAACATCCTGACTGTCTGGTCGAGATCGGAAATGCCCATCGGAATCGCGATGTTCGATCGAAAGTCGCCTGCAATGAACTCCTCGATCGCGGCGAGATACCAGTCGCACAGATCTGGCTTCACCTTGTCCGTACCTTCATAAAGGTCCGGCATTGCAATGAGCGCAGTCTTCCGGTTGATGGCGTTGAACTGTGAGAAGTAGTCATCGACCTTGTCCTTGTCATCCTCGGTTTGGAACTCGATCCAGCCGTACCGCGGATCCTCCTCACAGTCCCAGCCCTGGCATCTTGCCTCGAGCCCAGCAAAGACATTGGCGAAATGCGGAGCTATCGATCTCATGCACAGGAAGTTCAGGTCATAGCCTCGCCCGTTCCCGCGAAGGAAGCTGACGTTGAAGTAGTCAGCCATGACGGAAAGGCCGAGGACTTGAAGGAACGGCTCATTCATGATCGGCGTCCTCTTCAACCAGATAGAACCACTCATCAGGAGACCAGTTGGTTCGTTTCGCCGCGCTGTTCCAGGTGTACCAGCGAACCGTCTTGTTCAGCAGCGTTCCGCACTGCCTCTTGACCACAGGAATGTGAACAGCAAACTTTCCGCCCATCTTGATCTGCAGTTCCTGGTCAGACTTCTTGAGACTCAAGACAAGGTAGACGGTCGTATTCGAAGGTGACATGCCGATGTCACAGCCGCGTTTCGTCTCCGCAGACAGGAGGACCCACTTCTGCTGGGCTCCTACCTCTTCGCTCGCCGAAACCAAACCCTCAGTCGCGATGTCGGAGATGTACGCATCAATGCTGGCGTCAACGTCGCCATCCTTATATGGATCAAGGAGCTCGTGCAGGTCAGCAAGAGACTTCACCGACTTAGCCTTCTTGACATGCATCCCTCCGACAGCCCACATAGAGCCGACCTTGTAGGGCTTGAATCCTTGCTTGTGGGTACGAGACAGCCTCTCGGCCTCGCGCTGCGCCTCGGTGTAGGACACGTGCATCTTCTTGCCGTGGTCTTCGCTCATGGCTCTCCCTGCGTAGCATCGAGGAGCGGCGTGCCTACTCACGACGAAGTGGGTACCGTTGGCGGTGAGCGCGCTGCGTATCGCGATTCTCCCCTTCATCGCCCTTGTTCGCGGGAAGTCTTCGACACAACAGTCAGTGGCTGCGTCTTCGGTCACGATCTCGAAGTTCGATTCAGGTGCGCCGACCGACCGCTCTTGCCTTTGAGCGGCTTGGCCGGGTTGGGTCGGCTTGAGCCGGCCAGGTCGACGGACTCATCGCCGGATAGCCGTCGTAAGAGGTTCGCTGCTCGGAAGCCGCCGCTCGCCGGCGACGCAGTTCGACCCATTGCAGTCGACCGCTGCGAACCGCCGACCGTCAAGTGGGGACGCGATTGCGGACATTCAGTTCGGCCGGTCGGCCACCGGACCGGCTCAAACCTGGGCGGCCTCACTGCGGACGCTCAACCTTGTTTGCCAAACATCGACAGCAGCATCGCCTGCGCTTTGGTCTTGCCCTGCGGCGTTAGCACCACGGACTCGGCGCTGCCCACGGGGTTTGAAATGTGGCCCTGCTCATGAAGCCGGCCGAGGGCGTCCCAGTCGAAGGACTTCCATGCGCGGTCACCCTCATGCAAGCCTAGCAGCAGCAGGGCCAGCACGGCGTCGTCGATGCGCTGGGTGTCCAGCTCCATGAACCCCCGTCATTCCAAAGCGAGGCTGTCCATCGGGCTGCGGACACCGCCACCGCCCACTTTGAGCACATGCGTGTAGATCATGGTGGTGGCCACGTCGCTGTGACCGAGTAGTTCCTGCACCGTGCGGATGTCATATCCGGCCTGCAGCAGGTGCGTGGCAAAGGCATGGCGCAGGGTATGCGGCGTGGCCGGCTTGGTGACGCCGGCGCCCTGTACGGCGCGCTTGAAGGCCCGCTGAAAAGTCTGATCGTACAGATGATGGCGACGCACGACCCCGCTGCGCGGGTCCACTGAATGGTGATCCTGCGGGAACCCCCAGAACCAAGCCCAGGACGCACCGGCTCGGGGGTACTTGTGATCCAGGGCATCTGGCATGTACACGCCCGCTGTTCCGGCCGCCTGGTCCGCCGACCACAACACTCGCGCCTTTGCCAACTGCTGGCGTAGCGCAAGAACCAGACTTTGCGGCAGCATCAGCATGCGGTCCTTGCCGCCCTTGCCGCAACGCACGATGACGGCACCGTGGGCAAAGTCCAGATCCTTGACACGCAGTTGCTGCGCCTGGGCGATGCGCATGCCCGTGCCGTACAGCAGCTGCGCGAAAAGGCGATGTTCGCCTTCCAGCAAACGCAGCACTGCGACCACCTCGACCCGCGACAGCACAACCGGCAGTCGCCGCTGGGTACGCGGCGAACCGATGTCACCCAGCCGAGGCAAGTCGATCTGCAGGACCTTGGCGTAGAGGAATAACAGGGCCGAGAGCGCCTGACGATGGGTGGACGTTGCCACCCGGCGCTCGCTGGCCAGCCAGCCGAGAAAGGTTTCGATCTCGGGCACGCCCATCTGCGCCGGATGCGTCAGCCCATGGAAGCGGATGGAGGCCCGGCACCAGTACACGTAGGCATCCTCGGTGCGCCGGCTGTAGTGCAACTGGCGAATCTGCCAGCGCACCTGTTCGAGCAAGCGAGCGGGCCGCTGGGGGCCATTGGTCGCCGAGGAAACGACAGTCCTTGGCGTCGCCGGGGCGGGATCCTGGGCCTGCAGATGACCATCCATCCGGCGTCCCTCCGGCGGGGGTTGACGAATCGACGCCCCCTACATCCAATGAGCGCGGCGATACAACTACTGCTGCCTTTGCCGGGAATTTAATACTGGACAAATGTACAGTCAATAGCCGCCAGAGCCAAAGCTGGCAAGGGCCGCAGGCCTGTCAGGACGCCGATGTTAGGGAGACAGACACCGATGTTCGCCAGCAGAATGGTCTCCCGACAAAAGAGTTAGGCGTCGCAAACCCGACTACACGCTCCACTCATGCCAAAAACTTCTTCCGCCCAACTTGAACGAAGGTTCACCCCATGACTTCCAACTCCGACTTGGCAGATCCCGGTCCCGCTCCGAGTCAGCCTGTTCCTTTGGGCTTGCTCGCTAGCGCCTTTTTGGTCTTGGGCCTGCTGATTGGCACCCTCTTGGCATTCAGCGCTCAATCGCTGGCACAGTCGGTCGTTGCCGCACTGTTTGCATTCTTCGGGGGCGGCGTAGTGCCTCTAGTGGCAATCAAAGACCGATCAAGTCTAGGAGCGATTGCGGCCAGCACCTTCGGCCTATCGGTCGGCGCACTACTTGGAACTTATTCTGGCGTGTACGTCAACGAGCACCGCCTTCTCTCACCTGTGATTGAGAAAGCAAAGAACGATCAGAGGATTGAGAAGACCTCCGAGAAGTACCTGCGCGAGAATCTCTTGGAATTGGCAACACAGATAGATGTGAAGCGCCGAACGAACCTTCTCACAGCGGAGCAAGCGTACGATGAACTCGCAAAGATTTGCACTAGCAAGTAATTGTCTGTGTGCGCTGGTCCTCGCAGCGCTACTGCTGGCGCCGATTTCTGCGCGATCAGCCGAGACTGACAGCATCGTCACAATCTATGCAAAGTCCGCTCGAGGAACTTCAAGTCAAGGAACCGGCTTCTATGTCTCGACGACAGGGCAAATACTCACGGCATATCATGTCATTCGAAATGCGGTTGAGCTTGAGGTGTACGACAAGGATTTATCCAAGCTCAAGAATGTCGTTGTGAGCAGAATCGATGAGAAGCGCGACCTGGCGCTGCTCGGCAGCACACAAAGCGGCCAAGTGCCCAAACTTAGCCTAGCCTCAACACCTCCAGGAGCATTCTCAGATGCCAAGATTGCCGGAAGCCCTCGCGGGCTTCCCCAACAAGTGATCTATGGCAAGCTCACCGCGGCAAGCTACGTAGCATCTACGTCTGTGTCGTCGGCCGGCGGCAAGCGGGTTTTCCAAGAGAATATTGACATTCTGCCGATTGACATCACTGTTTACAGTGGAATGAGCGGCGCGCCGGTGATGCTACCGTCCGGAGCGGTAATAGGCGTACTCTCGGGTAGCTTTGATGAGGGTCGGGGACTCGCTTGGGTGATTCCGATAAAATACTTCGACCACTTGACCGCCCGCCCCGCGATTGGCAAGCCTGCCTCAGACACGTTTTCTTGGCCGCAGCTTAGCCTTATGGCTACCTCTTGGGTCGGGCTGCAGCGATCGTACTCTAAAGCTTTCGATTCAATACATATTGCTAAACTTGAATCGCTTGAAGGCATGTTTCGGACACTGCGGGGAACGTGGAGAGGCCAGAGTGAGTTCAAGAAGACGGTCTACTCGGACGCAAGTGTCGGCAACTATTTCGGCTCATGCCACATTGTCGGTCGAATGAGTCATCAGATTACGTTTTCTGAAGTTGATGTCGACGAGCCGCAATTGGTGGGTACGTTCACGTCTACCACCAGGGGCCGTGTGCTGATCGAACACGGCAACAATGGTACGTCTTCCGGGCGTGACATCCTGCGCCGAAATTGCGGGCAAACATCGGATGCTTCGGACGAAACGGCGGTTACAAGCAAAGGTCCGCTGTTTGCCGAATCGGAAGTCGATGAAGATGAGCCAACAGATAAGAAAGGTCTGCAAACTCTCGTCAACATCGAGGACTGCGCCGACGCTAGCGGCACCCAGTGTCCAGCAAAAAGCTTCGGAGAGAAGAAGATGGCCCGCGTGGAGGTGATTAGCCGTACCAAGATTCGGTGGCAGAACACCATTCTTGAGCGTGTCGCGCCGTGAGCAAGGCCTAACCCCTCGCTCAAGCTGACCCGCTACGGCAGGCACTGTAAGCCCGGCCTGAGGTACTCCGTACATTATCTCAGTCCGGGCTTACAGTACCTGCCTCCGCGGTCAGCTTAGCTCGAACGTTAGGCCCCATGCCCCTACCTCCCGGCTCTCTTACCTCCTGGGGTGACTTCTGCACCTATGCGGGACCAGCAGGCGCTGAGTTCTTTGGCTTCGCTCGCCCTCTGCCAGACGTCAACCGATTCGCCGCTCGATATAGGGCAGCGTCAGCCTTTCGAGGCATCGAACTTGAGGGATATTCAGCGGCAACCGCTGGCGGCTACGCCGAGTTCACCCGCTTGCTGTTGACCTACTCTGCCTTTGAGGTCTTCCTGCAAATCTCGGGCAAGACGCAGTCTTCGATAGGCCCAGAACTGGATGCAGCAGGCGCAATGGTCGTTCTGGATCGGCTCCGCGCTATCGACGGGGACAGTAAGTTCTATGAGTTCTTGTACGAACGCGTGAACGCCACGCACAAGCGCGAGCTTGAGAACTACATGGCGAACGATCCCTGCAACCTAGCCTACTTGGCGTCTGCCATTCGTCACATCTTTGCACATGGCTGGCTCACGCCTAATGCCGGCGGCGGCGAAGCAGGAACCGCTGCAGCTTTGTCACGACAACTGTCCGACTTCCTTCTAGAGTTTATGGACGCTCAGTTCACGAAGTATGTGATTCGCGGCCTCGACGAGATACATGGGGCCTAACCCCTCGCTCAAGCCGACCCGCTACGGCAGGCGCTGTAAGCCCGCACCGCGCCTTTCGTACTATCGTCGCGGTCCGGGCTTACAGCACCTGCCTCCGCGGTCGGCTTAGCTCGAACGTTAGGCCGCACAAACCAGCCTCGGCGGTTCGCCATCACGAGAATCAACGCCACATGCAAGAACGCTCCGGAAGGTGTCTCTGCGGCCAGATCCGCTACCGCATAAAGGGCCAACCTGTCGTCTCACGGCTTTGCTGGTGCCGTGACTGCCAGCACATTGCTGGCAATGGCACGGCGAACGCGGTCTTCCCGACTGAGGCCATAGAGATCGAAGGCAGCCCCGCTGAGTACACAAGCGTCGCTGATAGTGGCAACCAGGTGCGAAGGCGCTTCTGCGCTGCGTGCGGTAGTCACCTGTTTGCAGACAACACGGGAAGACTGGGCCTCACTGTAGTCAGGCTGGGCACGCTAGACGATCCCTCTTCAATCACACCAGAGGCCAACATCTGGACATCAAGCGCGCCAAGTTGGGCTTGTCTCAACACCGAGTTGCCGCGCTTCGAGAAGCAGCCTCAACCGCTGAAGCAGCCCGGTGCGGCCTAACCCCTCGCTCAAGCTGACCCGCTACGGCAGGCGTTGTAGGCCCGGTCCGAGGTACCCTGTACATTCTCTCGAACCGGGCTTACAACACCTGCCTCCGCGGGCAGCTTAGCTCGAACGTTAGGCCGCACAACCCACTGTCCGTGCGTCCATGCAGGTAGACAGCAAGTCCATCGTCCGCGCCTTCGTTGAGGCGATCAATGACAAAGACTGGCTTCGCCTCCGCTCTGTTCTTGCTCCCGAGTTCAGGCGTCACAGCGTCGCCGCTGGCGAACCGAGTGTTCGGTCGGCTGAAGAACTCATTGCGTTCCTGGTGGCGGAGTACGCCGCGTTCCCTGACGCCCACGAGACACTGCTCGACCTCGTGGCAGAAGGTGAGAAGGTTGCTGCACGCCACTTGTTCCGTGGCACACAGCTTGGCCCCATGGGTCAGCATCCGCCTTCGGGCAAGGTGCTTGAAGCCACTTACCTCGCGATCTACCGCCTCGAGAGCGGGCGCATCGTTGAGGCATGGGCTGAGTGGGACAACCTTGCTGGCCTCAAACAGCTTGGCCACAGTGCGGCCTAACCCCTCGTTCAACGCCGACCCGCTACGGCAGGCGCTGTAAGGCTGGTCCGCAGCCTTTTAGGCATCATCGCGTACCAGCCTTACAGCGCCTGCCTCCGCGGTCGGCGTTAACTCGAACGTTAGGCTTCACACCCACGCCCTGCCGTGCCCACAGTCCTTGCGTTCCTCCGCGCCATCAACGTTGGCGGCCGGTTCCTGAAGATGGCCGACTTGGCCAGTCACTTCAGTTCGCTTGGACTGACCAATGTCACGACGTACATCAACAGTGGCAACGTCCTCTTTGAGTCACGAGCCACGCGCTTGGATCGACTTGGAGCCAACATCGAGCGCGACCTCGAGCCCCTGTTGGGCTTCAAGTCAGAAGTCTTCCTCCGCCGTAGCGAAGAGGTACACGCGGTCGCAGCTCAGGCCACAGAACACCGAGCTGTCTTACCCGAACAGGGTGAGGTGAACGTCGCGTTCTTGAGCTCGCCGCTGAACTTAGGACAGTCCACCGCGCTCGCCGCGCTGAAGACTGACCTGGATGACTTTGCCCACACCGGTCGAGAGATCTACTGGCTTTGCCGTGGCAACCAGATGGAGAGCAAGTTCTCAAACGTAGTCCTGGAACGTCGCCTGAAGCTCAGAACAACGTTCCGCCGCGTGAGCATGCTCACGAAGCTGTCCGAACAGCTGCGCACCTCCGGTGAAGCCTAACCCCTCGCTCAACCTGACCCACTACGGCAAGCGGCGTAAGCCCGGGCTGCGGTCCTTGTGGCATCCTCGCAGCCCGGGCTTACGCCGCTCGCCTCCGTGGGCAGGTTAGCTCGAACGTTGAGCAGCCGGTATTCCTGCTTCGGTGTGTCGACCTCCAGGTCAAAAGGAGAACGACGAACGACCGGAAATGGTGGGAGCGGCCATAGATTTGGCCCAGTTGAATGTCCGGAGATGGCCGGCTGGAGCCAAAGCGGGGTTCAGATTGCTCGCCGCAAACCTGTCATTCGCAAGTACTCCACGACAGGATTTTCGAGCGCGTCGGGAAGGTCAGCTTGTG
>Ga0209571_1000785_pt1 | contig 23224 bp, 18 predicted proteins | sample EBPBio102011_DNA_FD_185866 | JGI IMG/M metagenome (GOLD analysis project Ga0209571, IMG submission 185866) | Wastewater treatment Type I Accumulibacter community from EBPR Bioreactor in Madison, WI, USA - Reactor 1_1/10/2011_ DNA (SPAdes)... | ecosystem: Engineered > Bioreactor > EBPR >... | reverse complement strand
CGGGGGCAGGCTGGGCCGGGGCGGGGGGGGTGCTTGGGGACAGCGCGCCATCGGGCCGCGCACCCGAGGCGATCAGCGCGGCCATGCGCCCGCGCCCATCCTGCACCCCGCCTGCGGCAAGGAACCATTCGACCAGACGCATCGCCAGCGCCGGGGCGTCGGCGGCGCTGACCGGCGCGCCAAGTGCCAGCCCGTCGCAGCGCAGGAGGAGCCCGCCGCTTGCCGCCCGCTCCAGCCTTATGTCGCCCGCAATCTCCTGCATCAGCGGCGCGGGGCCGGTGTCAAGGACAAGGCCGAATTTTCCGGGCAGGACCGGGCCCGCGATCAGCGCGCGGGTCAGGGTTTCGGCCAGCACTTCGGTCCGGGCATCGGCGAAGGGGGTGACGAGCAGATTTCGCGCCGCCTCGGCCTGTGGGTTGGCGTCGATCAGGTCCAAGGCGCGCAGGTCCGCGATCAAGGCGGGGTGGCCGGCCTCAGTCACGCCGCGCATTTGCAGATTGCCGCGGGCGGAGAGGTCGATCAGCCCGTTGCCATGGGCTGTGGCCGCTGCGGCGATGGCACGGGCCTGCGGTGGCGACAGCCGCCCGCCGGGCGGGCGCAGGCGCACGACCAGCCCGTCGCCCGAGAGCATCGGGCGCAGCGCGCCGGGGCACCAGCCCTGGATGGCAAAGCCGCTCATCCCGCCAGCCCCGCCGCGATGGAGTTGCGTCTGGTGACCCAGAGGCCCGCGTCATGCAGGCGCTGGAAAAGATCGCGCAGTGCCGCCAGCGCGGCGGGGTTCTCGCGCGCCATGAAGGCCTCGACCTCGGGGCGGCCCAGGGTCGCGTCGTGATAGAGGTCAAAGAGATGCGGCGGCACCACGCCCGCGAGATGGGCGAAGGCGGCCATATGGTCCAGCGTGGCGGCGATTTCCGCAGCCCCCCGGAAGCCATGCGCCAGCATACCGTCAGCCCAGGCCGGATTGGCGGCGCGGGCGCGGGTGACGCGGGCGATTTCCTCGGTCAGCGTGCGGGCGCGGGGGCGGTCGGGCTGCGTGGCATCCAGATGGTACAGCGCGGCGGCTTTGCTGCCGAGGCGGGCCAGTGCTGCGGCAAAGCCCGCCTCATGCGCGGCGTAATCGGCGGCGAGGAGAAGGTCGCTTTCGGCAAGATCCTGCGAATGGACGAATGTGTCGGCCCCGCGCAGCCGCGCCTCAAGCCCCGCGCGGTCTGGCCGCGCGCTGCCATCAGCGCCGATCGCCCAGCTTGACGCGGCAAGCCAGGCCTCGCCCGCCTCGGCCCGCGCCTCGGGGGTGAAACTGTCCATGGCGACGCCCATGCCAAGCCCGTATTGGCCGGGGCGTGGGCCGAAGACGCGGGCCTGGCCGGCGCGATAGGGGTTGTCCGCAGGCGCTTCGTCGCGGTCGGCCAGGGCGGCGGCGCCGGTTTCAAACAGGGTGGCAAGGCCGGGGAAGACATCGCGGAACAGGCCAGAAACCCGCAGGGTCACGTCGATCCGGGGGCGGCCCAGCAGGGCAAGGGGGGTGACCTCGATGCCCGAGACCCGGCCAGAACCTTCATCCCAGACGGGGGCCAGGCCCGCCAGATGCAGCGCCATGGCGAAATCCTCGCCCGCCGTGCGCATCGGCGCTGCCCCAGAGATCGACCACCAGCCCGCGCGGCCAGTCGCCCTGATCCTGCAGATGCTTGCGCAAAAGCTCTTCCGCCAGCTTCACGCCCTGGGCATGGGCGGCGCGCGACGGCACGGCACGGGGATCGACGGCGAAGAGATTGCGCCCGGTGGGCAGCACGTCGCTGCGCCCGCGCGCGGGCGAGCCTGAAGGGCCGGGCGCGACGCGACGGCCCGCGAGCGCCGCCACAAGGCCCGCGCGTTCTTGCGTGCCGCAGGCGCCCCGGCCCAGGACATGCAGCCCCTCGCCATACTGGCTTTCCTTGATGTCGCAGACGAAACGATCGATCCGGGTCACCGCCTCGGCGGCGCTGGCCCCCTGCGGCAGGCCCAGATCATCCTCGACCCCAGCCGCCTGCGCCTCTCCCCGGATCGCGGCGATCAGGCGGTCGCGGCGCGAAGGGTCAAGCCCGTCGGCGGTTGAATATTCGTCCAAAAGCCGTTCAAGGCGGAGAAGCCCCTCGGGCAGGGCAGCGGTGGCCAGGGGCGGCGGCAGATGGCCCAGGGTCAGCGCGCCGATCCGGCGCTTGGCCTGCGCCGCCTCGCCGGGGTCGTTGACGATGAAGGGATAGATCACCGGCAACGCGCCGGTCAGCACCTCGGGCCAGCAGGCATCGGAAAGGGCGACGGCCTTGCCGGGCAGCCATTCCAGGGTGCCATGCGCGCCCATATGGACCAGCGCGTGCAGACCCTGCGAGTGCAGCCAGAGGTGGAAGGCGACATAGCCATGGCGCGGCGTGCGGGTCAGGTCATGGTATTCGCCATCACGGTCCTGCGCGGTGCCGCGTTCGGGCTGAAGCGCGACCAGCGCCGCGCCATGGCGCAGGGCAGGGAAGTGGAAGGCGTCGTCGCGGCAGGCCGGATCGTCCTGCGGCGCGCCCCAGGCGGCGGTCAGGTCTTGCCGCAGGGCTGCGGGCAGGGTTTCCAGCGCGGAAAGATAATCGCTGAGTGGCCAGGCCAGCGTCTCGGACTGCAAGCGCGGCGCGAGGGTGGCGGGCACGGGCAGGTCATAGCCTTGGGCCCCCAGATCGGCCAGCAGCGCCTCGGATGAGGCGAGGGCATCCAGACCCACCGCATGGGCCATCTGATGCGCCCGGCCGGGATAGGTTGACAGGATCAGGGCAAAGCGGCGCCGGTCAGTGGGGGTGCTGGCCAGGCGGTGCCAGGCGGCGATGCGGGCGACAGCGGCACGGACCCGGCCCGGATCGGCGCGATGGGCGAAGCGGGCGAACTGCAGGTCGGGGTCGCGGCGGCCCGGCGTCTTGAAGGACACAAGCCCGGCGAAAAGCCGCCCGTCGACCTCGGGCAGGACGACATGCATGGCCAGATCGGCGGGGGAAAGCCCGCGGTCGGAAGACAGCCAGTCGCGGCGCTGCGCGGTGGACAGGGCGACCTGGAAGACCGGGGCGTCGAAGGCGTCGAACGGGGTGGCGCCAGCCTCGTCCCTCGCGGAAAAGGCGGTGCAGTTGGCCACCGCGACTGGCGGCCGCCCGGCCAGTTGCGCGCCAAGCCAGTCGGAAAAGCCCGGGGCTTTCAGCGAGGGTGCGAAGACACCGCAGGCGGCGAAGCCCCGGGCGCGCAATTCGTGGATCAGGGCATCGACAGGATCGGTATCGGCGGCGGTCAGGTAGCTGCGGTAAAAGCTGACCAGAACCAGATCGCCCTCAGGCGGGGCAGAGATCACGCCCCGCGCCGGGTCGTAGAAGCCGAAATCCGGCACCCGCTTCAGCCCCGGCACCGGAGGGGCATAAAGCCCCGCCGCCAGCGCCAACTGCGCCAAGGCCGCCTGCGCCGCCACCGCGCCCCCGGCATCGCACAGCTCGGCCAGCCGCCGCAGCGTCGAGACCGGCAGGGTCGATGCCGCATCCAGCGCCGGATCTGGCCGCCCGTCGGCGGGCAGCACGGCCAGCGCGATGCCCTGCCTTTGCGCCAGATCGCGGATCGAGGCGATGCCATAGGGCCAATAGGCCTCGCCGCCGATCAGGCGGATCAGGATCGCCTTGGCGCCCGACAGCGTGCGCTCGACATAGGTGTCGACCGAGACGGGATGCTTGAGCGCGACGATGTTCTGCAACCGGGTCGCGGGCAGGCTGCCCGCCGCCCGGTGCCAGCCCGCCGCGAAAGCGCCAAGGTCGCTGTCCGAAAAGGACAGGACGACCAGGTCCGCCGGGTCCTGCCCGGGGTCGAAGGGCATTTCCGCCGCTTCCAGACCATGACTTTCGCGGAAGACCACATGCATCGCGCTGTCAGGCCCCCAGAACGGCGCGGATGGCGGTTTCGTCGATGTCGTGATGTTCGGCGATCACCACAAGGCGGGTCTGGCGCGGTGTCGCGCCCCAGGGCCGGTCGAACTGATGCCGGACCCGTTCGCCAACCGCCTGCAACAGAAGGCGCATCGGCCTGCCCGTCACCGCGACGTAGCCCTTCACCCGCAGGATATGCTGCTCGCGCGCCAGCCGCTGGACCCGCGCCACCAGGTCTTCGATATCGGCGACTTCGGGCAAGTCGATCACCACGGAGTCGAAATCGTCATGCTCATGGTCATCGGCGCCGTCATGGTGGCTGGGGCGTGCGGCAAGGTCATCCTCGGCCGCCGCATTCAGGCCCAGGATCACACGCGGATCGATCACACCATCGGTCATCGGCAGAACCGGCAGCTTGCGCGGTGCCTCGGCGTCGATCACGGCGCGGGCGGCGGCAAGGCCGACCTCGCCCGCCAGATCGGCCTTGGACAGAAGCACGATATCGGCGCAGGCGATCTGGTCTTCGAAGACTTCCGAAAGCGGGGTTTCATGGTCAAGACTGTCATCCGCCGCGCGCTGGGCATCGACCGCCGCGACATCGGGGGCGAAACGGCCCGCCGCCACCGCCTCGGCATCGGCCAGGGCCACCACGCCGTCCACGGTGATCTTTGACCGGATCGCAGGCCAGTCGAAGGCCTTCAACAGCGGCTTGGGCAGGGCGAGGCCCGAGGTCTCGATCAGGATATGGTCGGGGCGCTGCGGCAGCGCCATCAGGGCCTCGATCGTCGGGATGAAATCATCGGCCACGGTGCAGCAGATGCAGCCATTGGCCAGCTCGACGATGTTTTCCACCGGGCAATTGGCATCGGCGCAGGATTTCAGGATCTCGCCATCCACGCCCACGGTGCCGAATTCGTTGACAAGGATCGCCAGCCGCTTGCCCTGCGGGTTCTGCATCAGGTGGCGGATCAGAGTGGTCTTGCCCGCGCCCAGAAAGCCGGTGATCACGGTGACGGGGATCTTGGTCAGGTCGGTCATTCAGGCCTCCTCGGCGGTGACGAACGGGGGGATGCGGGCAAGGCTTTGCTTGCGGAAGATCACGGGCCGGTCGCGCCAGGGCACGATGCCGCCCTCGCTTGCGGCATATAGCCTGGCGCCGCGCAGGATTTCGGGCACGTCCTCAAGCGTCAGGCGGCCATAGACATAGGACCAGGCGCCGGGCTTCGTCAGCGCGATGTTGCAGCCATGGTCGCAGGCGGACAGGCATTCGACCGGGCGGATTTCCACGCCTTCTGGCAGGGTGCCAGACGCCAGCGCGCCGTGCAGTATTGTGCCGGGGCAGGCCTCGCCCTCGGCCACGGGCTGGCCGGCCCGGCAGGTCATGCAGACGTGAAGCACGGTGGCCATCGGCCCCTCCTCTCAGCGCGTGGCGCGGCGGGTGAGGGGTGCAAGTGCGCCATCCGGCGGGAATCATCCCGGTCCGAAAGGTCGCGGCACACCCCGTCCGCGCGTTTCAGTCATGGCGCTGGCAGGTCTCCCGGCTTGCGGATATCGGGGGCGGGCCTTGGGCCTTTCCCCGGCGCTCTGCCCGCCTTCCCGGCCTTGGGGGCCAGTGGCATGGGGCAGACCTTTCCGGTCACGGTCGCGGGGGCGGCTGCGCTTGGGCCCTGTGACGCCGGACTTCTCCGGTCGGTCGCAAATCCTGTCGCATTCCCTTTTGGCCTGCCGTAGGACAGGCACCAGCGTTAGTGCCCCCTCCTTGCCACATGGGGCGGGGCTGTCAAGATGAAGGACCGGCAAGATGACAGAAGCGAACGACATTCCTGCCGGAAACGACGAGGCCGATCTGGCCCGCCATGCCGCCAAGATGGCCAAGAAGAAAGCCGCGCGCGACAGGATCATGGCCGGGAAATCGGGCGAGAAGGGATTGGTCATCGTTCATACCGGCGCCGGAAAAGGCAAGTCTTCCAGCGGCTTCGGCATGATCCTGCGCTGCATCGCCCATCAGATGCCCTGCGCCGTGGTGCAATTCATCAAGGGCGCCTGGGACACGGGCGAGCGGCGGCTGATCGAGGCCAATTTCGGCGAGCTGTGCCAGTTCCACGCGATGGGCGAGGGCTTTACCTGGGAGACGCAGGACAAGGCGCGCGACATCGCCGCCGCGCGCAAGGGCTGGGAAAAGGCCAAGGAGCTGATCCGCGACCAGGAGATCCGCTTCGTGCTGCTGGACGAGATCAACATCGCGCTGCGCTATGATTACCTGGATATTGACGAGGTTCTGGCCTTCCTGCGCGACGAGAAGCCACCCTTGACCCATGTCTGCCTGACCGGGCGCAATGCCAAGGAGGCGCTGATCGAGGCGGCGGATCTGGTGAGCGAAATGACACTGGTCAAGCATCCGTTCCGGTCCGGCATCAAGGGCCAGCCGGGGGTGGAATTCTGATGGCGCCGCGCGCGGCGGATGCCCCCGGGGCTCTGATCCCATCACCGGCGGGCTTTGACCGATGGCGCCTTCGCTGGCTCTGCCCGGGAAATTCGGACCAAGATGAAGCCCGGCAGGCGGGGGCGGCCCGATGCCCGCGCTGATGATCCAGGGCTGCGGCTCGAATGTCGGCAAGTCGATGCTGGTGGCAGGCCTGTGCCGCGCGGCGCGGCGGCGGGGCCTGTCGGTCGCGCCGTTCAAGCCGCAGAACATGTCGAACAATGCCGCCGTGACGGCGGATGGCGGCGAGATCGGGCGGGCGCAAGCCGTGCAGGCGCTGGCCTGCGGGCTGGAGCCGATGACGGACATGAACCCGGTCCTGCTGAAACCGGAATCCGAGACCGGGGCGCAGGTCGTGGTGCAGGGGCGGCGGCTGACCACCACGCGGGCGGCAGATTATGCCGGGCTGAAGCCGCAGCTTCTGGGTCATGTGCTGGACAGTTTCAACCGGCTGTGCGGGGCGCATGATCTGGTGATCGTCGAAGGGGCGGGAAGCCCGGCCGAGGTGAACCTGCGCGCGGGCGACATTGCCAATATGGGCTTTGCGCGCGCCGCGGATGTGCCGGTGGTGCTGGCGGGCGATATCGACCGGGGCGGGGTGATCGCGCAGATCATCGGCACAAAAGCCGTGATCGACCCGGAAGATGCTGCCATGGTGAAAGGTTTTCTGATCAACAAGTTCCGAGGCGATCCTCGCTTGTTCGAGGCGGGCTATCGGATGATCGAGGCCCGCAGCGGCTGGCGCGGCTTTGGTGTCCTGCCCTGGTTTCCGCAGGCCCATCTTCTGCCCGCCGAGGATGCGCTGGACATCGCCTCGCGTCCCAGGGCGGGGGGCGTCACCGTGGCCTGCCTGACCCTGTCGCGCATCGCGAATTTCGACGACCTCGACCCGATCGCCGCCGAGCCGGGCGTTGATCTGGTCATGGTGCGGCCAGGCCAGCCGATCCCGGCCGAGGCGCGGCTGGTGATCCTGCCCGGATCGAAATCGACGCGGGGCGATCTGGCCTTCCTGCGGGCGCAGGGTTGGGACATCGACCTGATGGCCCATGTCCGGCGCGGCGGGCATGTGCTGGGCATCTGCGGTGGCTACCAGATGCTGGGGCGGCTGGTGCGCGACCCCGAGGGCATCGAGGGGCCGGCGGGCGAGACGCCGGGGCTGGGCCTGCTGGATATCGAGACGGAGATGAGCGCCGACAAGCGGCTGGCGCGGGTCACGGCGCGGCATGTCGCCAGTGGCCTGCCCGTCGAGGGCTATGAGATCCATCTCGGCCGCAGCGGCGGCCCCGATTGCGCCCGGCCCTTTGCCGAGGTCGAGGGCCGGCCGGAAGGCGCGGTCAGCGCGGATGGCCGCATCGCGGGCAGCTATCTGCACGGGCTGTTCGCTGCCGACGGCTTTCGCGCCGCCTATCTGCGCCGGATCGGCATCGAGGCCGCCCCGCGCGCCCATGCCGCTACAGTCGAGGCCACGCTCGACGCGCTGGCCGGGCATCTTGAGGCGCATCTGGACGTGACCGGGGTGCTGGCCCTGGCGCGCTGAAGGCGCCGAGCCGGTTCAGGAGGCCAGCGCCTCGAGCGTGGCGGTGGGTTCTTCGGTCGGAACGGTGAACCAGAAGGTCGTCAGCCCCTCGGGCACACTGTCAAAACCGATGCGGCCCCCGGTCTGCTCGACGATCTGACGGGTGATCGCGAGGCCAAGCCCGGTGCCGCCCCGGCTGCGGGTCGAGGACAGTTCCGCCTGCGAGAAGGGGGTGAAGACCTGGTCGCGGAAACTGTCGGGAATGCCCCGGCCGCGATTGCGCACCGCAATGCAGATCTCGCTTTGCTCCTTGCTGATCTCGATCTCGATCACGGTGTCGGTATCGGCAAACTTGGCGGCATTGGACAGAAGATTGGCCATGACCTGCTGGAAGCGGCGGGCATCCACGAAACCGCTGACCGCCGGGTCCGCCGACACAATCTCGAAGCGCACGCCATAGCGGTCGGCCAGCGCAAGATTGGTCATCACCGCTTCCTCGACCAGACCGGTGATCTTGTGCTGTTCCAGCGCGTAGCGCATCTGGCGGGCTGAGAACTTTTCGAAATCCAGGATATCGTTGATCAGCGTCAGCAGGCGCTGGCCGTTCTGCTGGGCGATGAACAGCAGGCGCTGGGCGGAATCCGGCAGCTTCTCGGTGTCCATCGCGTTCAGCAGGCCCAATGCGCCAAGAACCGATGTCAGCGGGGTGCGCAGCTCATGGCTGACCGTCGCCACGAATTCGCTTTTCAGTTCTGCCAGCCGGTGCTGTTCGGTGACATCGACGATCTGCGCGATGAACTGTTCGGGATTGCCTTCGGCATCGCGCACAAGGCCCAGGCTCAACTGCCCCCACATGATCGAGCCATTGGCGCGCAGAAAGCGCTTTTCCATCTGGTAGCTTGCGACCTTGCCCTCGGTCAGCGCCCGCAGTTGCGCCAGATCGGCGTCCAGATCTTCGGGATGGGTCAGCGACTGGAAATCGGTGCGCTGCATCTGTTCGGGCGTGAAGCCCAGCATGTCGCAGAGCGACTGGTTGACCCGCAGGAAGCTGCCATGCCGGGTGACGATGGCCTTGCCGATGGTCGCATGTTCGAAGGCCGAGCGGAATTGCTCGACGCTGTGGCGCAACGCGTTCTCGACCGCCTTCTGTTCGCTGATATTGATCATCGCGCCGACAATCCGCGTGACCTTGCCCTGCGCGTCGCGTTCCAGAACCGAGACATCGGTACGCATCCAGCGCCAGCGGCGGCGGTCGCGCGTCCGCAGGCGATATTCGCAGCTTGCGCGCTCCACCTCGTCTTCAAGACAGGCGCGGACCGGCTCAAGCGCGGTCGCAAGGTCATCGGGGTGAACCCGGCGGCGCCATTCAAGCTGGACGTCCACCGGATCATCGGCGGGAATCTCGACCAGTTCGCGCCAGATTTCCGACACCGTGACGCTGTCGGTTCCGGGCCGATATTCGAAGACGCCGATGCCCGCACCGCGTACGGCGGCGTTTGACAGGGCAAGCTCACGTTCCAGCTCGGTCGCGGTCAGGCTGGGCGCGGCGGTCGTGCGCAGGATCAGAGTGACTCGCAGCCTTCCGGCCGGATCGGTCCAGGGCGTGACCTGAACCGTCAGCTCGATCTTCTCGCCGTCGAATCCGCGGCCTGGCACGGCGCCAAGCACGGCGCTGCGCTGGTCGGGCCCGACATGCCGGAGCAGGTCTTTCAGAGTGACGTGGGGCAGGATGTCTTCGACGATCAGGCCTTCCAGCGCCGCGCCATCCTCATCTTCAGGATAAAGGAACAGGCGCGCGGCCACCAGATTGGCACTTTCGATACGGCCCTTCGGGTCAAGGACGATCACGGCAAACCCATCTTTCGGGCGGGTGTCCTTGAGCATGGGCTCGTTCATTGGCCTATGGTCCATCTGTCAACTGCTGGCCCGCGTGTCAGCGACTGTTCGCGGATGCGCAACCTCTGCGCAGGAACCATTAACCGTTACACAGTTAACCTTTCTGAAACGCCCCACAAGAACCTGCGATCTGGACTTCAACCCATGGTGTAGATTTCCCACAGTAGCCAGTCCAGCAGCACAAAACTTTGCTCTGGCCCTATCGCGGCCCCGACAATTGGCGAAATTGGCCACAGTTATGCCACGAGCGGATTTTAGCCTTTCTGCGAGGCCTCATGTCCGGCGGCGGATTTCCCGCGACTCGCGACTTCGGGCAATGAGCGCAGTCAAGAAGCGACGGGGAATACGTGGTCATGCTTGGTATCCTGCTTGTGGGGATCGGATCTGGACTTGCTGCCATGATAGTGTCGCTTGTCATGGGTCACTCGTTCTGGATGGCGCTGCTGGCCTACAGTCTTTTCGGGGCTTTGGCCCTGTTCCTGACCGCGCTGACGCGGGTTGCGATGGTGATGCTTCCCGCGTGGGACGGGTCTGGATCGGAATTTGAAATTGAAAAAGAAGAAGCGAGCGCGCTGGCGACAGCCGTTCGCCCCGCTGCAAGACGTGGCGGCGAAGGCATGGAGGAACAGATGCGGACGATGCGCATACTTGCGGTGGACGACGACCCTTTCATCCGCGAGCTTCTGCCGCGGATCGCAGCCGAAGTGGGCTTTCCCGATGTGACGGCGGCCGCGTCCGGCCCCGAGGCGCTGGACCTGCTGACCTATGGCGGGCGGGTCTATGACTGCCTGCTTCTCGACATCAACATGCCCGAGATGGACGGGATCGAGCTTTGCCTCAAGATCCGCGAGATGGCGGCCTATCGCGATACGCCAATCATCATGCTGACCGCGATGCGCGACATGAAGAACATGGACGACGCCTTCAGCGCCGGTGCGACGGATTATGCGACCAAGCCCTTCGACATCCTTGATCTTGCGACGCGCCTCAAGGCTGCGAATCTGGGCCTTCCCGGGCGCGACAGCACCGGGGCCGAACATGCCGGCAGTGCGCGCGGCGCGGCCGAAGCCGCCGGGCGTGGCAGCGAACGGCAGGCGGATGTCCAGATCGAGGGTGTGACCAACCTGATCGAATACCGGGCGCTGGCCAATTACATCCTGCGCCTGCCGCGGCCGGAAGCCGGCAAGGTTGCCGTCTTCGCGGTCCGCATCGAGCAGCATCACCTGCTGGAAGCCCGCGCCCATCCCGGGCAGATGCTGACGGTGCTGCGCGAGATCGCGCAGTCGATCGGGGCTGTCCTGGGCACTTCGGGCGGCGCCAATGGCGGCACGGGGCCCGGCGCGACCGGCGCCTTGATGGCCTATGCGGGGGCGGGCACCTTCCTTGTCGCCACCCGGCACGGAATCACCCTGGCGGGCGACCCGGAAATGGCGATCAACCTGCGCCTTGCGCGTCTTGGGGCCGAGGCCGGGCTGGCCGATGACGAGAAGGTCACCGTCGCGGTGGGCGAGCTGATCCAGACCGGGGGCACGCGCACGCTGCGGGCCGAAACGGCCTTCCGCCGCGCGCTGACCTCGGTCCAGGACCGGATGCTGTTCAAGGAAGGTCAGGCACTTTCGGCCCTGCGCCAGATCGGCGACCGCAGCGCCTGAAATGCCCGGCCGGTCCGACCGGGCGCTCAGCGACGCGGGCAACCGCTCGCCCTATGGTAGATAGATGTCAGGATGCCGGGCCGCAAAATCCACTGCGGCCCGCCTTTTTTCCGCCCGGTCCCGGCTGGATCGTGGGTCGGAAGGCCTTGATTTGCCTGTAAATGGGCCTGCATGGGGCTTTATGATACAACCGAAACGGTGCCCCGGCTTGCCCCTATTCGCCCGGCAAATGCACTGGAAACAAACGCAATTTGTCACAATTTGGCCTATATCGAACCGTACCTCTTAAGGTAGAAAATGCGGCCCCATCCGCCAATGTGAGCAACGGACCGTCAGGGTGGCGGGCAAGCCGTTCAGAAGAGCGAGCGAAGAGATGCGAATTCTTGCGGTTGATGACGACGAGATGATCCTCGAGATTCTGAAGGCCTCGCTCATGGCCTCGGGATATCACGCGATCGACACCGCGATGTCGGCCCCCGAGGCCATGGCAAAGATCGAAGCCTCGTCCGAACCCTATGATTGCCTGCTGCTGGACATTCAGATGCCGGGCATGGACGGGATCGAGCTCTGCGCCTGGATCAAGCGCCGCCGCGGCTATGCCTCGACCCCGGTGATCATGGTCACCGCCATGTCGGAACGCAGCTTCATCCAGCGCGCCTTTGCCGCTGGCGCCACCGATTACGTCACAAAGCCTTTCGATCCGCTGGAACTGGGCACCCGAGTCGGCCTGGCGCACCGGCTGGTGGAAGAGGGCGCGCGCACGCGCGAAAAGGCGCTTGAGGCGCGGCTGCTGCGCGACCAGATGGAGCAGGACTTCCGCGTCGCCTGGAGCGATCCGGTGACCGTCTTCGGCGTCGCCGGGGCCATCGGCCAGGTGAACCTTGAGAACTACCTGCTGCAGATGTCGCGGTCGGGCCTGTTCTCGACCACCGTCCTTGCCGTTCGGGTCGACGGGCTTGAGGCCTATCACCGCGCTCTGACGCCTTCAGATTTCTACTTCCTGCTTGCCGATACCGCCGAGGCCCTGTCAACGGCGCTGCGCGGGCGCGAGTTCTTCCTGTCCTATGCGGGCAGCGGCGCTTTTGTCGTGGTGATCCACGGGCCGGGCGTCATTTCCACCGAAGAGCTTGAATTCGCGGCCAGCGGGGCGCTGGAGCTGATGGGCGCCACGGAAGGTTTCGGCGCCCTGGCCGAGCTGCGCTATCGCTGCGGCGATCCGCACCGGATCGGCGTGATGCGGTCGGGCACGTCGGCGGTGCGCACGATGCACGCGGCCCTGGCGCAACTGGACCGCAACCCGGCCGACCGTTCGGGCGTGGTCGAGGCTGCGCCGCGCGCGGCGTCTATGGGGCTGACCGGCCTGCTGCGCAAGCTGGGCTGACGACGGCAGGATGGGGCAGGGGCGGCCAGGCCTCAGGGACAGTGGAACGCGCATGATGCAGAACCCTCCGACGGCTTACTTCGACGCGATCGAAGCCTTGCGGCCGCGTTTTCGCGCCGCGATGAGCGAGCATCTCGACAATCTCGAGGATGCGCTCGACGCGTTGCTCGACGGTTCCGACATCCGCAGCGGCCTGCAACGGGCGATCTTCATCGCGCATCGGGTGTCCGGCACGGCCGCGACCTTTGGCTGGCCCGCGCTGGGCGAGATTGCCCGTGAGACGGAAGAGGCCCTGGCGGCGAATCTGGCGCTGCCCGATTTTGGCGACGGCTATCTGTCGCGCATCGAGGATCTGGTCGAGGCCCTGGACGAAGCCGTCGGGCAGTAAACCGCACGGCGCGCCTGCGGGCGCGACCTGCCTGCCCTGGGCGATGCCGACCGCCTCCCCCCCCCCTGAAAAGAGCTACGCCCCGCACTGGAGGTCTTTGCCTGCGGTGCGGGGCGTTCTTGTGCGGGGGGTAGGAAGGGCGGCGGCGCCCTTCGATTGTGCGACGGCCTCAGGCGGTCGAGCGCCGGGACGCAACGAGCAGGGTGTTGATCTGCATCGCCAGCGTCATCGGATCGAAGGGTTTCACGATCACGTCGATCGCACCCACGGCGCGCAGCTTGGCGACCTCTGATTCCTGGGCCTTGGCGGTCATGAAAATTGCCGGGATAGACCGGCATTCCGGCAATTGGCGCAGCGCGGCAAGGGTTTGCTCGCCGCTCATCCCCGGCATCATCACGTCCAGAAGAAAGACGTCGGGCGCGATCTCTACGGCCCGTGAGATGGCTTCTGCGCCGTTGTTGAACTGATGGACCTCATGCCCGCCAATCGTCTCGAGCGCGATGCGGGAGATTTCCAGAATATCAGGATCGTCTTCGACGTGCAGAATGCGCAACTTGTTCATACTACTGATCTTTCTTCCAAGGTTTTCGTCATCAGGCTGCTAGGGAATCGCGGAGTGCGGGGAGGTCAAAGTAGAATACCGTGCCGCCTTCGGCGCCGGGATGGAAATCGATCCGGCCATCATGGCGCTCGATGATGGCCTTGGAAATCGACAGGCCAAGGCCGGTCCCGGCCACGGGCTGCGTGCCGGTGCTGCGCCCCTGGGTGAAGCGTTCGAAGATTCGCGACTTCAGCTCTTCCGGCACACCCGGCCCCCTGTCGGCGACGCTGACACGGTATCCACCCTGACGCGACGTCAGTTCGACCACGACCGTTTCCCCGGTCGGGGTGAACTTTACCGCATTCGACACCAGGTTGACCAGAACCTGGATCAGCCGGTCGCGATTGCCCGAGATGGTCGCAAGGCCCGGCGGCACCCTGGCTTCGACGGTCACGCCGAATTGCATCGCATATCCCGCATTCATCTCGACCACATCGGCCACCAGACTGCCCAATTCGCAGGGGCTGCGCGACATGTCGGCCTGGCCGGCATCGAGCTTTTCCAGATCGAGCAGGTCGTTGATCAGCAGGATCAGCCGTTCCGTATTGCGCTGCGCCATGGTCAGGATGGCCTGGGCATTTTCGGACACATTGCCCATCGCGCCCGAGGACAGAACGCCCAGCGCCCCCTTGATCGAGGTCAGCGGCGTGCGCAGCTCGTGGCTGACGGTCGAAACGAATTCGGCCTTGGCGCGCTCGGTCTGCATATGGTCGGTGATGTCCTTTGCCAGAACGAAGAACTGGTCGGCGTCGTCCTCTGAGCGGATCAACTGGACGGTAACATCCAGAACCTTGGCACCGTCGGCCTGCCGGATTGTCGCCAGCGACCGGTCCGAAGTGCGCATGGTCTTCAGATGGGTCTGGAAGTCGGGCGAGGACAGGAAACCCGGCATCAGACTGGCGCGTCGCATCGAGATCTGGCTGGCATCGGCACCCAGATGCCGCAGGGCGGCGAGATTCGCATAGGTGAAAGCCTGGGTCTGGGCGCTGAAGATAAAGACTTCTTCCGGCAGGTGGTCGAAGATCGTCCGAAGCTGGCGGTCGGATTGCGCGCGCTTTGCCTCGGTGATGTCAGTGCGAAGCGAGACCATCGACTGAATGTTCCCGGCCCTGTCGTGCCGGGCCTTGACGGTGCAATGCGTCCAGATCCGCTCGCCCGACTTGCAGCGCATCTCGACCTCGCCGCTCCACATGCCATGCGCGTGCAGATGCGCGCGGATCGTTTCGGCCCGCCGCTCGGCATTGGATTCGGCATAAAAGGCACTGATCGGCTGCCCGGTGACTTCGTCCGCGTCATAGCCGGTCGCCGAAAGAAACAGCTCATTGGCAAAGGTGATCCGCCCCTGCGGATCGGTGGCGTTGATCATGCAATGGGCATCGGTGACAGCCTCCTGAACGGCAATCACAGCCTGGGCATCGCGCAACCGGCGGCGATTGCGCCGGGCGGCAAGGCCGTTGCGCAAGAAACCCCCGATCAGAATCACCGAAAGGACCGCGTATAAAACGTAAACCAGCGAAGCGGTGTCGAGGCTGGTCAGCATTCCCAGCCCTGTGCTTGTGTCGCCCTTAACCATCTTACCCTCTGAGTCGAACGTCCCCGCCTTCTGCATCGGCAGTGTGACGTTCGGGTTCGGTTAACCTCATGTAACCAAATCCTGAAGCTGGGGCGCAGTAAGGGAAAGATTGTGGCGCAACTCGGCCAATCAGGCGGCTGCAATCAGTTTCAGACAGTTCGCCACAATTTCTTCGACCGGAATACGAGACTTGACAAAGGATTGCGGGCCTTCGCCCTCGGGCGAGATTCCCTCGCGCGAGGAAAGGCCGATAATGTGCAGGCCGGGCCGCGCGCTGACGTCCGGCAAAAGCGCCTCGCCCGGCCCGTCGGGCAATTCCCAGTCCACGATGACAAGATCGAAACTGTCGCGCGCCAGAACGCTGCGCGCATCCGCCAGGCGCGACACGACCCGCATCGTCGCCCGGCGGCCAAAGGCGGCCCGTAGCACCTCGGCGAAATCCGTGTCCGATTCGACATGGAGGATTCGGGGCAGCTTGGTGCGCCCACGCGGCCGACGGGGCGCAGCGTCAGTGCCGGTATCCTGCGTGTCAAAGCCTTCGGCAAGCGGCAGGGTCACGCTGAACGTGGTCTCAACGCCCGGCTCGGAGACAAAGTCGATCTGGCCGCCCATGCGGTCGACGATCTGGCGGCTGATCGAAAGGCCAAGACCCGTGCCGCCGACCTTGCGCGTCGAGGACATGTCGATCTGCGAAAAGGGCCGGAACAGCCGGTTTCGGAACGCCTCGGGGATACCTTCGCCATTGTCGGTGACGGTTATCACCGCAGCATTGCCGTCGCGCTTGACGGAGGCTTTCACCACCCCGCCGCGCGGCGAGTATTTCACGGCATTCGAGACGAGATTGGTGATGACCTGGTTCAGCCGGTTCACATCGATCCGCGCCATCAGGACCTCGGCCTCGGGCTCGATGGCGAGCGTCACGTCAAACTGTTGCGCGAACGGCTGGCAGGCGGTCACGACATCGTTCAGGCTGTCTGCCAACGAGGCGGTCGAGAACGAGAAGCTGGTCTGATCCGAGGCGAGCTTCTCCATGTCGAGAATGTCGTTCACCAATTGGATGAGCCGGTCGCAATTCTTCTGGGCGATGGACAGAAGATGTTCGGCCTTGCCGGGCAGGGCCTCGCGCATCGTGCCGGTCACGATGCCCAGCGCCCCCTTGATCGAGGTCAGCGGGGTGCGCAATTCGTGGCTGACGGAGGCGATGAAATCGCCCTTCATGCGCTCGACCGCCTTCAACTCGGAAATGTCCTGGATCTGCGCGATCAGGGCCTGGTCATTGTCGCCCTGCGGCCCGGAATAGGACACGCTGAGAAGACCCCAGCCCACCGTGTCATCCTGCCGCATATAGCGCTTTTCGCATTGGTAGCTGGAAATCTCGCCCGAAAGCAGACGGCGAAGCTGATCGCCGTCAAGATAAAGGTCGTCGGGATGGGTGAATTTGCCCAGGCTCGCCCCAAGCAGGGTATCGCGCCGCTGCCCAAGAAAGCCGCACAGCGCTTCGTTCACATTGCGCATTACCCCGCTGCGATCGACCAAGGCCATGCCAACCGGGGCGTTGGAGATCACGCCGCGCAACAGGGCCTCGCTGGATTGCAGTGCCTCCTGGGCCTCGACCAGCTCGGTCACGTCGGATTGGGTTCCGATCAGCCGCAAGGCGCGGCCATTGGCATCGCGCGCGCCGACGATCTCGTCCGATTTCATCCAGCGCAACGTGCCATCGGGCATTCGGATGCGGTAGACATTGACCGAGCGAGGCGTCTCGCCCCGGATGCAGGCCAGTTCGGATGCCTGCACCCGCGCCAGATCCTCGGGATCTACCCGCGATCGCCAGATCGCCTGGGCATCGGAATCCTGGTCCGCATCAAGACCCATGAGGTCTTTCCAGGTCCGCGACACGATCGACCTGCCAGTGGCGAGGTCGATCTCGAACACGCCGATCCGCGCGCCGACCAGCGCCATGTCCAGCCGCTGCTCGGTGTCGTGCAGGCGCTGTTCGACTTCGGCTTGGGCGGTGACATCGTCGATGACCCAGGTCTGACGTTGCTCGTTGATCTCGTTCGCCCAACTGCTGACCTGAACATCCAGGATGCGACGGCCCATGCTCTGGGTCATCACTTCGATCCGGTGATTGCCGGCGGTCCCCGCTTCCATTTCGCTCAGCTCGTCCTGGCGGATGCCGAACAGCGTGTAGATGCTCTGGCCCTCGGCCTCGTCCGGGGTCATGCCGAACATGGCCGCGCCGGTGCGGCTCATCCGCAGGATCTTGCCGCGCGCATCGGTCGAGGCGGTGCCGACCACAGCCGTGTCGACAATCGAGGAATTCATCCGCTCTTGCGCCGACAGCGCCCGTTCCTTGTCGCGGAACAGGCGCATCGCCGCCGCTTCGCGGTTCAAGAGCGTCAGCAAGAGGGTGGCGATCAGCCCGGTGATGATCAGGCCCGCACCCAGGACCAACGCGCCCTCATGCGTAGCCGTGTGGCGCTCGAAAGACCGGCTGCTGGTAAGGTGAAAGATCAGCGTGCGGCCATAGATGCTTACCGCCTGTTCACGCTGGAAAATGGGTGTCTGGCCCTGTCTTTCGGCGTCCGTGCTTGAGTAGAGGAACCCATTCTCGCTCGAATCCGATGCCAGCCGCACGGTCAGATCGATCTCGCGCCGGATGCTTGGCGTCAGGCCGGCAAAGACGTTCTCGACGCTCAGGGGGGCATAAACCCAGCCGACAAAGGTCGCCCGGCGTTCGATGACATTCATGGGCCGGGTTTCGGATCGGTAGACCGGACGCAACAAGAGGAAGCCGCGCTGCTCGAGTTCGTTATGCACAAGACTGATCGGCTTGCTGAGAATGGTCCTGCCACTGTCGCGCGCCGCCAGCGCCGCATTGCGCCGGTTCCCCTCGAAGCTGATGTCCAGCCCGACGGCCGTGCCCATCTTTTCAAGAGGTTCGATGAACTTGATGAGGAACAGCTCGGTCCCAGCCGTTATCGGATGGGGCTCCATGTCCGGGATGCCCTCGGCCGCCATGTGGTCCAGGAACTCTGCCAGCTTCTCCCGCTGCACTGGCACGATCAGACCCAGGCCGCTGACCCCGGGCAAGTTCGTTCCGATGTCGATCCGGTCGACGAAGGTGCGCCAATCGTCGCGCGACAGATGGGCCGAGGCCAGAACCAGTCCCTCACCGGCGGCAAGGCTTTGTTCGTAGCGCCGCATCCGCGCTTCGAAGGCGACCACCAGTTCGGTCGCCATCTGGTCGAACAGTTGCTGTCCACGCGCCCGCGTGCTGGTGGTCACGCTGGTCCAGATGTAGAAGGTCAGCACCATGCTGACCGTCACCACCGCAAGCGAGGCCATGTTCAGCCGCGTGAGAACGCGGCCCTTCCACTGGATCGGGTCCTCGCGCCACCAGGGCGCCATGATGGCCAGCGGAAAGACCAGCAGGACGCCCATCATGTCGCCGGCCCACCAGACTGCCCAGTTGCGGGCCGCGCTGGCCAGCGGGACCGTGCCCAGGGCCATCAGCGACAGGGTGCCCACCGTCGCGGCGATGCAACTGCCCGCCGGACCGATGATCAGGAACAGCACCAGGATATCGGCGCGGCGAATAAGCTTGATCGGACGGCCGAACCGGCGACGCACCAGCGTCGCCACGGCCAAGGCCTGAAGGGTCGCGCCCGTGGCAAGAAGGGCGGGAACAAGGAACAGGCGCAAGCTCAGCGCGGCGTGGAAGCTGGCCGAGATCCAGAGATTGATGGCGAAGGAACCCAGGAAGACCGCAGGCCAGGCGCTGCGGCTGTAAAGCAGCACGGTGGCCAGCGCGATTCCGGCCCCCGGCCAGATCAGCGAGGCATATCCCGGCGGAAGCGCGGTCATCCAGCCCAGCCAGCCAGCGACCGTATAGCTCGCCGCGATGCCGACCATTACCAGCCCGGCCCGGACCAGTCCCGCCGCGCGCGGCGCCGGGTTAACCCCTGTCGTGCTCTGGCCGATGCCCGCAATCTTGCCCCTTCCGGTGCCGCGCATTTGCTGCGCCTTCCGCGCTTGGCGCGGGCCCGGTCAATTTCGCTTGTCCGTCAATCGTATCAAGTGCAGCGACGCGCCGCCAGCACAGAATGGCGGTCCCTCTGACACTGTGGCCGCTCAGGGCGGCGTTTCCCCCAGCACCTGCGCCGTCACCTGGCCTTGGCGCAGCATGTCTTCCAGCGTCAGCGACTCGATGATCAGCAGATAGGACCAGAAGACCTCGGCAAAGGCCTTGCGGATGCGGCAGCTTGCCTCGTCCACGCAATCCTCGCAGCGCTGATAGGCCCGGCGCGACAGGCAGGGCAGGGGGGCGATCGGCCCGTCGATCGTCCGCAGCAGCTCCGAGATCGAGATCTGCGCCGGTTTCTTGATCAGGCTGTAGCCGCCCGACCGCCCGCGGATCGAGGCGATCACGCCCGCATTGCGCACTTCAAGCAGGATATGCTCCAGAAAGCGCTTTGGCGTGCCCGACCGTTTCGCGATTTCCTCGATCGTCAGCGGCTCGGGCCGTTCCTTGGCCGCCTCATCGGCAAGCGCCAGAAGCGCCTTCAGCGCGTATTTCATCTTCTGCGTGATCATGGGGCAAGCCTAGGAGGGACACTCGCATTTATCAACGGCGGCTTTACGCATTCTGTGACCACAAAGCCAGCACAAGCCGCGCCGTCGCATGCCGGAAGGACGTGAGTCAGCATTATATACGATAAAGACGGTAGACAAATAGAATATTAGTGTCATCCTAGGGCGAACCGACCCCGGTTGCCGTCTTTCGGCACCGCAACGAACACTGGAGAAAAGCCATGGAAGACCTCGATCTGATCGACCGCAAGATCGTGGCAGAGCTGATGCAGGACGCCACGCGTCCCATCGCGCAGATCGCCGACAGGGTCGGCCTGTCGCAGACGCCGTGCTGGAAACGGATCCAGAAGCTCGAGGCGACCGGCGTGCTGACCGCCCGCGTCGCCCTGGCCGATCCCCTGGCCCTGGGCTTCGGCCTGACCGTCTTCGTCGGGATCGAGGCCCCCGATCACGGGCCTGAGTGGCGCGACAGCTTTGCCGCCGCCACCGCTGCTATCCCCGAGATCATGGCCGTGCACCGGATGGCCGGCGAGATGGACTATCTCCTCCATGTCGCGGTGCCGGACATGGAAGCCTATGACCAGCTGTACAAACGGCTTACCGATGCCGTTCCGATCCGCAACATCACCTCGCATTTCGCGATGGAGCGGATCAAGTACACCACCGCCTATCCGGTCGACACGCGCAACCGCTGATCCGGCCGCCGCCAAAACTGTCGCCGCAGGGAAAATTCTGCGCGGCGACGGGGGGCGGAGAGAATGCCATGCTGCGCGGTCAGGGCAGTTTGGAAGCACAATACACGATAAACTTGATAGTGTATTCTTGCCCCACTGGCGGGGCGCGCCGGCAAGAAGGGATTGGGACATGTCGAAGACGCTGATCGTTCCGGGGCTTGATGGCTCTCCCGCACCGCATTGGCAGGATTGGTGGGCGGCCACCGAACCCACCGCCGAGATGGTGGCCCTGTCGGACCCCTCGCATCCCGTGCCGGCGGTCTGGGAATATGAGCTGGGCGAGGCGGTCCTGCGCAACCCGGACAGTATCCTGGTCGGCCATTCGCTGGGGGCCATTGTGATCGTGCGTCTTCTGGCGCGCTACCCGCATCTGCCGGTGCGCGCTGCCCTGCTGGTGGCCCCTGCCGAGACGCGCGGCAGCGACCGCATCGGCCATTTCGGCCCGATCCCCGAACGGCTGCTGCCGGTCCCGGCCACGGTCGTAGCCAGCCGAAACGATCCGTGGATGACCTTGCCCCGCGCCCGCCAGCTTGCCTCGTCCTGGGGCGCCCAGCTCGTCGATCTGGGCGAGGTGGGGCATATCAACGTCGCCTCGGGCTTTGGCCCTTGGCCGCAGGGGCGCGCTTTCCGCGATGCACTGATTCTGCGCAGCGCCCGCGCCCCCTTTGCCTGGGCCGCGCAAAGCGCCTGGCGGGCCGTCTGACCACGAAAGCCGCCCGCCAGATGATGCCGTTCCGCCGGGCCGAAGTGGGATGGGAAAAGATTTTGGGTGCATAATAACGATATAGTTGGTAGATGAATGGGCATAACGAGTCGCCCACGAACCGAAACCCGGAAGCGCCGCCTCTGCCAGGCCCGCCTCCCGCAAGGCCGCCTCTGCGGTGGCCGCAGTCCGAGGTCCGAGATGAACCGTCTGTTCCGCAGCAACGAACCCGGCCGCGCCGACTATATCGGTCTTGCCGTCTTCGTCGTGATCCTGTCCGCAACCTTCGCCCTGCTGCTGGTCTGACCGCCATACTTTGTCACATCCCGTCACGCGGGTCTGACATATCGCCTGTTGCCCTGCGGCGCGCCACGCCGCATCACTGTCCGCAAGGGGCGGCCGACCGGGCGGCGTTCCTGTGGGGGAGGCAAGGCGATGCAGATCAGGCTGGACGCGGCGGGCATTCTTCCTGACGATCCCACGGCACTTCTTCTGGGCCGTGTCTGGGCGCAGACGGCGGGCGGGCCATGTCCGGTGCTGGTGCGGCGCGGCCAGGTCTTCGACCTGTCGCATCTGTCGCCAACGATCTCGGGCCTGCTTGAACGCGAATTTCTTTCCGAGGACCTTGCCGACGATTTCCCGCTTCTGGGCGATCTCGACGACTTTCTCTCCCATGGCGGCAATGAAGGCCCTGCCGGGCGGCTGCTTGCGCCCTGCGATCTTCAGCCGGTCAAGGCTGCCGGAGTCACCTTCGCCGGTTCGATGATCGAGCGGGTGATCGAGGAACGCGCCAAGGGCGATCCGGCGCGGGCCGAGGCGCTGCGCGCGGAACTGGCTGAAATTCTGGGCGGCAACCTGCGCGGCGTGGTGCCGGGCAGCGCCAAGGCGGCCGAGGTCAAGGCCCATCTGCAACAGGCCGGACTCTGGTCGCAGTATCTCGAGGTCGGCATCGGCCCGGATGCCGAGATCTTCACCAAGGCCCCGCCGATGTCTTCGCTTGGCGGCGGCGCGCAGATCGGCGTTCATCCGTCTTCGGTCTGGAACAACCCCGAACCCGAGGTCGTGCTGGCGATCAATTCGCGCGGCATCATCTGCGGGGCGGCGCTGGGCAATGACGTGAACCTGCGCGATGTCGAGGGGCGGTCGGCCCTGCTTCTTGGCAAGGCCAAGGACAATAACGGCGCCTGCGCCATCGGCCCTTTCCTGCGGCTGTTCACCCCCGATTTCCCGCATGAGCGGCTGGAAAGCCTGCAGCTCTCGCTGAAAGTCGAGGGCGAGGACGGCTTTCTGCTTGAGGCCAGTTCAGACATGGGCCAGATCTCGCGCCCGCCCGCCCGCATCGCCGAACAGACCCTGAACCTGACCCACCACTATCCCGATGGCGTCATGCTGTTTCTGGGCACCATGTTCGCGCCTGTGCAGGACCGCGACGGCAAGGGTCAGGGCTTCACCCATCACTGGGGCGACCGGGTCGAGATTGCCTGTCCCGAACTTGGCCAGCTGGTGAATGAGGTCCAGCCCTGCGACCGCATCGCCCCCTGGAGCTTCGGCCTGCGCGCGCTGATGGAAAATCTGTCGCATCGCGGGCTGCTGTAACGGGCGATTCCGCGCGCCGCGCGGGGCGCTGTCGGAAAGCGACGGGCGAATGTCGCCGCCGCGCTGCGGCCCCTTCGGTCCTGGCATAGATTGATCCCCGCAAGGTGCCGCTGGCAACAGCGGAGAATTGGGAAGCCGGTGCAAGACCGGCGCTGCCCCCGCAACGGTGACGGGACAGGAGCGCGGCAACCGCCACTG
>Ga0209571_1000782_pt1 | contig 23293 bp, 21 predicted proteins | sample EBPBio102011_DNA_FD_185866 | JGI IMG/M metagenome (GOLD analysis project Ga0209571, IMG submission 185866) | Wastewater treatment Type I Accumulibacter community from EBPR Bioreactor in Madison, WI, USA - Reactor 1_1/10/2011_ DNA (SPAdes)... | ecosystem: Engineered > Bioreactor > EBPR >... | reverse complement strand
GTCTTGCTCGCGATCTGCCGCCAGTGCCGGGGTTGATCGAGGTGGCGCGCCTCTGCGGCCTCGACGGGCTGCGCCCGGAGGCCAGATCGACGCCGGATCTTATTGCCGGCATGGGATCGTTCGCGGCAGTCAAGGCGCTTCCCTCACGTCAGCAGGGTGCCCTGATCATGGCCAGCGATGAATGGTGGGATCGGCACGAGATCATCGAAAGCTGGCTCGAGGACAGCGATGAGGCCCATGCGGTCCTCGACAAGGCGCGCAGCGCCCGCTCGGCGGAGGCCGCGCTCTGGAAATGGCTCGAGACCCGGCGCGACTGGTGGGCCCGCATCATGGCCCGCAGCGCCGACGTGCTGGAGACAAGCCTTCATCCAGATGCGACCGGTTTTGTCGCTTGCGCCACCGCGCTTCTCGAAGGCCGGGAGCTGAAGAAGATCCCGGTCATGCTCGACATCCATGAGCAGACGATCGAGGCCTGGGTGCGGGATGATCCGGATTTTGATCCTGAGGCCTCGCTCGAAGATCTGGCCGAAGCGGCCCCCGAACCCGAGAAGAAGGGTGAAGTTGCCGCGCTGCTGCGCGGAACGTGCCTTTCGTCTGACTGGCTTGATGGCTATCTGACCGGGATCGTCATCGCGCCGAAAATCATCATGCCGAACCAATGGCTGCCCCGGATACTGGACGCCGTCCTGCCCCGTCTCGACCCGTCTCGCTTCCAGCGGTTCATGGACCTTCTGATGATGCGAGCCCAGGCGGTTGCCGAAATAGCGTCCGAACCCGCCGAGTTCGTGGCCTCGATATCCAGTCGATCGAAGAAGGCGCAGGGGGATTGGGCATCCGGGTTTTCTGAGGCTCTGGACAGGTTTCGGTCGGCATGGCCGAAGAAGGGCATGACCAAGGAGGACCGCAGATTGATTGAAATCGGTGCGGCGGGCGTCGCTGGTGTTGATCTGTCTGAACTCGCTGCTTTGATCGCAGAACGGCAGGAGAAAAACTCAGGGTGAAGATGGGGCGAGAGGCGTCGCAAAGGGTGGATGTTGTGTGAAAACTCGGCCACCTGAACTGCGGACGGACGCAGCTGGGCCAGTTAGTGGAGTTCGGCTGGATGTGGTCGCAAGAGAACCCATGGAGGTGTCGGGCTGCGACGTCGGGCGTTCGAGGCTTCGACCAGATGTTCGTGCTCCCGACGCGAAACCCGCCGTTCCTGCCCGGTGGTGCAGCGGCTCTTGAAGTCACAGTCCTTGCAGGCGTTCGTCCAATACCGCCGCATTTGCAGACCTTGCTGCTCGGTGGTGGTGCGGTGTGTAAGCGTCTGGCCCGCCGGGCAGCGATAGATGTCAGCGTCATGGTTGTGGGCGAAATCGTCGTCAACGAAATGGCCCTTTGGCCGGGCGCCGGATGTGTCTGATCGGGGGACGGTTGCGGTAATGCCGATCTTCTGGCAGGCAGGGATCTTGAGCACACTGAAACAGCCTTTGTCGGCAAGGATGTGCATATCGTCTCGCTGCAATGCGACCTTCGCCTGTGTGGCCATTTTGCTCAGCAGGTCCCGGTCATGTCCCTGATTGGTGACCTCATGCGTCACGATCAGATGAGTCTCGGCATCCACGACGCTCTGGACATTGTGGCGCTGTGCTGCGCGCGTGTCGCCATGGCCCGCGCGCTCGATATCTGCTCGTCGGGGGCATCGGCTAGCGTCTTGTCGATGGCCAGCAGGCGTTTGATCTCCTTACGGATACGGTGATATCGGCGAGTCAGATGCGCCGCCCGCTCGGCCCGCGCTGTGCTGGTTTCCTGACGGTCGATCCGGTCGGTCTCCTCGATGCAGCGGCCGACCTCGGCTTCCGGATGGGCGAGGCGGATGGTGATCTGGCCCTTCAGCACACCGATGCGGCGGCAGAGATCGATAAACTCGCGCAGGTCTTCCGGATGGCAGGGCCGTTCTGCCGCCGGAAATCTGCAATGGTTTTGTGATCTGGAATCAGCCGCCTGGTCAGCCGCATCGCCTCGATATTGCGCCCAGCCTCACATTCCAGATGGCGGCTGGAAGGGGTCCGGTTCAGATAACCGTAGATGAACAGCTTCAGCAGCACAGCCGGGTGATTCCCCGGTCGCCCGGTACGGGCAGTGGCATGGTGTTGAAACCCGAGCGCGGGCAGATCGAGTTGGTTAACGAACAGATCGACCACACGCGCAAGGTGATCTTGCCCGATCCACTCGTCCAGATGCTCCGGAAAAAGAGTCGTCTGATCCCGGCCGCCCCCGATGAAACGCGCCATGAAAACCCTCCAAACTATGAGAAAGTATACAATAAATATCGGTTCTACACAGTCTCGGCGGAAAGCAGGCGGTCAAGTGTAAGGGGTCGCGTAAGAGCAAGCAGTTGCTGCTCATATTGCCTTTCGTGAAACGATTGTTTTGTTTGGAAGCCGGTTTGCCTCCGGTGTGTTCCACTTTGGGTGGTGGCTCTGGAAGTCTTTGGGTGGAAGCTCTTTGATTATACGGATGATAGGACGCGCTCTCCGAGTGAACAAACCTTGTGCGCTGATGCTTGGACGCAGAACACAGCCTCAAGAAGAATTCCGATAAAAACACTCTTGTAAATTCCCCGCCAACTCTCTACGCGGTCACCTAGTGTTTTTGTCGGAAATGGAATGACCATGCACACCACCACCTGTCCTGCGGCTCTGTGCGGTCTTACAGCGGCCCTGCTGTCCACGACCGCACTGGCCGAGGCGACAACCTACCCCCTGACGATCGAGAACTGCGGCGAGCAGGTGACCTTCGCCAAGGCCCCGGAACGCGCGGTGGCGCTTGGCCACAACAGCGCCGAAATCCTGTTCCTGCTCGGACTTGAGGACAAGATGGCCGGAACGGCCTTCTGGCCCAATCGGGTCCTTCCGGAACTTGAGGCTGCTTATGCAAAGGTCGAAGTGGTGGCTGTCGAATTCCCGACTCTGGAGGCCATTCTCTCCAAGCAGCCCGATTTCGTCCCGGCGATGCTGGTGACGCTTCTTGGTCCCGACAGCAAGGTGGCCAAACGCGAGGATTTTGAGAAGCTGGGCATCCCGACCTATCTGTCACCCAGCGCCTGCACGACGGTGGCGGACACCGAGAACACGACGGGCAGCAAGGCCACCAGCGTCTATGGCCTACGTGAAAACCTGTGGAACATGGATCTGCTCTATCAGGAAATCGGCGATCTGGCGCGGATCTATGATGTGCAGGACCGCGGTCAGACGCTGATCGCCGATCTGAAGGCGCGCGAAGCCACGTTGCGCGAGGAATTCGCGCGGCGCGACGATCTGACGTTCCTGTTCTGGTTCTCGTCGCCCTCGCCATCGGACGATGCTTATCTGGCGGGCGGCAACGGCCCCTCTGGCTATATCGCCGATCTGCTTGGCGGATCGAACGCGCTCAAGACCGAGGCTGAATGGCCCGCGTTGGGATGGGAAGGCATCATGGCCTCGAACCCCACAGTGATCGTGGCGGCACAGGTGGATCGCAAGCGCTGGGGTCTGGACGAGTCGCAAACCAAGATCGAATTCCTGACAACCGATCCGGCGGTCAGCCAGATGGAAGCCGTCAAGGCCGGCCGCATCGCGGTGATGAGCGGGTCGTCGATGAACCCGTCGGTCCACACGCTTTTCGGCGCAGAGCAACTGGCAGAGCAACTGCGGGCTTTCGATCTGCCGTGATGGATGCTGATACAAAACAGTGCGGGGCAAGCGGGCTTGCCCTGTTCCTTGGGCTGGTCATGATCCTGCTTGCCGTCGCGGTCGCGTTTGCGGCCGCGATTGGCGATTACAGGATCGACGTCGGCACTGTGTTTCTGGCCGTGACCAACGGCCTGGGTCTGACGAGCGCCGACATCCCACCGATAGAGCAAAGCGTGGTCTGGGACTTGCGGCTCAGCCGGGCTTTGGTAGCGGCCCTTGCGGGCGCGGGGCTGGCGATCTGCGGGGCGATCCTACAGGCGCTGTTGCGCAATGCGCTGGCCGAGCCCTTTGTGCTGGGTGTTTCAGCCGGTGCTTCGACGGGAGCGGTGGCGGTGATCGTGCTGGGAATCGGCGCCGGCAGCCTGTCGCTGTCGATGGGTGCCTTTGCCGGAGCCTTTGCGGCTTTTGCGCTGGTGGCACTCTTGTCGAACGGTGCGACGAGCGGGCCGAACCACACGATTCTCGCGGGTGTCGCCGCCTCGCAACTGTTCAATGCGCTGACCTCCTACGTCGTCACCACCTCGGGCAATGCCCAGCAGGCACGGGACGTGATGTTCTGGCTTCTGGGCAGTTTCGGCGGGGTGCGTTGGCCGGATTTCCAGCTTCTGGTCATCGTGGTGGCCATCGGCCTCGTAATCTGCCTGCTCATGGCGCGGTCACTGGATGCCTTCACCTTCGGCGACGAGGATGCGGCATCGCTTGGCGTGCCGGTTGCCCGCATTCGGCTGATCCTTTTCGGCGTGACGGCGCTGATGACCGCCACTATTGTCAGCATGGTCGGCACCATCGGCTTCGTCGGCCTCGTGGTGCCACATGCCGCGCGGTATATTGTGGGCCCCCTGCACCTGCGCCTTCTGCCTGCCTGCGCCGCGGTGGGGGCCGTGTTCCTGGTGCTGGCCGACATCGCCTCGCGCGTGGTGGCCGAACAGCAGACCATCCCAATCGGGGTTGTGACGGCGCTGGTGGGCGTGCCCTTCTTCGCCATCATCCTTTACCGCGCAAGGCCGCAGACATGACCGTGACGGCTAAGAACCTTGTTTGGGGCGCGCAGCGCAAAATGATCGTCAATAACGTCTCGTTGGATGTCGCCGAAGGCGAAACCCTCGGCCTGATCGGCCCCAACGGATCGGGCAAGTCGTCGCTGCTCAGGCTTCTGTCCGGGTTGAGGGCTCCACTGTCCGGGCGGGTCGAGATTCTGGGACAGGACATTGCCCGTGTTTCGCGGAAGACCTTGGCGCGGCAACTGGCCTTCGTCCAGCAGAACGCCACTACCGATACCAATGTTTCCGTTCGTGATGTGGTGCGGCTGGGTCGGACGCCGCACCGCTCGGCTCTGGCGGGGTGGACTGCTGCAGACGAGGCCGCTGTCTCTGCCGCGCTGGAACGAGTAGAAATGGCGGGCCGCCGAGCGCAGGCTTGGCAAACCCTGTCGGGCGGTGAACGCCAACGGGTTCACATTGCCCGTGCTCTTGCCCAAAGCCCGCGAGTGATGTTTCTTGACGAGCCGACGAACCATCTCGACATTCACCATCAGATCCAAATCCTGCGCATGGTGCGGCGGCTGGATGTGACCAGTGTCGTCGCCCTGCATGATCTGAACCTTGCCGCCACATTCTGCGACCGGATTGTGGTGCTGCAAGCCGGAGCGGTGGTGGCCTGTGGAACGCCTGCGGGCGTGCTGACAGCGCCGCTGTTGCGTGATGTCTTCCAAGTGGAGGCTGAGGTGACCTTCGAGCCACAAACGGCACGGCCGCATATCCGTTTCAGGGCAGCGTGACTCGTGTGCCCTGCCGGTCCGCATCCTGCGATGCCCCATAGGGACGAGTCGCTCGGCATCCTCCTGCGCATTGCGGCGACATTTGCCTTTGCCGTCATGGGTGCCTGCGTCAAGGCCCTTGAGAACGGCGTGCCCTTGGGGCAGGTCGTCTTTTTCCGATCCACCTTCGCGTTGATTCCGCTGGTCGCATTCCTGTGGTGGTCGGGCGTCTTTCCATCGGGTCTGGCCAGCAAACGCCCGTTCGGGCATGTGCTGCGCTGCCTGATGGGCGCAACGGCGATGTTTACCTCATTCGCCACGATCCGCCTGCTGCCGCTGGCAGAGGCCACGATGCTATCCTATCTCGCCCCTGCAATGATGGCACTGATGGGGTGGATGCTGCTTGGGGAACGATTAGGACTCCGGCGGCTGGGCGGCGTGAGCATGGGGCTTGCCGGCGGCGTGGCCTTCAGCCTGCCAACCCTCTCCGGAAACCTGCCGGACGGTGCACAGCTCGGCGTGGCTCTGGGTGTGGTGACGGCGGTGCTGACAGCTGGGGCGCTGATTCAGGTCAGGCGTCTGACAATGCTGGGGGAAGGAGCAGCGGCCATCGCCTTCTGGTTCGCCGTCGTCTCAGCGCTTGCCGGAGCCGCCACGCTGCCGATGGGCTGGGTGCGGCCTGATGCTGCGCAACTCGCTCTGCTTCTGGGGGCGGGGCTTACGGGCGGCATCGCCCATATCCTGATGACCCTCTCCTTCCGACATGCCGAGGCCTCCGCCCTGGCGCCATTCGAATACCTCTCGGTCCTCTGGGCCGTGGTCCTCGGGTTGATGATCTTCGGTGAAATGCCCAGCTGGTCTTTCCTGATGGCCGCTCCCCTCATCCTTGTAGGGGCATTCATTGCTGCATCGGTGGCGCGAAAACGAGGGACAAGATAGCTGCACAAGCACTGAAACTTGCGCGATCCTACATGCTTGAATAAGCGTGAGCATCCAATTTATGAAGTCCGTCCACGAAAGACAATGCAACCAACAGGCAGCCAAAGGCCGACGTTACACTGTTAGATCATCCAGACTCACGCCGAGCGCATCGGCCAGGGCACCTAATGTTGCGATTGAGCCCTGCTTTCGACCGGTCTCGATTTTGGCGGTGATAACACGCCTCAAACCCGATTTTCTGGCCAGCGCTGCTTGAGTCAGGCCGCACAGATAGCGGCAGACGCGCAAGGCGCTTTCACCATTCAGAAGGCGGTCCGCATACTCTGCAGGGATCAGCGCGGCAGTATTCGAGGAAAGCCGCCGCAAGACCTTGACCGCGGCTTTCGTATCGCTGATCTGCTGCATGATGTAGCTTTAGGTGACATGCTAATGAAGGCCAAGCAGAACGTCGCTCAGCGCGACCTGCCTGGCCGATATAAACTGGCTGGGCAAAGGCCACAGATCGACCCCTTCCAACAGTGTCGGAGCATCCTCCAATACAACGTCCATATAGCGAACGGTGATGCCCATCTTGGTGTGACCCAAGAGCAGCTGTCAAATGACATCAGGAGCTGACCACGCGGCGTGGCGACGAACCTCCCCCTTCATTCTGGGTTGAATATTGGTGTTGTCTTACGCCGGAGCGGGCTTCTACAGAAGCCCGCTCCGGCGCTTTTCGCGAAGTTGATAACTCTCGTCGCAGAGGATGGCCACGTGGCTACGGTTTAGCATTCGGGCGAGGATCGCGGTGGGAACCACGGGGCGGACAAATGCTGCAGTACATGGCTAGCCCACCACGCCAAAGGTCGTTGCTCAGCCTATGGGTTTAACCGACTCTTTCAACTGATCAAGCACCTGCGCGTGATCCATAAGGCCCATTTCAACCATCTTGCTGACGAAAGTGACCCCCTCCTTCTCAGCCTGCTTTACGAGTGCCGAGACCTTCGCATACCCCAGTTCCGAAACCATGGCCGTGGCCAGAGCGGGCGAGTTCAGCAGCAGTTCAAGTGCCCGCTCGGGGCGGGCCTCGATACCGCTTACACACCTGTCTGCGAACAGCTGACTGCCCCGGGTCAGGAGGCGGATGCTCTCGAACAGGCGCGACGCGACTGCGGGCTCGAAATGATTGATCTCCAGCTGGCCAGCCATAGAGGCCAGTGCAACCGTCTGATCATTCCCCGCCAGGGCGAAAGCAATCTGTTGCATCATCATCGGCAGAACGGGGTTGATCTTCCCCGGCATGATCGAGGAGCCGGGCTGAACGGCTGGCAGGCGGATCTCGCCGAGGCCGGTCTGCGGGTCAGACGATAACAGGATCAGGTCATGCGCGATTTTCGCGATGGTCTCGGCAGCGATACGGATCTCGGACGAAACCCGCGCGAAGGTGTCCGAATTCTGCATCGCGTCGAAAGGATCGTCTGCGCGGCGCACCGGCAGCGACAGTTCTGCCTGAAGATGAGCGTATAGGGTCGCCGGATAGCCGGGGTCGGAGCCTAGGCCCGTGCCGATCGCGCTGCCCCCCAGCGGAAGCTGCAGCAACTCCTCCGCCGCCCCCGCAATCTTTCCGGCCTGACGCCGTGCCGCACTGGCATAGCCGCCGAATTCCTGGCCCAGCGTCATCGGCTGCGCCGCCTGCATGCAGGTACGGCCGATTTTCAGCACATCGCCGAAGTCCGCGGCTCGCGCGGCAAAGGCATCTGCCAGATGGGTCAGCGCCACAACCAAAGGCTGTACAGCCTCATAAACTGCAAGTTTCAGCGCCGAGGGCACGACATCATTGGTCGATTGCCCATGATTGACGTGATCATTCGGATGCAGGATGGCGTAATCCCCCGCCGCGTGCCCAAGGATCTGCAAGGCCCGGTTCGCGATCACCTCATTCGCGTTCATGTTGATCGAGGTGCCGCCTGATCCTTCAAGAATATCGATGATGAACTGGTCATGGTGCTGGCCCGCCAGCAGCTCGTCACAGGCCGCAATGATCGCATTTGCGAGCTGGGGTTCCAGCACCCCGATCTCACGATTGGCGAGAGCCGCCGACTTTTTGATCACCGCCAGAGCGCGCACCAGGCCCGGATGATCACCGATTGTCAGGCTGCCAAGCGCCGAGTTCTCGGACCCGCGCAAAGTGTTGACGCCATAAAGCGCCACATCTGGCAGCTCACGCGCGCCCAGACCATCAGTTTCGATACGAGTCATGCCCGGAAGTCCTGTTCTGAGAGTGTTGGAATGCCCCCGGCGCATGACGAGGCCCACGCCGTGGCTGTTGAGACAGGCAATCAGCCTGCAAAAGCGGAGGAACCCGAGAGCTCGGGGTCAGAGAACCTGGCTCAGGAACTGCCGTGTTCTTGGGTCTGAGGCATTGGTGAAGAAGGTCTCAGGCGGGCCATGTTCGACGATCACGCCTTTATCGGTGAAGTAGATATGGTCGGCCACCTCACGCGCGAAGCCCATCTCGTGGGTCACAAGGATGCAGGTCATGCCCTCGGCGGCCAGATCCTTGATCGTCACCAGCACCTCTTTCACCGTTTCGGGGTCAAGCGCGGCCGTCACCTCATCGAACAGCATGATGTCTGGCCGCATGGCGAGGCTGCGGGCAATGGCGACGCGTTGCTGCTGGCCGCCCGAAAGCTCCCCGGGATAGCTGTTTTCCTTGCCCTCCAGCCGCACCTTGCGGATCAACTCTCGGGCGCGTTTTTCGACTTCGCCCCGGTTCTCTTTGAGCACTTTGACCGGCGCCATCATCACGTTTTGCAACGCGGTCTTATGCGGGAAAAGGTTGTACTGCTGGAACACCATTCCAATCTTCTTGCGCAATGCCAGCTTGTCGAGCTTTGCATCATGCACCTCCTGGCCCTCAACCTGGATTGAGCCGCCCTGAATATCGGCCAACGCATTGATGCAACGGATGAGCGTCGACTTCCCCGAACCTGATGGTCCGATGATACAAACCACCTCGCCCTTCATGATATCGAGGCTGATCCCGTTCAGCACCTGCACCGTGCCATAGGATTTCCGCACATCCTTCAGCGAAACGATGGGTTGCGCCTCTGTCCATCTGCCTTCTGTATGAGCCATGGTGAGTCCTTACAATTTCACGGAATAGCGGCGTTCAAGCCAGCATGTGACAAGGCTGATCGGGTAGCAGTAGGCGAAGAACCAGCTCAGGACATAAAGATACATCGGGATCAGGATATCGGGCCTGCCCTCGGCCGAGAGAGCCGAGCGCGTATAGCCCATGATGTCGTCCACCCCGATGATCGACACCAGCGGCGTCGCCATTGTCAGCACCGCGTAAAGGTTCATCCAGTTCGGCAGGATCCGCTTTACCGTCTGCGGAAGGATCACCATCCGCATCGTCTGGCCCCGTGTGAAGCCAAGCGATTCCGCGCTTTCCCATTGCCCGGTCGGAACCGACAGGATCGCGCCGCGCACATATTCCGACATATAGGCCATGACCGGCAGCGAGAGGCCAATCACCGCTTTCAGCCAGCCAGGAAAAGGCACGGTGATGCCGAAAGCCGCGACCTGAAACGGGATCAGCAAGATCGAGTAGAACAGCAGAACCAGCCAGGGCGAGTTGCGGAAGAACTGCGTCACCAGCCATGCGAGTTTGCGTACCGGCATCAGCGGTGAGACCTGCAGGATACCGAGCATCACCCCCAGTACAGTCCCGATCAGCATCGAAAGAAGCGAGATCAGTACATTATAGGCAAAGCCCTCTCCCAGCAGCGGCGTCCATTTCAGAAGTACCGAGAAGACAGACGGCTGCGCCGAAGCAGCATCCTGCGCCCAGGCCGCCCCGATCAGGCTGGCGGTCAGTCCGGCAAAGAGCAGCGTCATCGAGACCGGGTTGAGCACAGTCTCGCGCCAGTTCAGTGCCGACGCCGCATATGCACGGCGCGGCAAAAGCACATCCATATGACCTGGGCGCCGCAGCGCCGGATCGCGGGCAGGCTCGGGGATCGGAGGCAACCACATATCAGACTCCATATCCCGGGATGCGCAGGGATCTTTCCCAGCGCCCCATGATCCAGACCAGCACCGCGACCAGCAGAATGTAGCTCAGCAAAAGAACGGTCATCATCTCACGGACGTTCAGTTGCTCGGACCAGATCTGCGCCGCCGAATACAGGAGTTCAGGCACCGCGATCGCATAGGCCAGCGTGGTCGTTTTCACGAGATTGACGAGGTTCGTTCCGAGAGAGGGCAGAGAGATGCGCAGCGCCAGCGGCAGGACGACATAGATATAGGTCTGGAGCCGGGTGAAGCCGAGTGCCTCTGCCGCCTCAAGGGTGGATTTCGGCACCGCATCAATGCCAGAGCGAAAGATCTCGGTATTCAGCGCGCCAGCAAAGAGCGACAGCGAGATCACCGCCCAGCTGAAGGCCGAAATCATCGGCACGCTCATCCCGGCGTCATTCTGCACCCGCAGGATCGAGCCAAGCGCGAAGAAGAAGAAGTAAAGCTGAACCAGTGGCGGCGTATTGCGGAAGAAGGTCACGAAAAGACCTACCGGCAGCCGCAAAAGCCGCGATTGCGCCCCCTGAGCCCAGGCACCGACCACGCCCACCAGAAGTGAGAACAGGATCGACAGGACGGAAAGCTTCACCGTCATCCAGAGTCCGCTGAGGAATTGGGCGCGGTCCCAGGCGTCGTAGCCGATAGTCAGATTGATGCCATGGCTCTGACGCAGCCACTGGAAAAACGTCTCGACTGTTTCCACCGAACCCTCCGGGAAACGGGCCGGCCCGACCAAGCGGACCGGCCGGAACAGGATGAGTTACTTGAACTTCTCGTGCTGCTCTTCAAGGAAGGGGCTGGCGGCGATGCCATTGGCGGCATTCGCCTCGATCAGGTAGCCGGTCTTGTGCCAGTCGGTGATGATCTCGCTGATCTTGAGACCATAGGGACCGTCCAGTTCAGCAAGCGGCACGGCGATCGCCCAGGGCTGCAGCTGTTCGGTGACGAAGGGCATCTCGTAATCTGCCCAGGAACCCTCGGATGCCAGTTGGCTCTCGATCCATGTATTGTCATAGAGCAGGCCCACGCAGCTGCCATTGGTCAGTGCGGCCGTCGCTTCGGGCACACCAGCAAAAGCGAGGATATTGGCTTTGTATTTCTGGGTGGTTTCGCGGATGTAGTAGCTGCCCTGAATGGCGCAGAGATCCTTGCCTTCCAGATCAGTCCATTCTTTCAGTCCGTTTGCCTTCGGGGCCAGCACGTTGGCGCCGCCGGCATAGTAGTTCGGCTCGACCATGCCGACCACTTCGCGGCGTTGCGGATTGTCACCCAGGGTCGCGATGATCAGATCGATCCGGCCCTGTTGCAGGAACTCCATCCGGTTCGAAGCCACGACAGGCACCAGCTCGACCTCGACGCCAAGGCGGCTGGCAATGTCCTTTGCAAGGTCGATTTCCAGCCCGACAATATTGCCGCTGGCATCCAGATAGCCCCAGGGGCGGTAGTCGTTCTTGACCCCGACGACGATCTTCCCCGCTGCCGCGATTTTCTCAAGCGTATCGGCCGAGGCAAGCCCGGTGCTAGCCAGCAGCACGCCGAGAGTGAGTTTGAGAATGGCTTTCATTCGATGTCTCCCATTTGGTATGCCACTGATATCCAGTGGTTTTTTTGCTTGCCTTCCAAAGGCACCCCCTGCCGGGGGCCAGCGCGGCGGAGCCAGGGCCCGTTTTCGCACCAGTGGAATCATTTTATTGTGCAGCAAGGTGAACAATGTCTAATACTCACCAAGTGACATCTTTTATTCATTTGAGGACATGACCTTGTCTGAACGGGCAGAGAAATTCGGCTTCATCCTGATAGAGGATTTCGCACTTATGTCTGCGGCTTCATCGGTGGACCCGCTGCGAGCGGCAAATCAGATGTCAGGGCGAGTGCTCTATGAAACCTGCTTCCTCTCTGTCGCGGGAGGGCCGGTTCGGTCGTCTTGCGGTGGTCTTTTCGAGACGATCCCCTTCAGCCGGGCCCCGCCCGATCTTGACTGGCTGTTCATCGTCGCGGGCGGCAATCCCTTCACAACGGAACGGCCAGACTGCCTGACCTTCCTGCGCCAAGCGGCGCGTCGTGGCATTTCGTTGGGTGGAATTTCAGCCGGGGTGGTGTTGCTGGCCAAGGCCGGGCTTTTGCATGAGCGGCGGATTGCCGTTCACTGGGAATATGTTCATGCCCTGCGTGAGCTGTTGCCGGAGTTGCTGACGGAACAGCACCTCTTTGTGCTGGATCGTGACCGGGTCACCTGTGCAGGAGGGGTTGCCGGACTTGACATGATGCACGCGCTGATACGCTCGCGGCACGGCCATGAACTGGCTGCCAAAGTGAGCAGCCGGTTTATCTACACCCGCATCCGTACACCAGAAGTCGCCCAGCGAGGCATCGGCATGGAGCAGTCCAGCCACCGGACAGGTGTATTTGCCGCCTTGCGGTTGATGGAGGATCATATCGCCGACCCTTTGCCGTTAAAGCACCTTGCGCGGCTGGCAGGCCTCAGCAGCAGGCAGCTGCAGCGGCAGTTTCAGGGTGATCTGGGGCGGTCGGTGATGGCAGTCTATACCAGTCTGCGCCTTACAAAAGCAGACGAGTTGCTGCGGCAGACCAAGCTCCCGATAAGTCAGATCGCATTTGCGACCGGCTTCTCAAGCCAGGCCAATTTCACGCGTTCATTTGTCCGTTGCTTCGGGCTGACCCCGTCGGAGCGCAGGATGGGCAGTCACGGCAGGCCATCCCAGTCAGCGTTCTATAGTGGTGACTTGTGAAGACGGGGCAATTTTAAGATTGCTGAAGGTAGCAGTGCCTGTTCGTAGGGGACATGCACCCTGGCAGATACTGGAAACACCACGGGGCGGGGGGAAGACCCGCCCGCTTTCGTGGTGACAGCTTAAGTGTTTTCAGCAAGTTGATAAGTTTAGTGGCAGGCTCGATTCTGCCTGCTCAGTCGAACAGTAAATGGTTGACGGATTGTAAACTTATGGTTGCATCATGACTGTCAAAATCGCCCGTTCTGTTAACCCTCTGTTAGCGAAGAATGATGAGGATGAGTGGCAGATCGCGTCGGGGGGCAATGATGGCAAAAAATGAAGTCACGCGGATTTCACTGTTGATCAAAGAGTATCAATCATCACAACGCCGGGTCACTGAATTGATTATTGCTCAGGAGGCAGTGCTGAAGTCAGGCATGCCAAGCGCCGGAACCTACGGCAGGAATAGAACTTACATGAATAAATCGACCACGCGGAGCTTTGAGGAGTTTCGTACAGTCTATGCCTGCGCAAATGAAGTCATGGGTGATCGCAATTTGGATACTCGCCCAATGATGATTCGTAACATCGCAACGCAGTACCCCGACCGGCTGAAAGCCTTGGTCTCTCAGCTTGAGGAAAGCAGAAACCTTCTAGGTCAGATTTCGGAAGAAGTAATGGAAGTCGTCCCCGAAACCTTGACCGATGCGGTACTGAAGTTGGACTTCGTTTGTAACCTTGTCCACGATGGGGCTCACATCGAACATGATTATCTAGCGTGGATAATAGGAGAGTGCATTCAGGTCATTAATCAAAAGGTGCATGTTCACATTCACTGATCTGGAAAAGTTGCGCCGATTTCAGCGACGCTGGAAATGTTGTATTTCGGCGTCACTGGAAATCGGGGCTGAATACAGTCTGTGCTTTGTCTTGCTACAGCGCAGGAAGTGGCTCCCAGTTCTGCTAGCCGAGAAGCCATTTTTGAATGTCGAGGTCTTCTGGTGTAATCTCCATCAATGTGAACGAACAATTCTTGCCATGCACGATAGTATTCCCATCGCTTTCTGACAGCGAGATCTGGCTGAAATCCGTTGTCCCATCACGAAGGATTACGATGTCGTCGTCGCTAAGACCATAGGCGATGTCACCAGTTCCTCTTCCAAAAATAAATGTATCCTGACCAACGCCACCCATCAGCGTATCTTGTCCAGCTCCCCCTATCAAAGTGTCATTGCCCGCTCCCCCTTTTAGACGATCTTGGCCTGCGCCACCACTCAGATAGTCGTTCCCATCTCCGCCATAGGCGTAATCATTGCCGCCTCCGAGATAAATCGAGTCGTTGCCGTCGTCGCCGCGGACGCTGTCAGAACCTGTACCCGCGTAAATTCGGTCGTCCCCTGAAAAACCCTGAACAAGATCGTCACCGGCCCGGGCATGTACCGTGTCATCAAAAAAGGTTGTGTTGATGCGATCAGCTCGCAGCGTGCCAGCGATAGCTTTCCCAAGAGAGTCGGAGGAAACCGTTACGCGAGCGACCTCCCAAGGGTCGAGTTGTATGTGGACTTTTCCGTTCTCAAGCGCATTCTGAAAATAGCGCTCCAGAACTGGCCGTGCATTCGCATCAGTCGGGTCAGAACCGTTTCCGACCCCAAGAATTTCTACATATGCATACTTTGCGTCACCCATGAGGCTGTGCACGTCTAGGTCAAACTTTGACATTTCCTGTGAACGACTTGATGCGAAGATCACAGATTTTCCGTCTGCGGCGCTCAAGAAAGCCTGAAGATCAACGCCGACTTTTTCGGCGTCCCGTGCAGCAACATTGCTTTTGATGTACTGCAGTCCAGGAAGGGACTCTTGCATCATTTCGAACATAGCGCCGTTGATGCTAAGGCCCTTCCAGATAGAACCAGGGCCCGATGATCCTCCATTCGAAACCGTCAGGTTCTGTGCGTTGTTCTGCTGGATTGCCCAGATCGCAGCTGAGTCAACGCGGGCAGAAAGCATTTCCCCGAAGAGGGCGATCATCGAGGAGGCGGCGCGCAGTCCCGTTTCATCGGCATGGCCGCCGCGAACATTCCATTCGGTAACATAAGTTTCAAGCGACTTCGTTCGGCCGTCGAGCCACATGAGGTCGGCCCAGCTCTCAAACTGGCCCAGATACGGCCGGCTGACGCCTGATGACCCTATGAACTCATACGGGCCATTGAGGTAGCGGTGCGTGACCAGGCCATCAAGTGCTTTTATTTCTTCGGCATTGAATTGGCGGTAGATCTCACGCGTCTCCTTGTCCGCGTTTGCCAGGTGACCCACCTGAACTATGATGTTTGGCTCTACGGATTTCTTGAGGCCAAACTCCTCGCGGTAGTCGTCAATCGCCTTCTGTGTGATCGCGGTGATGCGGCTGGCGATTCTCCCATACTCAGTGGCAGTCAGGCCGCGCATGTACCATTCATTTCCGATTTCGAAAGCATCGATTCGCGCATCCGATTGTGATGCTTGCTTCAGAACCGATGTGACAAAATTGTAGATAGCCCTTTCAGGGACTTTCTCCAACCGATTGCCGTTTTTGTCCGATGTTTCGTCAACGAACCGCGCAGTTGGGATCACGATGATCGCGTCGATACCTCTCTTGCCGCAAAACGCGATGAACTCGTCAAGCGGTGTCACTTCAATTCCATTTTGGACCTTGGAGTTCGGGTGGAGGATATCGAAATAGTCCTCAGTGATGCTTCCGCCGGGATATCTAAGTGTGGCTACACCCAACTCATCAACAGCATGCGCGAAAGCGCCGGGTTCATCCTCAACTGCCTGAATGAAGTCTCTGTCAAACAACATGTTTGCGCCGAAGAGCCCTGCGCTGACTTTCACGCCAGTAGAGCTGAACTTTTCCTGATCTGTCGAAAAACGAACATCCACGGTACCCACTCCCACATAGGTTCACTGGGCAGTGTGCGAAATTATGTATAAGGATTCTTTAATTGGCCTCTCGTAAGTGTCAAAAATTGAAACTTGTTTCGACTGTATCCAGTTGATGAACAATAAGGCATAGAGGGGTCGGCATCATGAATTTCCATTCGAATTTTATTTATTCTAGCTTTTCAGTGGTTATCATCTTGCAGGAAGGGTCCCAAGTGTTGGCGATGGTTGATTTCAGGCTATGAAATTGCGCCGGGCGTAGAAATTACGAAATTTTCCATGATTCGCGCGTTGTTGATGGCATGGATATGGCTATTGATAGGCGCTGTTGCAGAACGCTGATATAAAAGGTTTCGCTTCGTGGACCCACGCGGCTCGATGGATCGGACGAGCTAGTCACCGCTTGCCCTTTTCCGCACGCGAACTGGACCTGCTAAAACGCGCGCTGAGGAAGTGCAGCTCGCCGTTGGTGCGGTCGGACAAGGAGATGGGCTTGCGGTCCCACTTATGGCAACCCCAATCACCCTGCGGTTTTCTCTGATGCGGCCAGCCAACTCTGTCTGACAATCAAGCTGTCGATCAGGCAAACAACTGGGACGGTAGCCAGCCTGTTGACGATAGTGAACCTAGGGTGGTCCGTTCCGGACTATAGGGCACTGCCACGATAGCAGAAGATGCTGGTCGGCCCGCGAGGACTGAGTGCGGGACCAGCGCCAATGGCGCAAGGCTCATCTGGCGATGGATACGGGCAGATCTGTCATTCGTCTGATGGAATTCATCCCCCAGCAGCGATGGCGCTTACCCCGTTCTGCCAGAACTTCCCGGCCAGATCCGAGCAGTCGAGAAGATCGACACCGTGATCGCGGACGGTTCCGATGAACCGCACCGCTGCCACACCGCCATCATTGGCCGTCATGCTATAACGATCACTCCTATCTGCAAGAGCGGTCAACCGTTAGAAGATAGCGGCCTCGCTTCTACCGCCCGAAACGAAACACACCTACCACTTGGCATTATTGCAGAGCGCACTGCAAACCATCGACGTCATACCAGATTCGAAGCCGGATCGAGGCGAAGATGCAGTGCTTGAATGCCGTTGAAGATTGCATCGCGGCAAGAGGCCCGGACGGCCAGACTACGAAATCCGGATGAGCATCGTCCTTATCGACGGCTTCAGCGCGCTTGGCGTCGTTGAGATCAGGGACATGGCATGGAGCCACAGGGGAGAGTGGCCATCATACCTCAAACGAAAGTTGCGCAACAACACCGCCAGGACGCATACTATGCTTCGCCTTTCAGGCTCTCTTCCTTCAACAGCGACCAGGCATCGACGTTCAGTCCTTGAGCGATGCGATGGAGGTTGTCGAGTGAGATGTTTTGCTCACCGCGCTCGATGGCGCTGAGATAGGTACGGTTCAGGCCCGCTTCATGTGCCAGAAACTCCTGTGACCAGCCTTTCTCGGCGCGCAACAGTCGCATGTTGCGGGCGAGGACGTCGCGCAGCGGGCTCCGGGGCGTGGTTTTCATGCGGGATGCTATTGTGCATCACCGCTTTTAACTCTACCTGTTTTAAGATACATTCGTGGGCCACGCGATGGTTGCGGCCGCAGTGTCCGAGTTGAGGGTATCGAGGTGACAGTTTCAAAGCTTTCAAACGACAAGGTTATTCAGAGGAGACTTGCCGCGTTTCTTGCAATGTTTACGGCGCCGCAATCAGTTGTTCCGACAGTCACATCCCAGAGGCGATGTGATCGGTCCGCGGCGGCCAGGACCCTGGATATTGTCCTTGAAATCCTGCTCGATGCTGGTCTTGGACTGGAAGCCGCGCCATCCCTGCCACAGGATTCCTGCAACTGGTCGCTTCCGCGGGTTCTATGCGCGCCGAAGAACGGATCAAGGTTCGAAATCACCATCGGTTTGCGAGGAGGATATGATTGCAGGGGGGTGATCGGAACAACTGTTGTTCGAAGCGAAGCTATGACGTTTGAAGCCCTGACCATGATGCTGCGAAGTCTCGCTGCGCTTGAGATAGGTGAGGAGCTGTAGACAGCTGATCCGGCAGTGCGCCGGAAAGCCCGTCGTTATCCCCGGTGAGCTACGATCCGAGAGTTCCGGGAACGCTTTCCGGGGTGCCTCTGTCGTTGAAAGTGCCCGTGGTTCACCAGAAGAGATCTCATGCTCCCATTTCCTGTATTTTCCTGGTGAACCTGCGCATGCGCGCCACAGCAACGATCTGGTCTGGCCGGAAGGCTGCAAGATTTGCGTCCGGTCCTGACAAATCCGGCAGGTTAGCACCTTCGCCAGACTGGCCATTCTGCGCGAGGATTGGCTTTTCCGCCGCCATGAGTTCCGCCGCCAGTTTTGGTTCGGCCATGGCCGAAGCCGATCCCGGTTTTTCCGCTCGCACGAAATCCACCACCATTTTTTCGGCCAGCCGCCGCTCCAGCGCTTCCATTCGCGCGGTTAAAACCTGAACCGCGGCAGCCTCCTTCGGCGGATAGGGCAGGGGTCCCGCCTGCGCTTCGAAAAGGGCCTTGAAGGTCGGATCCTGGAAATACACGATCCGATGGACCAAAAGCGGATTCTGCCGTTCCGGGATGAGGATGGCCTGATCCGGGTTCAGCCGCCGCACTTCGTCGGGGGTCAGGAGCGGGCGCTCCTCCATCCGTCGGCTGACCGATCGCCGCTGCATGAAGTCCCGATCCCGCGACACGCTGTCTGACACCGAAAGCTTGGTTGTCTTGCCCAAGGCGTCCGAAATCTCTCCGGCGGTCTTCTTGTCGTTGGCCGCGAGGTAGAGCTTCATCCCGGCGGCAGATTCGAGCGACATGCGGACGTTCTCGCCATAGATGTTGTCGAGGCCGGGGATCGACTGGGTGATGATCGAGACGCGCGCACCGTGACCTGCGAGCTGTTTCAGGGCTTGTTCGACGATGGGCATTGGCCCGAGCTGGTCGAATTCGTCGAGCATGACCATGACCGGCCAAGGCTCAGATTTCGGGTCGGGCAGTGTGGAGCGCATGGTGGCAATGAGCTCGCCAAAGAAGAGGCGCACGAGGGGCGACAGGGTGCGGATGTCATCGGCGTTGACGACCACATAGATCGACATCGGGTGCTTGCGCAGATCCATGAAGGAGAAGTCGTTGCCGGAGGTTGCCCGGTCTACCGCCGGGTTGTTCCAGAGCGTAATGCCAGCGCCGCCCAGGACCGAGGCGTGGGAGGACAAGGTCCGGTCGGAATAGCCTGCGAACTTTCGGAAGGTCTGGGCAGCATTGGGGTGCTTCACCTCTTCGGCATGCTCGCCGTAAACCTCCTGCGTGGCGCCTCGGCCGAAGAGGATGCGGCTGATCTCGCCGATGGTCGGCTTGCCCCTCTCGATTGCCAGAAGGCCTGCGGCCACGAAAAGTTCGCGCCCCTCGGTCAGGAAGTCACCAGCGGTGCCCTTGTCCGATACCGTCAGGAAGTAGTCCGAGATCTTGGCCAGCTCCGTGTAGCGGTGTTCTAAGTTTTCAATGCGGGCGACGCGTTCGAGCGGATTGTAGCGATGGGTCGGATGTTCAAAATCGAACGGCGAGAAGCGATAGACCGCATCGCCTTCGGCCTGCCGGTGCCGCGAGGTGGCCTCGAAAATCTCGCCTTTCACGTCGAGAACGACGATGCTGCCGTTGAAGAGGAGCGTGTTCGGGATGACATAGCCCACGCCCTTGCCAGCGCGGGTGGGTGCCACGACAAGACAATGCGGGAACTTCTGGAAGGTGGCGCTGACGTAAGGCGCGCGCTTTGACGGCGCCCCGAGCTTGCCGAAGACCATACCGGTGCCCAAGGGCTGCAGGAGGCCATTCGCCTTCATTTCGGGACGGGCCTGGAACTTGGCTTGCCCGTATTCAGTGAGCTGCTGGCGGAAGGTCAGGGCGACGGCGGCGATCGTGAAGATGACGATCGAGGCACCGACGATCTGCCACGGCAAGACCCAAGGCACGGACGACAACCGCGCAAACCCTGGAAACTCTTCAATCAGGACGAATATCCCGGTCGCGTTCGGATCGCGGCCCAGGATCAGGTTGAGAACGAGGCCGCCGGCGATGAGGCCGACCAGAGCACCAGCCGACAGACCGAGCGGGAGCAATAGCGCGAGACGTTGCATGGTCAGAACTCCCGGTCCTTGGCATGTATCCGGTCATGAACAGGCGCGCGCGTATGTTCCGGCGGCTTGGTCGCGGCCTCGGCTGCCAGGCGGCGTTCAGCGGCGTCGACCTCATGGGCGCTGAGGCCGAGGGACGGGTGTTCCTTTGCCGCAGATATGACCGCTGCGGCCATGGCCTGGCGGGCGCTCGCGTCGGGGACATCCTTGGCCAAGGCGTCAGTGCGTCCGGCGGCGATATCTTTCAGCACGGAGCCGCCATAGCGCTCCTTCATCTCTTCCGCGAAATCCCGTGCCTGGGTCTCATCGCGGAAGGCGACGGAACCTTGCCGGGCATGGAGTTTCGCCATCTTGTCCAGGGCCTCGACCATCGGGTCAGGAGCGCGTGACAGATCGATGCCACGGGCGGACTGGATCATCTCCGCGGCGCGTTCGTAGAAGCGATCCAGGCGTTCCGCGGCCGCGCTGCGACCTTGCGGGTTGTCGAGGTCATAGCCGTAACGCTTTGCGACGTCGCTGAGATCGGATTTCACCCAAGTTTCCTCTTCGCGGGCGTTGGCGGCACCAGTTTCGAGACGCTTGCCAAGCTTTTCGGCGTCGATGCCTGCGAGGCGGGCGTTGAGGGTCAGGCTTCCCTGCAGGCTTTCGGCACCGCCGGATTGAAGCCCCGTCTCTTCGCCGCCAACGGTCAAGATCGTCGGGCTGATCGCCGTGCTGTAGAGGGTCGAGCGGGGAGAGACCTCGTGGCCAGTCTGCTCCCGATCCAGGCCAAAGGCTGCTGCAGCTTCCTTGGCGATGCTCTGCATTTCGGTTCGGAGGTCGTCTTGTCGCTCCGACGGTAATCTGTCGATTTGCGCGCTCAACTGAGCCACCCAAGCGGAAATCGCCTGCGCTGGATCAGCCGCGATGTCGCTGCGCAACCTATCTTCTTCGACATGGGCCGCGAGAACCGGGCTCTCGGCCAGATGCCTGGCCAGGGCCTCACTCAGCGGCCCTTCATCCGGGAACTTCGCCAGAACATCAGAACCGCCGTCGCGACCGTAGGAGGTGACGGCCAGAAGTTCATCGGGCAGAAACCCTGCGGAGCCTTCGCCGTCGACAAACCGGCCGGTGCCAAGGGTGGCCTCGGCATCGGGGATATGCTTGGCCACCACTTGCCGAAAACCGGGGTCGGCAACCAGGCGTTCGGCAAGACCGCGGCTTGCCTCAGTCTCACTGCCAAGGGTCAGGACCAGTTGGGCCTCTTCGCCCGCGTAGATCGCGGTTTCGGGGCGTGCGAACTCCGGCTGTTCCCGATGTTCGAGCACAAGGCCCGATGGCACCCGGTTCGTATCGTCGCCAGCGTCACGATCCACCGCGTCGGCCCGGCTGACGGCAAGCTCCAGCCCTTCTTCGCCGCCTTCGTAAAAATCCCAGGCGTGACGCAGGGCGTCCCGGCTGTTCGCGAAGGTCCGCTCAGAAAAGCTGAGCTCCGTTTCACCTTCCGGCAACCTTGCCTTAAAGCCCGCATGCAACCCTCGATCCGTTGCCACGGCCACCGGGCGCAGCTCGACATCCAGATCGGTGGTCACCCAATCTCCGGTCGCAACGACCTGCGGCTTCTCCGCCGTGATGACCTGACCAACCTGCGCGTCCGCTTCCACCATCCCTTCCCGGGCCTTCACCGCCGCCTGCAAAATGGGTCCCGGTGCAGGTTCCTCCGTCCGATCGGACCAAAGACTTGCCGCCTTCTCGGGTTCGCGGCGCGCGAAGGCCTCAAGGTCGTCTTTCAGCCTGGAATCCAGCCGCTCGACGACATTTGCGCCATCCCGGCCGTGTGTGACCCTCTCAAGACGCTCGGAGATCGAAGCCTCTATTGCCGCCAGGAACCCGGCCCGGAATTCCGCATCGGGGGCATGCGAGTCCGGCAGCGATTTGAAATACCGTGTCTCTCCCCCCTCGTGTGTCCTGTGGGTTTCCGTATGAGCCATGGTCCGGGCGGAGTTGCCGTCGATATGGGTCACCGAAGGCCGCTCGGCCGGATCGGCCCGGAAGAAGGCCTCGCCGGCAAGACGCGGATCTTCGAACTCCTGCGAAGTCCCGGAGAACGTCAAACGGACTGAGAAGTATTCCTTCTTTCGCTCTGCGACCTCACCTGCCGCACCCGTCTCGGGCTCCAGGGCTGCGGCGCGCTGTGTAGGCCCGTTCATCTGCTGGCCGTCAATGTCCTGATCCATGGATGCAACCTTTCAGCCCGTGGGCCGATCAAAAGTGGAAAGGGAGGTGTGGAGACCGCAGCCCGTCAGGCCTCAAGGCCGGGGAAATACATCTCCATGATCCCGCGGCACTCGCCCTGGCGGCCCATCTGCAGGATCACGTCGATCGAGGTCTCGAGGTAACGGATGACCTCGGCGAAGCTGAGCTTTGTGCCCTGCGCCATGACGAGAAGCGCCAGCCGGTCCATCGCTTTGCGCGCCGAATGGGCGTGCAGCGTGGTGAAGGAACCGGAATGGCCGGTGTTGATCGCATCAAGGAAGGTCGCGGCCTCGGACCCGCGCAATTCGCCGAGGATGATCCGGTCGGGCCGAAGGCGCAGGGTCGCCTGCAAGAGCTTGTCAGCCGAGCGGGGCGAGGCCTCGTCGCGCTGCGCGATCAGGCTCACCGTGTTGGGCTGACCGGGCAGGAGTTCGAGGGAATCCTCGATGGTGACGATGCGCTCGTCAGGGGCGACCATCTCCAGAAGCTTGCGGCCAAGCTCGGTCTTACCCGTCGAGGTGCCGCCCGAGACGATGACGTTCAGCCGTTCGCTGACGAGCCGCGCGAGGAAGGCATTGACATCCGCCCCCTCGGACTCGGCGCGGATTTCCGCGACCATGGCCCGCCGCTCCTCTTCCAGGGACTTCTCCTGCCCGCGCAGGAAGCTGAAGGATCGCAGTGCGCGCCGATGATCCCCCTGCCGGGACCGAAACACCCGGATGCCGATTACGGTGCCACCCGAAACGGCGGGCGTGCCCACCACCTGACAGCGCAGCATCAGGTCGCGGTAGCG
>Ga0209571_1000781_pt1 | contig 23306 bp, 22 predicted proteins | sample EBPBio102011_DNA_FD_185866 | JGI IMG/M metagenome (GOLD analysis project Ga0209571, IMG submission 185866) | Wastewater treatment Type I Accumulibacter community from EBPR Bioreactor in Madison, WI, USA - Reactor 1_1/10/2011_ DNA (SPAdes)... | ecosystem: Engineered > Bioreactor > EBPR >... | reverse complement strand
CCACACCGGTCGGTGGTGGCCCACAGCCCCCTTGGGCAGATCCCATGGCCACCACCGGGCAGATCTCGTGACCGTCAACGGGCAGGTTTCATGTCCGGCTCTGGGCAGTTCCTACTGGCCCTTGACACTGACCCTGATCGACGAGATCGGGTTGGCGCTGCGCGCCCATCGCCGCGCCATGGGGCTGAGCCAACGGGCCTATGCCCTCAAGCGCGGCTATGCACGCTCGACCTTCGCCCGCTTGGAGGCCGATGCCGGTGCTGCCCGCCTCGACGAAGTGCTCAACGCCCTCGAGGGGACCGGGTTCGGCCTCTACATCGGCGTGGTCGGCACTCCCCCATCCCCCGACCACGACGCGGACGGAACCTCGGCCCTGCCGTTGCCCGCATCGGTCCATGAGGTGGTGCAGCCGTTGGCCGGGCGTCCGAGCCCCGTACCCGTCGAGACCTGGCCCCGGCCGGAGCTCATTGCGCGCGTCCGCGGAGGCTCTCGGCGCTTCCCCGGGCACCGGCGGACTCACCAGATCACGTCCCCACCGGTCTGGTGGTGGGTGCAGGAGTACTTCCGCGGAGGGACCGCGGAGCCCCAGTGGTACTCGCCCATGTGGCAGTAGTCCGGCGGCGGCCACCCAGGAGGCATCGCGTCCGAGGTCGCTCAACCCGCGGGTCTGACCCGCCGGCTGGAGCATGTGTACGCGAGGTCAACCACACTCGAGACGGGGCCGCCGCGTCGACGAAGTCACCCGAGAGGCGTGCGCCAAATCAACTGTGCAGCGAGCCTGACCCGCCGGCTGGAACATGTGTACGCGAGGTGAACCCCCACACGAGACGATGTCGTCGCCACCGACGGTTACCCAAGCGGGGGTGCTTCCCAGGTCGCTCAAACCGCGGTCCTGACCCGCCGGCTGGAGCATCTGTACGCGGGCTCAACCGACACACGTGAATCGGTGGTCGCGCCGACGCATGTGGCCCTGCGCAGAACCGGTGGGCACCAATAACGCCGGTGGGCACCAATAACGCCGGTGGGCACCAAGAACGCCGGTGGGTCGGCACGGTGTCGGGCCCAGAACTCACAACTGGTGACCGACGAAGACCGGCTCGTTGACCAGAGTGACGCCAAAGGCGTCGTGGACGCCGTCGCGAATCGTCCGGGCCAGTACCACCACGTCCGCCGCCGTCGCACCCCCGCGATTGGTCAGGGCCAGCGTGTGCTTGGTCGACAGCGCCGCCGGCCCGGGCAGGCCGAATCCCTTGCCGAAGCCGGCTCGCTCGATCAGCCACGCGGCCGACAGCTTCACCTGCCCCGCGCCGTCCGGCCACTGCGCGATGGACACATCCGTCCCCAGCCGGTCCCGCACCTTGGCGGCGAAGGCCTCGAACTGTTCCCCGGACACGATCGGGTTGGTGAAGAACGAGCCGCAGCTCCACGTGTCGTGATCCTCCGGGTCCAGCACCATCCCCCGCTGACGCCGCTGGGCCAGCACGGCCTCCCTGGCATCAGCGAGCGGGACACGCGTCCCCAGGTCGACGCCCAACCCGTTGGCCAGGGCGGCATACGACACCGGCCGTGAGGTGTCCGAGAGCTCAAGCTGGAAGACGACCTCGAGCACCACGTACCGATCAGTGCCCTTGAAGAGCGAGTGCCGGTAGGTGAAGGCGCAGTCGGCATTGGCGAACGTCCGCACGGCCTGGTCACCCCGGTCCCAGACGCGCACCTGCGCGATCGTCTGGGCCACCTCCTGGCCATAGGCGCCGACGTTCTGGATCGGTGTCGCTCCAGCCAGCCCGGGGATCCCGGAGAGCGCCTCGACCCCGGCCCAGCCCTCGGCCACCGCCCGCGCCACGAACTCGTCCCAGGACTCTCCCGCGGCGACCCGCACCGTGGCCCCACCACAGGCGTCGGCCGACTCCACCCGTATGCCGTGCGTCGCCACCCGCACGACGGTCCCGGGGAAGCCGTGGTCGGCGACGACGAGGTTCGATCCACCCGAGACGACGAGCAGGGGCTCGTCCGCATCGTCGACCTCACGGACGGCATCGACCAACTCGTCGGTCGTGCTCACCGTGACCAGTCGCGCGGCCGGGCCGCCGACCCGCATGGTCGTCAGGTCCGCGAGCGCGACGCCCTCGCGCACCTCCATCAGGCGAGCTGGACGACGGCGATGCACCGTCCGAGGACCTTGTCGTCCCCGCACGTCGTCGTCACGTCGACCGTGGCCCGCCGCCGCTCGGCGTCCACGGACTTGACCACCCCGGTCACGGAGATCTCGTTGCCCTGCGTCGGGACGACGACCGGCTTGGTGAAGCGCGTGCCGAACTCGAGCACGCGGCCGGCGTCGCCGACCCAGCGCGCGACGACCGACGACGAGGCACCCATCGTCCACATCCCGTGCGCGATCACGTCCGGCAGCCCGACGCCCTTGGCGAAGGCCTCGTCCTGGTGGATCGGGTTCTGGTCGCCGGAGGCATTGGCATAGGCCACGAGCGTGTCGCGACCGACCGCGACGACCTCGGGTCCGAAGGTCTCGCCGATGCTGACGTCCTCGAAGGAGCGCACGCTCATCTCACTCACCTCCCCGCACGACGATCGTGGAGCTGGCGGTCGTCACGGCGGCCCCCGCCTCGTCGGTCAGCTCGGTCACCACGGTGATCATCGAGTGACCACCGGCCTGGCGGATGCTCGCGACCGTCGTCGTCGCGGTCAGGGCATCCCCGGCCACGATCGGGCGGTGGTGCACGAAGGACTCCTCACCGTGGACGACCCGGGAGTAGTCGATGCCCGCCTCGGGATCGGCGACATAGGCCCGCGAGGACTGCTGCTCGTAGACCACCGCCATCGTCGGAGGGGCGACGACATCGGCATAGCCCGCCGCCCTGGCTGCCTCGGCGTCGGTGTGCACCGGGTCGGTCGCGCCCACGGCCGCAGCGAAGGCGGCAATGTCGGCGGCGCTCACGGCATACGGACCCGAGGGCGGATAGGTGCGCCCCACGAAATCGGTGTTCACGGCCATGGGGCCCACCCTAGTCAGCCCGCGACGAGCTCGGCGACCGCCGCCGCGAAGTGCTGGAGGTGCGCCTCGACCTGCTCGGCCGTGGTGTCCGGGCACATGAGTGCCATGTTGTGGAAGGGCGTGAGGAGGATGCCGCGGTTGGCGAGGTAGAGGTGGAAGTAGTCGTCGAGCTCCTGGTCGTGCCAGGCGGCCGCCTCGGTGCCATTGCTCGGGGGAACCTCGCTGAAGCGGTACTCCGTCCGCGCCCCGAGCTGGCTCACCGACCAGGGCAGGTCGTGCCGGGCGAAGATCTCACGCACGCCGGCCGCGAAGCGGTCCGCGAGCCCGATCATGTGCGCGAAGGCCTCATCGGTGAGGACCTCCTCGAGCGTGGCCCGCGCCGCTGCCATGGACAGCGCGTTGCCGGCCATGGTGCCGCCGACGCCACCCATGTCGATGATGTCGAGATCGGTTCTGCCGAGGACGGATTCGGAGAACTCAGCGCTGACGCCATAGGCCGCTGCCGGAATCCCACCACCGATCGACTTGCCGATGACGACGATGTCCGGGTGGAGGTCGTAGTAGCCGATCGCTCCGCACGGCCCGGCCGAGATCGTGTGGGTCTCGTCGATGAGGAGCAGGACGTCGTGACGACGGGTCAGCTCGCGCACGCCCTCGAGGTAGCCCTCGTCGGGCAGGACGATGCCGATGTTGGTCAGGGCCGGCTCCATGACGACCATCGCGACGTCGCCCTGGGCGAGCTCCTTCTCCAGCGCCTCGAGGTCGTTGAACTCGGCGACCCGGCTGGTCTCGGTGACGTCGCAGGGCGCACCGACATTGCCCGGGCGGCTGGCCGGCCCGTCGGGGGTAGCGACGATGAGCGACTCATCGACCGTGCCGTGGTAGCAGTAGGAGTTGAAGAGGATCTTCGAGCGGCCCGTGACCGCGCGGGCCAGGCGGATCGCCCAGCGGTTGGCGTCGGTGGCCGTCAGTGCGAAGCTCCAGCGACTCGCCCGGAAGCGCCGGGTCAGCTCGGCACCCACCCATTCCGCATCCTCGGTCGGCAGCATGGCAGTGGCCCCCCCGAGCTCCCCGAAGCGCTCCTGCACGGCGCGCACCGTCGCGGCCGGCGAGTGCCCGGCCATCGCCGCGGTGTCGCCCAGGGCGAAGTCCGCGTAGGTGATGCCGTCGATGTCGGTGATCGTCGCTCCGCGCGCTCCCTCGAGATAGATCGGGAAGCTCATCGCGTGCTTCATCATCCAGGTCATCGGCACCTTGCCGAACAGGTGCGTCGAGGCCTCGTGGGCCGCCTGCGACTTCGGGTGCTCGGCGACGAAGCGCTCCTGCTCACGGGCGGTGAGCTCGGACAGTCGGGTGCGGTCGATCGTCATGTCAGGTCCTTGGGTCGTATGCCGAGGGGCCGGGTTCTCGGGTAGCTGCGGAGCTGGGAAGCCGGGGCTACATCTGGATGCCGAGGTACTTGGTCTCGAGGTACTCCTCGATGCCCTCGGGCCCGCCCTCACGGCCGTAGCCGGAGGCCTTGATGCCACCGAACGGTGCGGCCGGGTTGGACACGATGCCGGTGTTGAGGCCGACCATGCCGTACTCCAGGGCCTCCCCCACGCGGATCGCCCGGGTCAGGTCCTTGGTGAAGAGGTAGGCCGCGAGCCCGAACTCGGTGTCATTGGCCAGCCCCACGACCTCGTCCTCGTCACGGAAGGTCACGACCGGGGCCACCGGACCGAAGATCTCCTCCTTGAGCAGGCGCGCGTCCTTGGGGACATTGGCCAACACGGTGGGGGCGTAGAAGAAGCCGCGCCCCGGCAGGGCCGCCCCGCCGGTGAGCGCCTGGGCACCCTTGTCCACGGCGTCGCTGACGAGCTCGTGGACGCCATCGCGCGCCTTGGCCGTGATGAGCGGGCCGACGTCGACCCCCTTCTTGGTGCCCTTGCCGACGGAGAGCCCCGCCATCCGGGCGGCGAACTTCTCGGAGAACTCCGCGGCCACGGCCTCGTGGACGTAGAACCGGTTCGCGGCGGTGCACGCCTCGCCGATGTTGCGCATCTTGGCCAGCATCGCGCCGTTGACGGCGGCATCGACGTCCGCGTCCTCGAAGACGATGAAGGGAGCATTGCCCCCGAGCTCCATCGACAGGCGCAGCAAGCCCTGGGCCGACTGCTCGGCGAGCCGGCGTCCGACCCCGGTGGAGCCGGTGAAGGTGAGCTTGCGCAGTCGCGGGTCGCGGATGAGCGGCTCGCAGACCGCCCCGCTGTGCGAGGTGGTGATCACGTTGAGCACACCCTTGGGCAGCCCGGCCTCCTCCATGAGGGCCGCGAGCGCCAGCATCGACAGTGGCGTCTCGTGGGCCGGCTTGACCACCATGGTGCAGCCGGCCGCAATGGCCGGCCCGATCTTGCGGGTGCCCATGGCCAGGGGGAAGTTCCACGGCGTGATCATCAGGACCGGCCCGACCGGCTGCTTCATGGTGAGCAGGCGGGTGGCGCCGTTCGGGGCCACCGACCAGCGGCCGCTGATGCGGACCGCCTCCTCGGAGAACCACCGGAAGAACTCCGCGCCGTAGACGACCTCGCCCTTGGCCTCGGCCAGGGTCTTCCCCATCTCCAGGGTCATGAGGAGGGCGAAGTCGTCGGCGCGCTCGATGAGCAGCTCGTAGGCGCGGCGCAGGATCTCCCCACGGTCCCGCGGCGGGGTCGCCGCCCAGGCGGCCTGGGCGGCCACGGCCGCGTCGAGCGCGGCGGCGCCGTCCTCGACGGTGCCGTCGGCGACCTCGGCCAGGGTGCCGCCGGTCGCCGGGTCGTGCACGGGCAAGCGCTCGCCCGAGGAGGAGGGGCGCCACTCACCCCCGATGAGCAGATGGGTGGGGACGGAGGCCAGCAGGTCCTTCTGGGAGGTCACGGTCGATCAGCCCTTCGTGCCGGTGGCCTCGGCGAAGGCATCGGCCAGGATGTCGAGCCCCTCCTCGAGCAGCTCGTCGCTGATCGTCAGGGGCGGGAGGAAGCGGAAGACGTTGCCGAGCGTGCCGCAGGTGAGCGTGACCAGGCCTCGGGCGTGGCAGGCCTTGTTGATCGCGGCGGTGAGGGCGGCCGCGGGCTTCTTGGTCTCGCGGTCCTCGACGAGCTCCATGGCGATCATCGCCCCGCGCCCGCGGATCTCACCCACCTCGGGGTGGATCTCGGCCAGCGCGTTGAGCCGCGCCGTCAGGCGCTCACAGATCGCGGTCGCACGAGCCGCGAGGCCCTCGGCCTCCATCGTCTCGATCGACGCGAGCGCGGCGGCGCAGGCGACCGGGTTGCCGCCATAGGTCCCGCCGAGCCCACCGGGGTGGATCGAGTCCATGATGTCCGCGCGTCCCGTCACGGCCGCGAGCGGCATACCTCCGGCGATGCCCTTGGCGGTGGTGATCAGGTCCGGCACCACGCCCTCGTCGTCACAGGCGAACCACGACCCGGTGCGGCAGAAGCCGGACTGGACCTCGTCGGCGATGAAGAGGATGTCGTGCTCCTTGCACCACGCGGCGAGCTCCTTGAGGAAACCCGGCGGCGGCACGATGAAACCGCCCTCGCCCTGGATCGGCTCGATGATGACGGCGGCCGTGTTGTCCTCGCCGATCTGGGCGTGGATCTGGTCGGTGATGTAGTCGAAGGCGTCACTCTCACAGGCCTTCTCGCCACCCGGCCAGCGATAGGGGTAGGCCATCGGCACGCGGTAGAGCTCGCTGGCGAACGGACCGAACTTGTTCTTGTACGGCATGTTCTTGGCCGTCATGGCCAGCGTGAGGTTGGTGCGCCCGTGGTAGGCGTGGTCGAAGGCGACGATGGCGTCGCGCCCGGTGTAGTGGCGGGCGATCTTGACGGCGTTCTCGACTGCCTCGGCGCCGGAGTTGAAGAGCGCGCTGCGCTTGGGGTGGTCCCCGGGAGTCAGCTCGTTGAGCTTCTCGCAGACCGCGACATAGGGCTCGTACGGGTTGACCATGAAGCAGGTGTGGGTCAGCTTCTCGATCTGCTCCTGGACGGCCGCGATGACCCGGCCGTTGCCATTGCCCACGCTGGTGACGGCGATGCCGGACCCGAAGTCGATGAGCTGGTTGCCGTCGGCGTCGAGGAGTATGCCGTCCTGCCCGGCCACGATGTAGGCCGGCAGGCCCGTGGAGACCCCCGCCGAGACGGCGTTCAGCTTGCGCTCCTGGAGCTCCTTCGACCTCGGCCCGGGGATCTCGGTGACGAGGCGGCGGGCTTGCTCGATGGTCATCGGTCCTCCATCCCCCAAGGGGATCCGTATCCCTCGGGCTTGTCCGCCGCGAGCAGCTCGAGGAAGGGCACCGCGTCGAAGGCCTCGGGGCCCTTGACGCCGGAGCCCGACCAGGCACCGTTCGCGAGGAGTTCGAGTGCGACGATCGGGTTGATCGCCGTCTGCCAGACGACGCACTGGGCGTCGTAGTCACGCATCGTCACCTCGTTGTCGGCGACGTGGTAGAGGTAGGTGCGGCGGGGCTCGCCGTCCTTGCCGGTGCCGGTCACCCAGACACCGGCGCAGGTCTTGCCCTGCAGCTGCGGGCCGATGCTCGCCGGGTCCGGGAGCGTGGCCGCGACCAGGTCGCGCGGGGCGATGTCGACGCCCTTGATGCGGATCGGGTCGGTGCTGTCCAGGCCCAGGGTGTTGAGCGCCTTGAGGATCGAGATCATCTGCTCGCCCAGGCCGTACTTGAAGGTCACCCGCTCGGCCTCGAGCCAACGCGGCATGAGCAGGACCTCCTCGTGCTCGACGTGGACGCACTCCACCGGCCCGATGCCCTCGGGGAAGTCGAAGACCTCGGGCTCGCTGAATGGCGGGAGGGTGAAGAAGCCCCCCTCGACACCGCGGCCGGAGGACTCCGCGCGGGCCTTCTCCCACACGACCGGCGGGTTGAGGCACTCCTCGATGATCGTCCACATCGAGAAGCCAGGTGCGAACCCCTCGGAGCCGTCGGGACGGTAGTAGGCGAGGTTGGCCCCATCGCGGGTGCCGAGCTCCTCGACCGACGAGAAGAGGTGGTCCACGGCATACCGGGCAAAGACGTCGGAGAGGCCGGGCTCGACCCCGATGCCGAGGAGGGCGAGCTTGCCCGAGGCCTCCCAGTCCGCCGTGCGCGCGAACTGCAGGTCACCCAGCTTGAGCCCGGGCTGCTCGTAGGGACGGTCGGGGTGCGGGGTGGACAGGCTCATCGCCATGTCGAGGTAGCTCGCCCCGGCCTCGAGGCAGCCCTCGAAGATCGGCATCACGAAGCGGGGGTCGACCGCGTTGAGCACGTGCGTCGCGCCGGTGAGCCGGACCAGGGCAGCGACCTCGGCCGACGAGCTGGCATCGACCTGCAGCGCGTGGAAGCGCCGCTCCCCCTCGCGTCGATCGACCACGCACGCGACCGTGCGCCGGGCACGCTCGAGGTCGTAGTCGGCGACGACGAAGACGTCGAAGAAGTCCCGCTCGACGGCAATCTTGGCCGCCGCGTCACCGACGCCACCGGCGCCGATCATGAGGATCCGCACGCGGATCACGCCTTTCGTCGGTTGGAGATGATCGATCCGGCGATCACGAGGAGCAGGGCGATGGCGAACATCGAGAAGCCGATGACGTTCGCCTGGGCCGGGATCCCACGCAGGTAGGAGACATAGACGAACTTGGGGAAGGTCGTCTCGTTGCCGCTGACGAAGCTGGTGATGATGAAGTCGTCGAAGGAGAGCGAGAAGGAGAGCATCGCGGCACCGATGATGCCGGGGAGCACGAGCGGGAAGGTGACCTTCCAGAACGTGTTGGCGGGTGTCGCGTAGAGGTCCATCGCCGCCTCGTCGAGGCGCGGGTCGAGGCTCTGCAGGCGGGCCTTGACCGTGACGACGACGAAGCTGATGCAGAACATGATGTGCGCGATGACGATCGTCCAGAAGCCCAGTCGCAGACCGACATTCGAGAAGCCCTGCACGAAGATCGTCAGCAGGCTCGCGCCGAGGACGATCTCCGGCGTGGCCATCGGGACGAAGACCAGGACGTTGCCAGCGGTCCTGCCGCGGAACTGGTGCCGCACCAGCGCGAAGGCGAGCAGGGTGCCGAGCACGACCGCCGCCAGCGTCGAGATGATCCCGATCTGCAGGCTGGTCACGAGCGACTCGCACACCCCCGGGGCACCGCACGGGTCCATCCAGTGCTTGAGCGTGGGGCTGCCGTTCGGGTTCCAGGCGATATTGGACTTGCGGTAGTTGTTGAACGAGAAGATGAAGACGTAGAGGACCGGCAGGAAGAGGTAGAAGAGCACGAGGACGGCTGCGATGAGGGCGAATCGGTTGCCCAGCCAGGCCAGGACTCGCTTGCCGGTCGAGGGCCGGTATGCCGTGGGGCCGGCTCCCGCGCCATCTCGCCGGGCGTCATTGGTCACGGTGCTCACAGCAGCTCCTCCGTCCCGAACTTGCGCACGTAGACGAAGACGAGCGCGAGGATCAAGGCCATCAGGGTGAAGGACAGGGCGGCCGCGATCGGGAAGCCACCGAGGACCTTGAAGAACTGGCTCTCGATGACGTTGCCGATCATCTTGGTGCCGTCGGACCCGAGCAGCTCGGCGTTGACGTAGTCACCGGCTGCCGGGATGAAGGTGAGGAGGGTGCCGGCGAGGACGCCCGGCATGCTCATCGGAAGGGTGACCGTGCGGAACGTGGTGAAGCCGTTGGCGTAGAGATCCCCCCCGGCCTCGATGACCCGGTGGTCGGCGCGCTCGAGGGAGGCGTAGATCGGCAGCACCATGAAGGGCAGGAAGTTGTAGGTCAGGCCGGCGACCACGGCGATCCAGGTCTCGGTGATCCGGCCGCCGGGGAGCAGGTGCAGCGCGTTGAGGGTCGAGGCGATCGGGCCCTCGTCGGCGAGGATCTGGCGCCAGGCCACCGTCCGGAGGATGAAGGAGGTGAAGAACGGGGCGATGACGAGGATCATCATCACGCCGCGCCACCGGCCCGCCTTGAAGGCCATGGCGTAGGCGAGCGGATAGGCCAGGCAGAAGGCGAAGAAGGTGGCCAGTCCGGCGAAGAGCAACGAGCGCCCGAAGTGCGGCGCGAACTCGGTGAGGGCGCGCCAGTAGTTGCCGACGTTGACATCGCGGTAGTAGTAGCCGGGGTAGCCCGGGAACTGGGACTGCAGGCTCACCGTGAAGAGCTGGACCAGGGGAATGACGAAGAAGACGAGCAGCCACACCGCTCCGGGGAGGAGCAGGAGGTAGGCCAGCTTGCTCTTGCGCGTGGGCTGTGGGGCCGCCGCGCCGGGCGCCCCGGGCGCGGTTCCCGCGCCGACGTGCGCGAGGGCGCTCACCTCACTCCTCCGCTTCCGGGTCGAGCACCGTCGAGGACGTCGAGGCCTCGGCGTCGACCGGCACCCCGAAGGCGTGGCCGGACTGCCAGGTCAGCCACACCTCGTCACCGGGGCGAAGGTCGATCGGCTCGACGTCGAGGTTCTGCTCGTAGGCCGACCACACGGCGCCGCTGGGCACCTCGACGAGGTACTGGGTCGCCACGCCGATGAAGGAGACGTCCCGGACGATGCCCTTGACGTCGTCGCCGATGCCCTCGGGCTGCTCACGCCGCACGCGCACCTTCTCCGGCCGGACGCCGAACATGACCTCGCCGGACTGGACCGCGGACCGCGCCTTGGGGATCTTCACGCGAGAGCCGTGGACCTCGGCGACCAGCCGGTCCCCGTCGGTGTCGACGATGCGTCCCACCCCGAGGTTGGACTGCCCGACGAAGTTGGCGACGAAGGCCGTCTTCGGGAGGTCGTACATCGCCTCCGGTGCGCCCATCTGCTCGATCCGGCCATGGTTCATCACCGCGACCGTGTCGGCCATGGTCATGGCCTCCTCCTGGTCGTGGGTGACGTGGATGAAGGTCAGTCCCACCTCGGTCTGGATCCGCTTGAGCTCGACCTGCATCTGGCGACGCAGCTTCAGGTCGAGCGCGCCCAGCGGCTCGTCGAGGAGGAGCACCTCGGGGCGGTTGACCAGGGCCCGCGCCACCGCCACGCGCTGCTGCTGGCCGCCGGAGAGCTGGGCCGGCTTGCGCCCGGCGAGATGGGGCAGCTGGACCAGCTCGAGGGCCTCGTCCGCGAGGGCCGTGGCATCGGCCAGGCCACGCCGCTTGGGCCCGAAGGCCACGTTGTCCCGCACGGTCAGGTGGGGGAAGAGGGCGTAGCTCTGGAAGACGGTGTTGACCGGCCGCTCGTAGGGGCGCGACCCGGTGAGGTCGGTGTCCCCGATGAGGATCCGGCCCTGCGTCGGCTGCTCGAGCCCGGCCACCATGCGCAGGGTCGTCGTCTTGCCGCACCCGGACGGTCCGAGCAGGGCGAAGAAGGATCCTCGGGGCACCACGAGCGACAGGTCGTCGACCGCGGTGAAGTCCCCGAACGACTTGGTGACGTTCTCGAGGCGCAGGTCGCCCTGGGCCTCCCTGAATCCCGCGTTGCGAGCCATCAGTTCCCCATCACCTTCTGCCAGATGGCGCTGAAGTCGGCGTCGTCCTCGGCGGACAGCGCACTGAAACCCTTGATGTTGTTCTCGGCGATGTACTCCTCGCTCGGGAAGATGAACGGGCTCTCGGCCAGCTCGGGATCGGTCTGGGCCAGGACCTCCTTGGCTCCCTTCACCGGGCTCACGTAGTTGACGTAGGCCGCCACCTGGGCCGCCACCTCGGGCTCGTAGTAGTAGTTCATGAGCTCCTCGGCATTGCGCCGGTGGGTCGAGGTGATCGGCACCATGAGGTTGTCGGACCAGAGCGTCCCGCCGGACTCGGGGATCACGAACTCCCAGTTGGGGTCCTCGGTCTCGGCCCGGAGGATGAAGAGGTCACCGCTCCAGACGATCCCGGCCACCGCGTTCCCGGTCTTGAGGTCCTCGATGTAGGAGTTGCCCTTGATCCGGCGGATGTTGCCGTCCTTCATCCGCTTCTCCACCTCGGCCACGGCCTTCTCGAACTCGGCCTTGCCGATCGGCTGGGAGATGTCCACCCCCTGCTGCAGCAGGATGCACCCGACCGTGTCACGGAACTCGGAGAGGACCGTGACCTTGCCCTTGAGGTCGTCGGCCCACAGGTCGTCGAGGCTCTTGAGCTCACGGCCCACCTTGGCCTTGTTGTACCCGATGCCGGCGAAGCCGCTCTGCCAGGTGAGCGAGTGCGTCCGGCCCGGGTCGAAGGAGACGTCCTTGAGCGGCTCGAGCATGTTGTTCGCGTTCGGGATGCGGATCAGCTCCAGCGGCTGGCACATCTGCTCGCGGATGACGCGGTTGGCCATCCAGTCGGTGAAGGTGAAGATGTCCCGGCCGATGTCCTGCCCGGCGATCAGCTGCGGGCGGATCTTGTTGTAGTACGCGTCGTTGTCCTCGATGTCCTCGCTGTAGGTCGCCTCGATGCCGGTGCGCTCGATGAACCCCTGGAGGGAGGGGTACTGCTTGGTCTCCTCGTCGTAGTCGAGGTAGGCGGTCCAGTTCGCCCAGCGGACCACCTTGTCGGTCGTGGAGACATCGGTGGGCAGCTTCAGGGCCTGGGCGGTCGCCGGCGGTGGCGGTGGCGCACAGGCCGTGAGGGCGGTGGCTCCCAGGCCCAGGCCGACACCACCGAGCAGCTGGCGCCGGCTGACGGCAGATCGCTGGGCAGCGACGACGAGGTCCCGGACGAGGGGGTCGGCCGGGGGGCGGCGACGGATCATGTGCGAGTCCCTCAGCTCTCGATGTTGGCCATGACGTGCTTGATACGGGTGTAGTCCTCGAGCCCGTACATGGACAGGTCCTTGCCGTAGCCGGACCGCTTGAAGCCGCCATGGGGCATCTCGGCGACGATCGGGATGTGCGTGTTGATCCACACGCAGCCGAAGTCCAGGGCCTTGCTCATCCGCATGCCGCGGCCGAAGTCCTTGGTCCAGACCGAGGAGGCCAGGCCGTAGTCGACGTCGTTGGCGTAGCCGATGGCCTGGGCCTCGTCGGAGAACTTCTGGACGGTGATGACCGGGCCGAAGATCTCGTTCTGGATGTGCTCGTCGTCCTGGCGCAGCCCGGCGAGCACGGTCGGCTCGATGAAGTAGCCGTCCCCGAGGGCACTCACCCGGTTGCCACCGGCGGCGACGGTGGCGTGGCTGGGGAGCCGGTCGATGAAGCCGGTCACCCGCTCGAGCTGGCTGGCATTGTTGACCGGCCCGAAGAGGGCGTCCTCGTCGTCGGGCAGGCCGACCTTGGCGTTGTCCCTGGCGTAGGCCGCGAGGGCCTCGACGAAGGCGTCGTACATGCCTTCCTGCACGAGCACGCGGGTGGCCGCCGTGCAGTCCTGACCGGCGTTGAAGTAGCCGGCGATGGCGATGCCCTCCACGGCCGCGTCGAGGTCGGCGTCGTCGAAGACGACGACCGGGGCCTTGCCACCGAGCTCGAGGTGGACCCGCTTGAGGTTGGGCGCCGCACTGGCCGCGACCTGTGCGCCGGCGCGGACCGAGCCGGTGATCGCGACCAGTCCGGGGGTCTGGTGCTCGACGACGAGACGCCCGGTGTCGCGGTCACCCGTGACGACGTTGAAGGTCCCCTTGGGCAGGTGCGCGGCGGCGATCTCGGCCATGAGCAGGGTGGTCTCGGGGGTGGTGTCCGAGGGCTTGAGGACGATGGTGTTGCCCGCGGCGAGCGCCGGGGCGATCTTCCACATCGCCATCATCATCGGGTAGTTCCACGGCGTGACCTGGCCGACGACACCGATCGGCTCTCGACGGATCCACGAGGTGTGGCCCTTCATGTACTCCCCGGCCGACTTGCCCTCGAGCACGCGGGCCGCGCCGGCGAAGAAGCGCAGCTGGTCGAGCATCGGAGGGATCTCCTCCGAGGTCGTCAGGGCCTTGGGCTTGCCGGTGTTCTCCGCCTCGAGGTCGATGAACTCCTGCGCCCGCGCCTCGAGGGCGTCGGCGAAGTCCAGCAGCGCCTTCTGCCGCTCGCTCGGCGTCGTCTGTCCCCACTCGGCGAACGCGGTGGAGGCCGCGGCATACGCGGCGTCGACGTCCTGGGCATCGGACACCGGGGCCTTGGCGACCACCTGTCCGGTGGCCGGATTGACGATGTCCTGAGTGGTCTCACCGGAGGGGGTGACGGACTCGCCGTTGATGAAGTTGCGAAGGGTGCGGATGGACACGTGACTCTCCCAAGGACGTCGCTCGACCAGGGTGCACTGATCGGTGTGGTCGCACTGTATCCAGCCCCACGGCGAAAAGGCCAGAGGTTTGCGGCGATGAATGGGGTAAACCGTCGCGAGGAGCCCATCAAATCGATGGAATCCGTCGTTGGTGGTTGCCTTTGTGTCGCCGGAGAGTCAGGATGCAGGGCATGGCCCCTGCGAACCCCGCCCCCCGTCCCGAGCCGGCTCGGCTCGACGCGAGCGCCAAGCGGATCATCGAGCTGCTCCAGGTCGACGGGCGCCTCTCCTACGCCGCCCTGGCCAAGGAGGTGGGCCTGTCCGAGGCGGCGGTCCGCCAACGCGTGCAACGCCTGCTCGACCAGGGGGTGATGCAGATCGTCGCCGTCACCGATCCTCTCCAGGTCGGGTTCCGTCGGCAGGCGATGATCGGCATCCGCACCTCCGGTGACCTGGTGGCCGTCGGCGAGGCGGTCGCCGCCATCCCCGAGGTCGCCTACGTCGTCACCACGGCCGGCAGCTTCGACCTGCTCTGCGAGGTCGTCTGCGAGGACGACGACCACCTCCTCGAGGTGCTCACCAACCGTATCCGCAGCATGGAGTCGATCGTCTCGACCGAGACCTTCGTCTACCTCAAGCTCACCAAGCAGCACTACGACTGGGGGACCCGATGAGCATCGTGCCCGACGAGGTCTGGGAGCCGGCCTCCGACCAGCGCACACCCCGAGGCACGCGCCTCGCCGAGGCGGCGCGCGACCACCTGTGGATGCACTTCACCCGGCACTCGGTCTTCGAGGACCGGGGCGACGGCGGCCTGGGCCACTCGGTGCCGATCATCGTGCGCGGTGAAGGGCACCGGATCTGGGACGACCGCGGCCAGGAGTACATCGACGCCCTCGCCGGCCTCTTCGTGACCAACGTCGGCCACGGGCGCACCGAGATTGCCGACGCGATGGCCGCCCAGGCCCGTGAGCTGGCCTTCTTCCCGCTCTGGTCGTATGCGCACCCGCGCGCCATCGAGCTCGCCGAGCGGCTCGCGGCCGAGGCCCCCGGTGATCTCAACCGGGTCTTCTTCACCACCGGCGGCGGCGAGGCGGTCGAGACCGCGTGGAAGCTGGCCAAGCAGTACTTCAAGCTCACCGGCAAGCCGGGCAAGACCAAGGTCATCTCGCGCCAGATCGCCTACCACGGCACCCCCCACGGCGCCCTGTCGCTGACCGGCATCACGCCGGCGCGCATCCCCTTCGAGCCCCTCGTGCCCGGCGCCTTCAAGGTCCCGAACACCAACATCTACCGCGCGCCCGAGCACCTGCGCGACGACGAGAAGGCCTTCGGACGGTGGGCCGCAGACCGCATCGAGGAGGCCATCCTCTTCGAGGGCGCCGACAGTGTCGCAGCGGTCTTCCTCGAGCCGGTCCAGAACTCCGGCGGCTGCTTCCCGCCGCCGGCGGGCTACTTCGAGCGGGTGCGGGAGATCTGCGACGCGCACGACGTGCTCCTGGTCTCCGACGAGACGATCTGCGCCTTCGGCCGGATCGGGTCGATGTTCGCCTGCGACGACTTCGGCTACGTCCCCGACATCATCACCACGGCCAAGGGCATCACCTCCGGCTACGCCCCCCTGGGCCTGATGATCGCCAGTGACCGGCTCTTCGAGCCCTTCCGCACCGGCCTGAACTTCTTCCCGCACGGCTACACCTGGGGTGGTCACCCCGTCTCCTGCGCCGCGGCCATGGCCAACCTCGACATCTTCGAGCGCGAAGGCCTCAACGACCACGTCAAGGCCAACGCCCCCACCTTCCGCACCACCCTCGAGCGCCTGCTCGACCTGCAACTCGTCGGCGACGTCCGCGGTGCCGGCTACTTCTACGGCATCGAGCTGGTCAAGGACAAGGCCACCCGGGCCACCTTCGACGATGCCGAGTCCGAGCGGCTCCTGCGCGGCTTCCTCTCCAAGGCCCTCTTCGACGCCGGCCTCTACTGCCGGGCCGACGACCGCGGTGACCCGGTCATCCAGCTCGCGCCGCCCCTGACGATCGGGCCGGCCGAGTTCGACGAGATCGAGTCCCGGCTGCGCGCGGTGCTCACCGAGGCCCAGCGCCACGTCTGACGCCGGCGGTCACCTCCCCATGAGTGGCACCGACCCGCTGTGGTGGGACGGGTATGCCGTCCGCCCACCCGAGCCGGTCGGGATCCCGCCGCGTGCCGACGTGGTCATCGTCGGTGCCGGCTACACCGGGCTGTGGACCGCCCTGCACCTGCTGCGATCCGACCCTTCGCGCCAGGTGCTGCTGCTCGAGGCCCGCCACGTCGGCTTCGGCGCGAGTGGTCGCAACGGCGGGTGGGTCTCGGCGCTCTGGCCGGTGGCGCCGGAACGAATCGCCTCCCGACACGGGCGCAACGCCGCCCTCGACCAGTTGGCCGCCCTGCGGGGGACGGTCGACGATGTCGGCTCCTTCTGCCACGACCACGCGCCGGAGGCGGGCTTCGCCAAGGGTGGGACCCTTCTCCTCGCCCGCAGCCCGGCCCAGGTGGCGCGTGCCAGGGCGTACGTCGAGCACAGCGACGCCTGGGGTGAGGGCACCGCGTGGCTCGAGGCCGAAGAGGCCCGCGCCCGGCTCGACGCCCCCGATGCCCTGGGGGCGACGTTCAACCCGCACTGCGCGCGCATCCACCCGCGAGCCCTCGTCGAGGCTCTCGCCCGGGAGGTGCGCGCCCTGGGCGCGGTCATCGCCGAGGGCACACCGGTCGCCGAGATCTCCTCGGGCTCGGTGCGGCTCACTGACGGGCGCGAGGTCCGCGCACCAGCGATCCTGCGGGCCACCGAGGGCTGGTCGGCGCGACTGCCGGGCAGTCGTCGGGCCGTCGTCCCGGTCTACTCCCTCATGGTGGCCACCGCTCCCCTCCCGGCCGCAACCTGGGATCGCCTCGGGCTGCGCGCCCGGGAGGTCTTCGCCGACCACGGCCACGTCGTCACCTACGGGCAGCGCACCGTCGACGACCGCATCGCCTTCGGTGGCCGGGGAGCGCCCTACCACTGGGGGTCGCGGATCCGGCCGTCGTACGACCACGAGGAGCACGTCTTCGCCGCCCTCCGTCGAGGCCTGCGGACGCTCCTGCCGGAGCTGGGCGACGTGGGCTTCACGCACGCCTGGGGCGGGCCGCTCGGCATCGCGCGCGACTGGCACCCCAGCGTCGCCTTCGACCGGGCCACCGGCCTGGGTCACGCCGGGGGCTATGTCGGTGACGGGGTCGCGGCCACCCACCTCGCCGGCGCCACCCTCGCCGACCTCGTGCTGGGCCGCGACAGCGCCCTGACCCGGCTGCCCTGGGTCGGGCACCGGTCTCCGGCCTGGGAGCCCGAGCCACTGCGCTGGGCGGGCGTCAACGCCGGCCTGGCCCTGGCCAGGGCCGCTGACGCCGAGGAGCGCCGCACCGGGAAGGCCGCGCGGACGGCATACCTGCTCGATCGCCTCACCGGGGGGTGAGCCCAACGCGAAGGCCGCCCGCACCGAGGACTCGGTGGGGCGGCCTTCGCGGCGAGCGGCGTGCGCTCAGCGGGTCTCGCGGTGCTCGGTGTGCTTCTTGCAGCGCGGGCAGAACTTGGCGAGCTCGATCCGGTCGGGGTTGTTCCGACGGTTCTTCTCGGTGATGTAGTTGCGCTCCTTGCACTCCGTGCACGCCAAGGTGATCTTGGGACGGACGTCGAGGCTCTTCTTGGCCACGGGGCAACCTTCTTCGTAACGACTGCGGATGATCGGGGCGCCCGGCGCGCGGGCAACCTGACCAGGATAGGTGATGGCCGAAGGGATCCGGAAATCGCCTGTTGTAGCGGGAGCGGGGCTCGATCCCGCGACCTCACGATTATGAGTCGTGCGCTCTAACCAGCTGAGCTACCCCGCCCTGGGTGGTCGACCGGCTCGCGAGGAACGGCTGACCAGAGCCCCCTGTCGGAATCGAACCGACGACCTTTTCCTTACCATGGAAACGCTCTGCCGACTGAGCTAAGGGGGCGCGCTCGACCGGCCACGGGGACCAGATGAGTGCGTCGGAGAGATTACACGGTCTCCGGTCGCGCCACGAAATTGGCGGCTGCCCGGCCCGGCCCCTCAGCCCTCAGGGCGTGGACTCCACGGTGACCTTGCCCGTCGCGACACCCCCGGACGAGCAGGTGAACGTGTAGGTGCCCTCCGCCGTCGTGACCGCGCCAGTGGTGGTCAGGGTCGCGACTTCGGCGCCGGACTCGTCGGTGATCGCCACCGTGCCGCTGCCGATGAGGGACACCTCGTGACTCCCGGGAGCGACGGTGGGGCGATTGATGGTGCAGGTGTCGAGGACGATCTCGAGTGGCGCCGAAGATGCCGCGGGCTCAGGATCACCGAGCCCTCCGACGACCGAACCATCCGTCGATCCGTCGCTGCAGCCGGCCATGAAGAAAGCGGCCACAGCCAGTGCAACCACTGGCCTTCTCGGCCAGGTTGACGAGTTCATGTGCGTCCCATTTCCCCCGACGAATAGATCGCGATTCTTCGACTCTACGACCGCGTCGGGCCGAGCGCGCGCCGAGCGGCCGGCAGGACCGACTCCTTCAGGATGCGGGATCAACAGGCCGGTCCTACTCTGAATGAGTCGACGGTCGCTGGGGAGCGCCTTCGCAGGGAGGGTGGGCCTGACCGAAGCAAGGGGGTTTGCCATGAGGACTGTGACATCCAGGGCGACAGCGGTCATGAGCGGGGTGGTGGTTGCCCTCGCCCTCGCGATGCCGTCGGGTGCGGTGGCCGCTCCCGGGGGTAACGGTTCTGGTCAGTTGAAGGTGTCCGTCGACACGGGCACCCAACTGCGGGCCAGCTTCGAGACCTCGGCGACAACTGCGGCCATCGAGGCACACAAGGCCGGGCCGACGCGGGACGTGGTCGCTGTCACGGTCGGCGCCACGACCTTCACGGCCGACCGTGACCTGGCGACGGGGAAGGCGTCCTGGGGAGCCGACGGCGCGGGCGTCACAGCGCGCGATCGCGTCGTCATGAGCCAGCTGCTTTCCGCGACCGACACCTGGCGGCAGGGCGGCGTCGATCGATCCACCGGAGCGACCAAGCAGGCCGGAGGGTTGAAGGATCTCACCACCCGCCTGCTGATGCTTGCCGCGGAGGCGCCGGAGGGTGTGGCCATCGGCACCCAGGTGGTGGACCGCCCCAGCGAGCGGCGGCTCGAAAAGACTCTCGCCGACGTGCAGGTGGTCGCGGATGCCAGCGCCACCAAGGCTGACTCGTGCGCGGCCGACGTGGTGGCCACGACCACGGCCGACTCGGCCGAGCGCGTCGCGGCGCTCGCGGCCTGTCAACAGGCCAATGAGGACGGGATCCTCTACTTCGGCAGTTGCGCGACCACGACTCGATGGCTGATGCACGACGCCGGCAGCCATTGCATGGTGGGTGAGAGCATCAACGCCGGACCGCGGTCCTCCGAGTGCATGGGTGAGTGCGGACCGGGCTGTGCTGGCCTGAACATCTACACCTACGACTGCGGCGACCACGACCGCTGCGGACGCGTGCACGGGGGGAGCACCAACCCGTGGGACTCCGAGTGTGGCGACGAGTACTTCGAAGCGGACGACGACTTCATCTGGGGATGGCCGAACTGCACATGAGGTCCCCGGACTCGGTGAGCGATTCGAGGAGAACCGACTGCCTCCGGATCACCGCGATCGTGGCCACGCTCGGAGCGGCGACGCTGACGAGCGCATGCTTCGGAGGCAGCGGGACCCCGGGCACCGATTCCACCCCCGCGGTGATGGCCAAGGTGGGACCCGACGCAGTGGTCACCCAGCGCGAAGTCGAGGACTCAGCAACGTTAGTCGTGGGCGGCGGACCGGTGCTGGACCTGGAACGACCGTGCGCCCGCACCGATGCGGACGTGTCGCGCGCCGTCGATGACGAGTTGCTGTCCCTCTGGGCCGTTGCGGAGGGCCTGGCTCCCGCGTCCAACTCGCGCGCGGAACGCATCGCAGCCGCGAGAGCGCAGCTGGACTCCACGCTGCCCTCGACCCTCTCGGAGGATGACGCGGCCGCGTGGCTGAGTGCGCGGGAGTCGCAGTTCGCGAGGGTCCAGACGGCTGAGGTCACGTGGGCGAAGTTCAACTCACCGAGGTCGGCGTGGTCGGCGCTCGGGAAGTCAGCCGGCCCGGTCGACCCGGCGACTGTCCCCGCGCTCAGCCCGCAGTCCGGCACGGCACGCCTCGCTCACGACGGCTCCGGCGCCGACGGCAACGTGGCGCGGGTGGCTTTCGCCCTCCGGCGCGCAGGCTCGGTCGGCTACACCTTCGACGGCACGAACGCATGGTTGGTCGGCATCACCTCAATCGAGAACGAGCCACCCTCCTCCGAAACCGGGCGGGCACAGCAGCTGCGACGACTGGCGACCGAAGGCGCTCGTGAGGATGCCATCGCAGCGTTCGCGTGGTCACTGCGTGATCGCTGGCCTGTCGAGATCCTCAAGCACTGCACCCCGGAGAGCGCAATCCTCGGCCGATGATCGGTCATGTCGTCCCGGTCAGTGCTGCTCCAGCCGCGCCCGCACCTGGAGCATGGCCGGGCCGTACCACGTGAGGAGCCGACCGCTGACGAGGCGTGTCGGCAGGTGGGTGAAAGCCTCCGGCCCGTCCTTGGCGGTGAAGGCATAGGGCTCGTCCGGCAGCAGGACCAGGTCGGCGAGCGCGGGGTCGTCGAGGGCGGTGAGGTCGGCGTGGGGATAGCGGCCCGGCTTGGGTGAGCACACGGCATACCCGAGGCGGGCGAGGAGGTCTGCGGTGAAGGTGGGGTGACCCACCACCATCCACGGGTCCCGCCAGATCGGGACGACGACGCGGGTGTGCGGTGGAGCCGGCTCTCCCGCCCACGCGCGGTCGGCCTCGGCCAGCCATCCGGGCGCGGCCCACGCGCACGCGTCGACGAGCAGTCGGCGCATGGATTCCAGGGCCTGCGGCACGGTCTCGATGTCGGTCACCCAGACCGGTATGCCGTGTGCGCGCATCCGCTGCACGTCCAGCTCCCGGTTCTCCTCCTTGTTGGCGATGACCAGGTCGGGGGCGAGGGCGACGATGGCGGCCACGTCGGGGTTCTTCGTGCCACGGACGCGGGGCACGTCGGCCGCGTCCAGGTCGGCCGGGTGCGTGCACCAGTCCGTGGCGGCGATCAGGGTCTCGGGTGCGGTGGCGGCGACGGCCTCGGTGAGGGAGGGCACGAGCGAGACCACGCGCCGCACGGGGCCGGTGGGCAGGTCGACGGGCTGGCCCAGGTCGTCGGTGAGCTGGCGGGTCATGGGCGGCTGCCCCGGTCTGCGTCGGCGAGCCACCCACGCAGGTTCTGGCCGATGGCCCGCATGGACGCGAGCACGAGGTCGCGGTCGAGTCGGTCGCGGTCCGGCGGCCAGTTGGCAAGGACGGCGTAGGCGAGCGTGCGGTGGTCGGTCGAGACGAGGCCGGTGTCGGCACGCACTCCGAGGTTGGAGCCGGTCTTGTGGACCAGGTGCGGCGGTCCGTCCTCCTCGTGCGCGAGGGGGTCCTGCGCGAAGGCGCCGGCGACGAGTGAGAGGTCGACCCCGGATCGGAGCCACGCGAGGACCTGGGCGGCAGGGGGATGCTCACACTCGCGCCACAGCCTGGCGAACACGGTCGTGAGGTCGGCGGCGCAGGCGAGGGCCAGGTGCGGCGGATCGTCCGGACCGCGCCGCCCGCGGACGATGTCGTGCAGCGTCGATCCGCCGGGCGCCCACTCTGCGGCCCTCGCCCGGATCGACTCGAGGCCGAGCCGGTCGATGAGGACATTGGTGGCCCAGTTGTCGCTCACCGCGCCGACGAGGGTCGCGATGTCGGCGACGGGCAGGGTGTCGGTCGTGAGCCGGTGCCAGAGGCCGGAGTCCGCGACGGCGGCGACCGACCGGCGGTCGAGCATGGTGCCGGGGGCGAGGTCGCCGGCGGCGAGGCGCTCGGCGAGCTCGATGAGGACGAAGACCTTGCCCATGCTGGCAGCCGAGAGCAGGCGTGCCGGATCATGCTCGGCGAGGACGCGGCCGGACTCGGCATCGGTGATCGAGACCGACCAGGTGACGACGTCCGGCAGGTCGAGCTCCCCGAGCGGGGTGGCCGCCACGATCAGCGGGGAGCCATGCGCAGCGCGCCGTCCATGCGGATGGTCTCGCCGTTGAGGTAGTCGTGGTCGATGATCGCCAGCGCGAGCTTGGCGTACTCGTCGGGGCGGGCCAGTCGCTGCGGGAAGGGCACTCCGGCGGCCAGGCCGGCACGGAACTCCTCGGACACCGTGGCGAGCATCGGGGTCTCGACGATGCCCGGGGCGATGGTGACGACGCGGATGCCGTACTGCGCGAGGTCACGCGCTGCCGGCAGGGTCAGGCCGACGATCCCGCCCTTGGAGCTGGCGTAGGCGGCCTGCCCGACCTGTCCGTCGAAGGCAGCAATGCTGGCGGTGTTGATGACCACCCCACGCTGCCCCTGGGGGTCGGGGTCGGTCTGCGCGATGGCCTCGGCGGCGACGGCGAGGACAGTGAAGGAGCCGATGAGGTTGATCTCGATGATGCGCCGGTAGAGCGCCAGGTCGTGCACGCCCTTCCTGCCCAGGATGCGCGCACTCGTGCCGATGCCCGCACAGTTGACCACGGTCCGCAGCGGACGGCTCGGGTCGCCGGCGGCCTGCGCGACCGCTGCGCGCACCTGCTCCTCGTCGGTCACGTCGGTCGGCACGTAACCGATGCCCTCGGCCGGCTCGGCCTGGGCGATCTGGCCGGCGAGGTCGAGGCCCACCACGGTGGCCCCGGCGGCTGCGAGCGCAGTGGCGGTGGCGGCACCAAGACCCGATGCGGCGCCGGTGACGAGGGCTGTGGTGTGGGCGAGTTCCATACCTGCCATCCTGCCAGCCCGCAGTTCTCGGCGAGAGGCCAAGCCTGGGCCACCTGTCACCCTCATCGAGGGGTCACGAAACGCCCGGGAAAACCGGGCGTCCTCAGGGGGTGAACGCAACACGACCTTGGAGGCGTGTTGTGACACTGAAATTGGCTCGTCGTTTTGAGGACGCGTTCTGGAAGGAGTACCGGCTACACGGCAGTGCCGATCGGGCGGCTGC
>Ga0209571_1000774_pt1 | contig 23589 bp, 23 predicted proteins | sample EBPBio102011_DNA_FD_185866 | JGI IMG/M metagenome (GOLD analysis project Ga0209571, IMG submission 185866) | Wastewater treatment Type I Accumulibacter community from EBPR Bioreactor in Madison, WI, USA - Reactor 1_1/10/2011_ DNA (SPAdes)... | ecosystem: Engineered > Bioreactor > EBPR >... | reverse complement strand
TTGTTTGTCCGGGCTGGTGTTGTCAAAACAACGGTGCAGTAACGGTAAAACAACGGTAGAAAAAAGGTAGAACAACGATAAAACAACGCGCGGTGTCGTTCTATTTCTGGTGTAACAACGCTGTAGGTCCGGGCAGGATATGTGAAGTAGGCCCACCCGCAGGCGGGTCGTCCTTCTTCACGAAGCCCTTATTCGCACTGCGTGCTCAACGGGGAGCTGATCGGCAAGCTGATGCCGCGCTTGGAGCGCGCGCAGCGCGGCATTGGTTGGCACGGCCTGCTGCTCGCCGCCGGCATGTTCGGCAGCGGACACTCTCACTGAACGTCGGAGAGCGGTCATGAAGGCTTAAAGCGCATCAAGGAGGCGTCTCAGAAAACGGACAATAAAGCACGGCCACCCCGTCCGGCGGCGAGGACTTTCCCGCCCTCGAGGGCGGGGGCCTCAGATTTGCTCAAGCCAGTCGAACGTATGACAATAGGTACTTTGGGCCAATAAGAACAACCATGAGCGACCCCAACCTTTCATCCTTCATCTGGTCGGTCGCTGATCTTCTGCGCGGCGACTACAAGCAATCGGAGTATGGCAAGGTCATTCTGCCCTTCACCGTGTTGCGACGCCTCGACTGTGTGCTGGAACCGACCAAGGTCGCTGTCCTTGCCGAGAAGGGAACCCGCGAGGCAGCCGGGCTGAACCCTGAAGCCTTCCTATTGCGCAAGTCCGGGCAGTTCTTCTACAACACGTCGCCACTCGACCTCAAAAAGCTCATGGGCGACCAGGATCACATCGGCGAGAACCTGCGAGCCTACATGCAGGCATTCTCGCCGGCAGTGCGGGACATCTTCGAGAGCTTCGACTTTCACACCCAGATCGACAAGCTAGCCAAGTCCGGGCTGCTCTATCTCGTCACCGAAAAGTTCGCCAATATTGACCTGCACCCCGAGGTGGTCAGCAACGCCCAGATGGGTGCCGTCTTCGAGGAACTGATCCGCAAGTTTGCCGAGTTGTCCAACGAGACCGCCGGCGAGCATTTCACGCCGCGGGAAGTCATTCGGCTGATGGTCAATCTGCTCTTCATCGAAGACGACCAGGTACTCACCCGGCCCGGCGTCGTGCGCTCGATCTACGATCCCACCGCCGGCACCGGTGGCATGTTGAGCGTCGCCGATGAGCATCTCAGCAGCCTGAATCCCAGCGCCCGGCTGGTCATGTACGGCCAGGAACTGAATCCCGAGTCCTACGCCATCTGCAAGGCCGACATGCTGATCAAGGGTCAGGACGTGGCCAACATCATCTTCGGCAACACCCTGTCCGCCGACGGCCTGCACGGCAAGCACTTCGACTACATGCTTTCGAATCCACCCTTCGGCGTCGAGTGGAAAAAGATCGAGAAGGACATCCGCAAGGAAGCGGCGCAGCTGGGTTACAACGGTCGCTTCGGCCCCGGCCTGCCGCGCGTCAGCGACGGCTCCTTGCTCTTCCTGCTGCACCTGATCTCCAAGATGCGCCCGGCTGTCGATGGCGGCAGCCGCTTCGGCATCGTCCTCAACGGTTCGCCGCTCTTCACCGGGGGCGCAGGCTCAGGCGAGAGCGAGATTCGCCGCTACGTGCTCGAAAACGACCTCGTGGAAGCGATCATCGGCCTGCCGACAGACATGTTCTACAACACCGGCATCAGCACCTACGTCTGGATCGTCAGCAATCGCAAGCCAGCCGCGCGCAGGGGCAAGGTGCAGTTGATCGACGCCAGCAGCTTCTGGCAGAGAATGCGCAAGAGCCTGGGCAGCAAGCGCAAGGAACTGAGCCCCGAGCACATCGAAGACATCACCCGCCTCTTCGGCCGGTTCAAGAAATCGACCCGCGATGGCGTGCCGATCAGCCGCATTTTCAACAACGAAGACTTCGGCTACTGGACGATCACCGTCGAGCGCCCTCAGCGCGATGCCGCCGGCCAGATCGTCCTCGGCAGCAAGGGCAAAGGCAAGGGCAAGCCGATGCCCGACTCCAGCCTGCGCGACACCGAGAACGTCCCGCTCAGCGAGAACGTGGAAACCTACTTCAAGCGCGAGGTGCTACCGCATGCGCCCGATGCCTGGATCGACCACGACAAGACCAAAGTGGGCTGCGAAATTCCCTTCAACCGGCACTTCTACGTCTTCAAGCCACCGCGCCCGCTTGCCGAAATTGATGCCGAACTGAAGGGTGTCACCGACCGCATCCTGACCATGATCGGCGGGCTGACGAAATGAGCTTCCCGCGCTACCCGAACTACAAGGACAGCGGCGTAGAGTGGCTGGGGGAGGTGCCTGCACATTGGAATGTGACGCGCCTCAAACGCGCATGCCGTGTGTTCCCGAGTAACGTGGATAAGAAGTCGTATGAAGGGGAGACACCCATCCTGCTCTGCAATTACACGGATGTGTATTACAACGAGGCCATCAGCGCAGGAATGGACTTCATGGCTGCGACGGCCTCGAACGAACAAATCGCAAAATTTTCTCTTCAGGCTGGCGACACACTTATCACGAAGGACTCCGAGACCGCTGACGATATTGCCATTGCCGCCCATGTTCCGAAGGACTTGCCCGGCGTGGTTTGCGGATATCACCTGTCTATGCTTCGTCCGACACCTGCCACTGACGGCGCATTCGTGAAGCGGCTCTTTGATTCAGCCTTCGTCAAGTCATGCGTTGCAGTGCGTGCCAACGGACTCACCCGCGTTGGCCTAGGGCAGTACGAGCTCGACAACCTGGAACTGGTTTTTCCCTCATTGCCAGAACAAACCCAGATCGCCGCCTTCCTCGACCGCGAGACCGCTAAGATCGACGAACTGGTCGCCGAACAGCGGCGGCTGATGGAACTGCTGAAAGAAAAACGCCAGGCTGTCATCTCCCACGCCGTCACGAAAGGCTTGAATCCTGACGCTCCCATGAAACCTTCCGGCATCGAATGGCTGGGGGATGTGCCGGCGCATTGGGAATGCGCATCGCTGGCTCGAATTGCCAACCGTGTCGTTGTCGGCATCGCGGAAGCGACCACTCACGCCTATGCCGACCAGGGCATAGCTATTTTGCGCTCGACGAACATTCGGGCAGGAAGAATTATTGGTGACATCCTATTTATCGACCCAGTTTTTGCCGGCGATCGGGGCTCGAAACAGATGAATGCTGGCGACTTGGTCACAGTTAGAACAGGAAATGCTGGTGTGACAGCGGTCATCCCACCAGACCTTGGTGGGTGCCAATGCTTTACGATGCTTATCACCACGCTGAATAGTGAATCGTCGAGCGAGTACTACTGCTACTGGATGAATAGCCTCCCTGCCCAATGCTACTTCAGCCTCGAAGGTTGGGGTACAGCACAGGTAAATATCAGTGTTCCGATCCTGAAGGCACTTCCAATTCCGATGCCGACGAGGGCGGAACAGAATGAAATAGTTTATTTCCTCGACCGAGAGATAGGGAAATTCGACACCCTCACCGCCGAAGCCCAGCGTGCGATCGACCTGTTGCAAGAACGTCGCACAGCGCTGATCTCCGCAGCTGTCACCGGCTCGATAAATATCGGAGGTTTTGCATGACCACTCGACCCGCGCTTCCACCGTTGTATGTCCGCAATCCAGAATACGTCGGCGACGCACCGTTTAAGGACGACCTCTTTAACCGCAGCGCCTTGGCCGAAACTCTTACTGGGTATATCGACCGCACGAAAGACGGTTGCGTCATGGGCATCGACGCCCCGTGGGGCGAGGGAAAGTCGTGGTTTGGTCGAAATTGGCGTGCAAAGCTGAATGCCGAAGGCTACAAAACGATTTACCTCGATGCTTTTGAACGAGATTACACAGATGATCCATTTACAATACTGACAGCAGAAATCCTCGATGCCGTTTCAGAAGGCGCAAGTAGACCAGTTGAAAAGAGATTCTTGACGGCCAGTCTTAAACTTGGGAAGGCGTTATTGCCAGCTGCGGCAAAGATTACAATAAATGCCATTGGAAAAACCTTTCTGGGCGCTCAAGACATCACTGGCGATGTCGCGGAGATGGTGAAAAAACTAGACGAAGAAGCTGCTGATGTTGCGGAAAAATACATAGCTGCGAGACTGGCAGAGAGCGAGGCCGAGAAAAAGAGCGTTGTCGGGTTTCGTACTGCATTGACAGATTTTGCTGCCGCACAAGCCAAGCCGGTCGTTTTCTTCATCGATGAGCTGGATCGTTGCCGCCCCGATTTTGCCGTTCGGGTTGTCGAGCGGGTAAAGCATTTCTTTGATGTCCCGAATTTGGTATTTGTTCTGTTGCTGAACCGTGATCAGCTTAGGCGAGCAATCGAAGGGGTCTATGGACACGGCTTCGATGCCGATGCGTACTTGGGTAAATTCATCCACTTGTTCCTCGCTCTCCCGAAGAGCACGTCCATAGATTCTGACAAATCGAATGCAACATCAGTATATGCCTCGCACGTAGCAAAGAGATACAGGTTCGAGAATTCAGTCGCGCTAGATAATTTTGTATATGCTTTCGGCCAACTGTCCGCTGCTTTCGACATGTCGTTGCGAGACGTTGAAAAAGCTTTCACTTTATTAGCTTTAGCTGGTGTGTCAGAGTCCGCCGCTCACTTGGCTTGGCCTATCGTGGTGAAGCTGAAGTATCCAGACGTCTTTCGTGGATTGCTGGCCGGCGATCGGGCAAGCCACCAAAAAGCGATTGATCTTTTGCAGAAGATAGATCCCGGCGACAATAACTGTTCGATACGGGACTACTTCCTCGCCATACATACCCAGCGAGTGAAAGGTAGAGAGGAGTTGCCAGAAACACTGAAGCAGGCACTAACAAACTTCGCTCCCAGGATTACCTTTCACGGCGATGTTCTACGTTTCTTGATGAAACGAATTGATATTGCTCTAATGGATTGATTGGGATCGGCGTACAGAAGGATTAACGGCATGAGCCTGCACCAAGAGAACAGCTTCGAGACCGAGATTTACCAGCGCCTCGCTGACCGTGGTTGGCTCCATGCCGAAGGCGACGCGGCAGCCTACGACCGGGCACGCGCACTCTTCCCTGCCGACGTGCTGGCCTGGGTGCAGGCAACCCAGCCCAAGGCTTTGGAGACGCTAACCAAGAACCACGGTGCGCAAGCTGCGGAAACGCTGCTGAACCGCCTCCACGATCAACTGGAGCAGCGCGGCACCCTCGACGTGCTGCGTCACGGCATCGAGCTGCTGGGCCTGAAGCAACCACTGAAGCTGGCTGAGTTCAAACCGGCGCTGGCCATCAATGCCGACATCTTGGTCCGCTACGCCGCCAACCGGCTGCGGGTGATCCGCCAGGTTCGCTACTCGCTGCACAACGAAAACTGCATCGATCTCGTGCTCTTCCTCAACGGCCTTCCCGTGGCGACTGTCGAGTTGAAGACCGACTTCACCCAGAGCATTGGCGACGCCATCGACCAATACCGCTTCGATCGCTTGCCAAAGCCAAAGGGTCAGGCAGCCGAGCCGCTGCTCGCATTCCCGCGTGGCGCACTGGTCCATTTCGCCGTGAGCAACACCGAAGTCCATATGGTGACCAAGCTCGCAGGGCCGGCTACCGCCTTTCTGCCCTTCAACCAAGGCGACAACGGTGCCGCCAGCAACCCGGTCAATCCGCACGGTGGCCACCGCACCGCCTACCTTTGGGAAAAGGTGTGGGCGCGCGAAAGCTGGCTGGAAATCATCGGCCGTTACCTGATCGCCCAGCGGAACAAGAAGCAGCAGATCGAGACGATCATTTTTCCCCGCTTCCATCAGCTTGACGTCACCCGCGACATTCAGGCCGCAGTGCTCAAGGAGGGCCCCGGCGGCAAATACCTGATCCAGCATTCGGCCGGTTCGGGCAAGACCAACTCCATCGCCTGGACGGCGCATTTCCTCGCCGAATTGCACGACGCGGAGAACAAGAAGGTCTTCGACTCCGTGCTCGTGGTTTCCGATCGCACCGTGATCGACTCGCAGCTTCAGGAAGCCCTCTTCGATTTCCAACGCACCACCGGCGTGGTGGCGACCATCACCAACAAGGACGGCAGCAAGAGTTCGAAACTTGCCGAGGCACTATCTGGCGACAAGAAGATTGTCGTCTGCACGATCCAGACCTTCCCCTTCGCGATCGAGGCCGTGCGCGAACTGGCCGCCACCCAAGGCAAGCGCTTCGCCGTGATCGCCGACGAAGCTCATAGCTCCCAGACCGGAGAGGCGGCGGCGAAGCTCAAGGCCGTGCTGAGCCAAGAGGAACTGGCGGAGTTGAAAGACGGTGGCGAGGTCAGCACCGAGGACATCCTCGCGGCCCAGATGGCAGTACGCGCGAGCGACACCGGCATCACCTACGCCGCCTTTACGGCGACGCCGAAGAACAAGACGCTGGAACTGTTCGGCACCCGCCCGGACCCGACACAACCCGCCGGCCCGGGCAACCTGCCAGCGCCCTTCCACGTCTATTCAATGCGGCAGGCTATTGAGGAGGGATTCATCCTCGACGTATTGCAGAACTACACGAGCTACAAGCTGGCCTTCAAGCTGGCGCACGAGGGAGCCGACTACGACGAGAAGGCGGTAGAGAGAAGCGCCGCGCTGAAGGGCATCATGAACTGGGTGCGCCTGCACCCCTACAACATTTCCCAGAAGGTCCAGATCGTCGTCGAGCACTTCCGCGAATTTGTGATTCCGCTGCTCAGCGGCAAGGCCAAGGCGATGGTCGTCGTCGGTAGCCGGGTCGAAGCAGTACGCTGGCAACTGGCCATCGACAAATACATCAAGGGCCAGGGCTACAAGATTGGCACGCTGGTCGCGTTCTCCGGCGAGGTAAATGACAAGGAATCCGGCCCGGACGGCTTCACGGAGCACAGCAAGACCCTGAACCCGAACCTGAAGGGTCGCGACATCCGCGAAGCCTTCAAAGGCGACGAGTACCAAATCCTGCTCGTCGCCAACAAGTTCCAGACCGGCTTCGACCAGCCCTTGCTCTGCGGCATGTACGTGGATAAGCGATTGGCCGGCATCCAGGCTGTGCAGACCCTCTCCCGTCTCAACCGCGCCCATCCCGGCAAGGACACGACCTACGTGCTGGATTTCGTGAATGACCCCGAGGAAGTCCTCGCCGCGTTCAAGACCTACCACACGACGGCCGAACTCGCGGCGACCACCGATCCGAACCTCGTCTTCAACCTGCGTGCCAAGCTGGATGCCGCAGGCCACTATGACGACTTCGAGGTCGATCGCGTCGTCGCCGTGGAGCTGAAGCCCGATGCCAAGCAGAGCGACCTGGTCGCCGCCCTCGAACCGGTCCGCGACCGCCTGATGAAACGCTACAAGGTCGCGCAGGAAGCTCTGGAGGCTGCGAAGGCTAAGCAGGACGACAAGGCTGCCGAGGATGCCCAGAACGAACTGAACGCCCTGATCCTGTTCAAGGGTGACCTCGGTGCCTTCATCCGCCTCTACACCTTTCTGTCGCAGATATTCAATTACGGCAACACCGCCATCGAGAAACGCGCGATCTTCTACAAGCGCCTCCTGCCGCTGCTGGAGTTTGGCCGTGAGCGGGAAGGCATCGATCTGTCGAAAGTCGTACTGACCCATCACCATCTGAAGAATCTGGGCCAGCAGGGCATGCCGCTCAGCGATGGGGACAAGCCACTGCTCGATCCAATTACGGACACGGGTAGTGGCCGCGTGCAGGAAAAGGAAACGGCGCTGCTGTACGAAATCATCGCCAAGCTGAATGACCTGTTTGACGGCGAACTCACCGAGCAGGACAAGCTGGTCTATGTAAACCAGGTAATCAAGGGCAAGCTCCTGGAATCGGGAAAGCTGCAGCAACAGGCAGCGAACAACTCCAAGAAACAGTTCGCCAACTCCCCCGACCTCAAGACCGAACTCATGAACGCGATCATGGGCGCGCTGGACGCTCACACTGCGATGAGCACCCAAGCACTTAACTCGATCACGGTGCAGAACGGGATGAAGGACATTCTGTTGAACCACGCTGGCCTCTGGGAGATGCTGCGCGAACAGGCAGCTGGGCAAAGGCCGTCGGCGTGAATCGGGGGCCCCTGCGTCCGTCCGACCGACCGAAAGAGCTCACCAGAGGAGATGGAGCGTATGTATGCTGTTTCGCCACGGCGGATTACGCCCATTGTGGTTGGCGATGCGATCCGCCGTGGCGAAATGGCGAGCACCCGCCGCGAGGATCATGAGGTCAGCATGCTTGCACTGCACCTGCTCCAGAATTACATGGTCTACTACATCAATACGCTGATGATTTCTCCTGAGCGACCGCTACGCGGCGCGCAGCAGCCGGTGGGCGCAGGATGGCGTCCGTCGGCTACCGACTCGTTGCTGTCATTCAATACGCCCAGGCACTACATCCACCTCTAGACCTAAAGCTGCCCTTTCTTGCAGGCGCAGTAGGCCGAGGCCAATGAATCATTAGATGCCACCGAAAACACGATTGAATATTCGAACACGGGTTAGATTTTCAACTGCCTTCTCAGAGTTTGAGCAAGCGGTGCATAAAAAAGCATGTGATATGAGTTCTCAGGCGGAGACGGAGGTCGTCAGCATGACAAATTGCCCAAATAGCGGCAATTCTGGGGGCAGGAGCTGCGGACGTAACGCTGAGAAAACAGAATGGCCGTTGGGTTCGTGAGTGCCTGCACGATTCCCTTTCCGAACAGCGGCCGGGGCTCCGTCGGGCTGGAATACAAAATCTTGTCAAAACGCTGCCTGGATGCCGACCTGGGGCGCAGTACCCGTTGGGAAAATACTTCAGATGCAAGAGGTATACTGCTGCAGGATGCAGAATAGGTAGAGAAAGAAAGGGTTCCGTCTTGCACATCATTCCGTTCGAAATTCAACCGCCCAAGAATGAGGCGGATTTTGAACGCATGTGCGCGCAGGTGTACGGCGTAGTCTTCAACGACCGGATGCCGAAGATGAATGGCCGCCGCGGCCAAGTTCAGGGCGGGGTTGACGTATTCGTGAAGGAGCCGGGCATTGGGCGTGTGGGCATCCAGTGCAAGAAGTACACGATGAAGCCGGTCAAGTGGGAAGATGTCGAGGGCGAAGTTGGCAAGGCCGACAAGCACAAAACGCCCATCAAGAAGCTCATCCTTGCTACCACTGCACCAAACGACGCCGCGCTGCTGAAGAAAGTCCAAGAACTTTCGGATGACCGTGAGGCCAAGGGGCTGTTTCCCGTCGAGGTGGAGTTCTGGGACGATATCTGCAACCACATCGACCGGTTCCCGGTTCTTCAGGACAGCTATGCGCCACACGCCCCGGGCGCAGCCTTTCATCGGCAAGAGGCGTCGCTCAATGCGATTAGCGACATCGTGCTGGAAACGAATACAGCTGTGCGAAGCCTTGCCGGTCTGGCACCCGCGCGACCTGACTCCGTCGACCGGCTCATTTCGGACCAACTCGACCGCACCCAAGCGCTGCTGCAGGCTTGCCGGTACCGTGATGCGCTTGACCATTTGGCGGCCGTTGGCAAGGACCTAGGGCCGTTCGATGCGCACCAAAAGGCTCGTTGGCACCTGCAGAAGGGTTTCGGCCTCTGGCTCACATGCGTAGACGACCGGGAGTCAGCCAATCTTTTTCTTAAGGCTTTCGAGCTCTATCCGGATGACGAGCGGATGGCCGCCGCTCAGGTTCGGGGCTTCATGCTTCAGAAGAAGCTTGACGAGGCGCGTGCAGCTGGAGAATCAGCCCTTGAGCGATTCCCGGACTCTCATCAGGTCTGGTTCGCGCTAGCCAACGTCCGTCTCCTGCAAGGCGAGCCCATCCAGATGAAGGATGTGCCCGATGCACTAAAGAAAGAGCCCGACACCCTTCAGTTCGTTGCACAGGCAGAACTCAAGGCAGGGAACCTCGACGAAGCCATCAAGCTCAGCCAAGAGGCCGCCAAACACCCGGCGGCGGGATTTTTCATTCGAGCTAATGCCGTTCGGATTGCCGCCGAGTGCGGTTCCCGGTTCCCTGTCGGAGCGATGGCGGGTGCGCTTCCGGTGCGTGAGACGAACGCACTTGCGTTCGCCGTCGAACTGTTCAACCCGTGGCACGAACGCCTCTGGGACGTTCAGTCTGAATCAGTGGGCGAGACAGTTTCCCACTTAGGCTACGCGCTGCTGATGCTGCATCGGTTCTCGGCAGCACTCGCCCTTGCGCGGGACGCCGAGGCCCACGGGTACCGCTCGGCTGAAATTCTGCGCACCCAGGTAACTGCTCTGTTTGAGCTGGATCGGGAGAGTGAGCTCCTGAGTCTCGCCGCTGAAAGGTTGGCCGAGATGAACGCCGCTAGCCTCGGCATTGTAGGCCAGGTCGCGGCCAAAGACGGCAACCTAGCGCTGCTTAAGCAGACTTTAGATGCAGCACTTGGCTGTGACCCAGTCGACGACGAAACGACCGAGCTGCTCACTGCACTTCGCTGGGACGCCTTGATGCGTGCCGACCAGCAGGAAACCGCTGTCCGTGAGGTGCTTGAGGCCAAGGTCGAGGTCGCTGGTGGACTCGTGTCGGCTTGCGTCGCGGCGCGCGTACTGAATCGAGCGGGACGAACCCTGGAAGCGGATGCAATCGTGCAACGGGCAAAGGCCTTGGTGACACCCGAGAGCCATGATGCCCAGAAACTCATGCTTGCCGAACTGCTGTTCAACGTCGGACAGTTTGCAGAGGCAGGAGCACTATTTGAGCGGTTGGTGACTCCGGGTAGACTCTCTGACCTGCACAACAGGCTGCTTGCATGCTATGTGCGGTCTCACAATCGGCGCAAGGCAAAGGAGTTGATTTCTAGCAGCCTGTCGGACTGACCGCCGGCCTGGCCGGCGCGTTTCACCATACGCAACAAAAAAGCCGAATTTCGTCGGTTTTCAGGCTTTTCCGAGGGTTTTCCCCTCATTTTCCCTACTGCAGGCGCAATACGGCCAGGCGCTTCAAATTCCACGCCATACAAACCAACGTCCACTCGCCGGTGACCTTGTTCAAACCGCGCAGCGAGAAGCGGCGAAAGCCCATCACCGACTTGATGATCCCGAACACCGGTTCGATGGTCTGCTTGCGTAACGCATAGCGCGCCCGTCCTGCCTGGGTCTTCAGGCGATGAGACATGGCCTGCACGGGGGTGGCATTGTCGGGCAAGGCTGCCGGCTCACTGTGGCGCTCCCGCCAGCCCGGGTGGTGCTCGTCACGAGCGACGGCGATCAGGGGATCGATGCCGGCCGCCTCACACGCCTTGATGTTCTTCTCGCTGCAGTAGCCGCTGTCAGCGATCAGGCATTCCACGGCGCCGAGCACCACCGCCTGCGCCTTGAGGGTCGCCAGCATCGGCTCGACTTGCTGTTTGTCGTTGGGCGCTTGCGTGACCCCGGTGGCGACGATCAGCATCGTTGCCGCATCGGCCGCCGCCTGGGCGTTGTACGCCTGTTCGAAGCCGCCACCGGCCACCGGCAGGATGCGTGACTCTTCGTCAGTCAGATTGAGCTGATCTTTGTCCCGCGGTCCAGGCTCGGGCGCCCTGGGCGGCTTGCCGCCCGGCTTCTTGCCGGTGGCTTTTTCCTTGGCGGCGCGGCAGGCCATCTTCTCGTCATATTCGGCCTTCTCACGCTGATCGCGCTCCTTGGCCCGGGCGACTATCGTGGCCTTGGCGGCGGCCATGGCCGCCAGCCGATCTTCGCGACGCTTGAGTTCCTCGGGCAGGCTGACGCCATTCGGGATATCGGCTCGATCCGCTTGTTCCGCCAGCGCCAGCAGTTCCTGAATTTCGCCCTTGAGCTGCACTTCCAGCTTTTCGATGTACCCGTGCGACAACGCACTGTGCCGCGAGGCGTTGGCTTCGATCTTCGTGCCGTCAAGGCAGATGTTCCCCACCTTGAGCACCTTCATTTCCTTGGCCATTTCCAGGACCTGCAGAAACAGGTCGCTCAGTTCGTCAAGGAAACGTCGGCGGAAGGCCGCCAGGCTGTCGTGATCGGGATGCCGGTTGGCGGCAAGAAAACGGAAGGCGACCGAGTCGTAGGTGGCCTGCTCCAGCCTGCGGCTCGAGAAGACACCGGTGGCGTAGCCATAGACCAGAATCGCCAGCAGCGTCGCCGGGTGGTAGGCTTTCGATCCGCGCCCCGCGTACTGACGCGTCAGCTTCGACAGATCCAGCTGGTCGATTACCTCGACAATGAAGCGCGCCAGATGGTCCTGGTTCAGCCAATCGTCCACCGACGGCGGCAGCAGATAGTCCGTCTGGCGGTCAGCAACGATAAAGTTGGACATGCGATGACTCGGTTGCTCGAAGAAGTATGATTATAGCATGTTCGGATCTGGCGCCGGGAAAGTCCGACAGGCTGCTAGGCTACCTGCCAATTGGATTGAGAGCGACAAAACCCGCAGCCTTGCCATCGAACTTGGCCAGCAAGCCGCGGACTGGGCCTTCCTGCGTCCGTTGGTGGATGCGCAGCTGAGAAGACATCCGGATACTGCTGGAAGCTGGCTCTTCAAGTTGACTGTTAGCTTGCACTCGTCGACACCGGCCGAGTTCCAAAACGACCTTCGCAACGTCCCAGAATTGCTCGAGGGACCGATACGGGGTACCACCCAGTTGGCCGGCCTAGAACTTCGATACGGGGAGGCCGAGCGCGGGATGCGACGGTTGTATCGAATGCTCCGGCGCAACCTGGATGAGCCGGAAGCCCTGTCCGCGTATTTCATCTCTATTGTGGCGGCGCCTGGCGAGCTTCCTCTGATGGAGGAGAAACTGCCGGCTGTCGCATCTGGCAGCTGCATCACTCTGGTCGATGAGTTCGACCAGCCCACGCGGTTTGTCATTGACCCGACTAATGTTGGAGAGCTTCCGAAGCGTGAGGGCTACTCGGAGGCTGTTGCACCGCAAGCGGCGGCGTTGCTGGGGGCTGTTATGGGGCAGCAAGTAAACCTTCCCACACTTGCCTTCGGCGACACCAAGCGATACACGGTGACGTCCATTCAATCGGCCTATAGGCACATGCTGCGGGTCGTACAAGAGCGTGCCAACGCGCTGGGCGGGCTGCCTCATTTGAAGATGGTCCACGTCGGCACGACGGGCGATAGCGAACACGACTTGGCCTACATGAAGGCTGAGGTCATGCGCTCCTCCGCCATCTCGCACAAACTATTCGATGCCTATGCCACTGGGTACATGACGCTTTCGGGGTTTGCCGAGCGTCAGGGCTGTAGCGCGGTCGAGGCTGTCCTGGGTTGGCCGACCGACGGCCCTCCACTCTTCGTTGGAACTGGCATAACAGCGGAGCGCGTTGCGGCATTGGAACTCTTCGCGCGTCCTCATGCGACCTACGTCCTCGACGCAGCAACCTTGGCTGAGTTCGTCTACCTCGAGGTTCAGGAGGCCTTGGGCCAGCTACCAAAGGTGCTCGTATCAACAGTGACGAAGGTGAAGTTGGAGGACCTCCTCCGTGAAGCGGAGGAGGACAGGAGCGTTGCGACCAGCACAGAGGTGAACGGAGAGCTTGCCCTTATCGAGCACGACTCTCGTTACCATGCGCGGCGAATCGAGTTATTCAAAGCGGTCCTCGTAGCGCTCGATAAATACTGTGAGGTGCAACCTGCGTATGGTGAGCTGGGCGATGAAGGCGCAATGTCCCGCCTGGCCGACGTGCTTCAGGACGAGGAAATGGAAGTGCTGCTGCTCGCTAAGGCAGCCAACGCCACGGTTTTGACGCTGGACGGCCGTTTTCGCGTCGTCTTGGAGGTTGTTGCGAAGGTCGCCGGGGTTTGGCCACAAGCCTTGCTGTTGTACTGTGCGAGCAAGGGGCTCGTCGCTCCGATGAAGCTTGCTTCGGCCACGGTTCGACAGTTCCTTCTGAATCGAAGCTTCATATCACTGGGCGCTGACGACCTCATATGGATGGTCCTGCAAGGGGGGGCGTACCTACAGCAGGGCATGCGTCGATTCAAGGTCTATCTATCGTCTGACGACACTGATTTCGCTTCCGCGGTTCGTGTGGCGCTCGAGTTCTTGGAGCGAATCGCGTCATGTCGAATCCATCTTGGGGCCCTCGGGGAACTGTTCGAGCACGTGGTTGAAGCGGCGATGAGGCACAAGCAATGTCCGCCCGATTTTGAGCGCCACCTCGTCGTCTTCGTCGAGAGTTTGACCGACTCGTTAAACAACTGCACTCATCTCTGTGGGTTCGTGAATGCCGTTCCCACTAATCGCAAGCAGTTTCAGCAGCAGCACTTGGCGGTGCGGTTTATACGCGCACAGAACCGTCTCAAAGCTCCTCCGGACAATCGACCAGTCGCAGTGCGCGCGCTCTTCTGCAGCAGTATCCCCTGTTTGGTGGAGGACAAGTCGAGTCCGGTTGCCGAGTCGGCAACGGATATACAGTTGCCAGCTCAAACAGTCGAGCCAGATCAGCAGACGCAGGCTGCGTCGCCAAACGACGTGCCAGCAAAGTCAGGGCATCCGGAAAGGCATTCCTAGTCGCCGAGCCGGCGACTAGGTTCAAGCGCCGCTGAACACAAAACCAACCGAAACAACTGAGTGAAGGATGGTGCTGGACTGTGCCATCCCTTATGGTTGGTAGATTGCAGTGGTCAACGGCTGCTTCGTAGAATTCTGTTTCGCAGAAATTTGGATTGGTACCCAAGGGCTGCTATGGAAAAAGCTGAACAACCGCAACGAGGCGGATGCCGTCCTACACGGAAGATGAAAGCAAACTTTCGTCGCCAGATCAATTCCACAGGCCGCTGACCGTCAGTCAGATGCCGACCGGTCATACGGTACCGGCTGTATGTCCGCAGTGGCCGAGAACTGGACCGACAGCGAACAGAGCCGGGCGGCGGGTTACGGATCAGTTAGCCGACGTTCGCGCCGGGCGATTTTTCGCCGCCTCTATGTCTCTTGATGGCCGGCTGCCGACGGACGCCATCCTGTGCCCACCGGCTGCTTCCCGCAGAGTGGCGGTCGGTCAGGTAAGAAAATTGACATTCCCAGGGGAGTGGCTGCTTACGGCGAATCGCTCCAACTAAATGACGTTGGCTTTGGAGAAGAATCGCCACCGTCCGCTCCTGGCCGTAGTGAGCAATTCACCGCCAGGCTAAGATCAGCCCCGTGAAAGCAACTTCAGGCCATCTGGACGCAACTCGCCGTTTGGCGAGACGTGCCGGTATAACGTCTGTCGAGTGACGCCGAGTTCCCCACACAGATCACCAACCACGGTTTCCGGCTGCCCCATCGCCGCCATGGCCAATCGAAGTTTCGCGGCGGTCATCTTGAACGGCCGCCCGCCGTTCCTGCCGCGTGCTCGTGCCGAGGCAAGTCCGGCCACGGTTCGCTCCGAAATCAACTCCCGCTCGAACTCGGCCAGCGCAGCAAAAATGCCGAACACAAGCTTGCCCGCAGCGGTTGTCGTGTCGACCGCCGCACCGTGACCTGTCAGGACCTTCAATCCCACGCTACGCGCAGTCAGGTCGTGCACGGTGTTGATCAGATGGCGTAGATCACGGCCGAGCCGATCGAGCTTCCACACGATCAGCGTGTCGCCTTCACGGAGCGCTTTCAGGCAAGCAGCCAATCCCGGTCGATCATCTCGTCTGCCTGAAGCCAGATCCTCGTAGAGATGTGAAGGACTCACCCCGACGCCGATCAATGCATCGCGCTGCAGATCAGTGGATTGGGAACCGTCCGCCTTTGATACCCGCATGTAGCCGATCAACATCTCTTCACCTGTCACATATACGTTCGATTATGTGACAGCGTGAGCTTGTCATTTTCAGAAGACGACTGCACCAGTTCATTGGGCTGGCCGCCGTGTGTGCAGCGGACTTCTGACCGTCAAAGGTCAGGAGTTCTATGCACGAAACGCCGCGAGGGGCTGGGATTGCTCAGAAGTCCAATGCACGGCGCGACGAAGCCGGAACCGCCGGAAATTCCGGCGATCACCCGGCAATCTGCTTGATGTGCTCGACCAGGCGGCCGAACACCTCGTTCACGTATTCCAGCACCTTGGGTTCTGCGCCCTGCGCACGCAGCGAGTCTTTGAAGGCGTCCAGGTCGGACAGCCATTGCCGATGCAGTCGGCCCAGCTCGTCGAGCTGAGGCCGGAAGACTTGCAGGTTGCCGCTCGCACGAAATGCCTGGTAGCCGCGCTCAAGCGTGGCCGCAGTGGTCAGCAGTTGCGCTCCCATTTGCTTGTGCTGTTCGGAGAACTCGGCCATGCCGTCATAGGGCCGCGATGCCTTGTTGCGTTCGGCTTCGGACGCCTCTTCCATGATGCGGGCGTAGCGGTAGAACCCTGGGAGCTCGCGGGACAGCGCCATGAGTTGCTGGTCGGTCGTGCCGACCCATATCCTGTGCAGGTCAGGCACGTACCCCATCATGCGATTGATGACGGCATGGGCCTCGCTGACGCCCTGGGCGGCAAGCTGTTGCATGTGCTGGTCGATCTTCGCGGCCAGTCGGCGGAATTCGTTCATGCTCATGTCCGTCACAAAAGGCGCGTTGATTGCCCTTGAGCCGTGAGAAGTGCCACCGCCTTCTTATCGAAGGAAACGAAGGTTTCCCCGCCAAGCCAATTGCCCTCGTAGGCAATAACGCCATCGGCAAAATCTCCGCCCGCGTCGAGCACCAGCAAGCCGGCCTCCACGGCGGGCCGGTTCACTTCCACGTTCGCAGCGGCAAGTAGTGCCCGGATCGCGCCGGCCGCGTCGGCTTGCTGGAAGCCATATACCCGGAGCAGCACCCAAACAAATTCGCATAGGCACGGCGTTGCTACCGCGATCAACTCGGCGTCGGTCAAGACTGTCGCGGCAACGTTCGCTTGTACGGGATCGTCGCGCACAACAGCACGCACAAGGACATTGGTATCGACTGCGACCTTCATTTCTTGCCTGCCCATCCAAGCGCCGCCGCCTCGTTGATTTCTTCGATGGTGGCAACCTTCTGCGTCCTGCCCGCGAGCAGGCCGACGAAGCTGGATATCGTCCCAGCGGGCCGCGCCGCCTTGAGTACGCCCCGACCATCTGGCAGTAAGTCCAGCTCGATCTTGTCGCCTGGCCTGATGCCGAGGTGTTGCAGTACGTCCTTCCGAAACGTCACTTGTCCCCGTGCGGTAACAGTCAATGTGGTCATGGTGCTGTGCCCTCGCAATCTCGTAGGTTGACGCTTTGCAGAGTAATGCAAAAATGCCTTACAGTCAATGTCCGTCAAACGATCATTAGGCGGCCAAGCCGGACAGTGTCCGGCAAAACACTTGTTTAATGGGTTGTCGGACATTAAGATAGGCGGACGGAATGACGGACAAAAGGGCTGACAATGGCACTGATCGGCTATGCGCGGGTATCGACTGCGGAACAAGACACCGCTTTGCAGACGGACGCGCTGAACAAGGCGGGCTGCGAGCGCATTTTCGAGGACACGGTTTCCGGGGCCAAGGCCGACCGTCCCGGCTTGGCTGAGGCGCTGCCCTATCTGCGCGACGGCGACGTGCTGGCCGTTTGGCGGCTGGATCGGCTCGGGCGCTCCCTGCCTCATCTGATTGATACGATAGCCGCACTGGAAGCGCGTGGCGTTGGATTCCGTTCGCTGACTGAGGCCATCGACACCACGACGCCGGGCGGGCGGCTCATCTTCCATGTGTTCGGCGCATTGGGCCAGTTCGAGCGCGACTTGATCCGCGAGCGCACCAAGGCCGGGTTGACCGCTGCCGCCGCTCGCGGGCGAAAAGGTGGACGCAAGCCGGTCGTTACCGCCGACAAGTTGCAGCGGGCACAGGATCACATCGCCAACGGGCTGAACGTCCGCGAGGCTGCAACGCGGCTCAAGGTGAGCAAGACGGCGCTGTATGCCGCCCTGCAATCGGCCAGTGCAGCCGACTCCTGACTGGCTCCTTCTTCCGCTCAACCGCCGACAGGCCGTTGGTGAACCCGGACTGCAGCTCCGGCAGAAACAGCACAGCCAGTTCCCCAAGCAGGCTCAGCACCTTCGATTCGATCAGGTCGATGGTGGTGGCCGCCGCCTCCAGCATCTGCAACTGCGCCTCAGACCCCAACGTCAAAAGCATCGCTGCCAATGTTACGCGTCCCGCCTCAGCTACTGGAAAGGCGCATTTCGAGTTGGACATCCCGGTACGGGACTTCAGGTCGGACAGCGCCCCTCACCCCTTTGTGCAGGCGGACAAGACCATAGCGCTCCATTGTCCGCAGGGTGCGAGACAGGTTGCCTGCCGTGCGCCCGGTGGTTGAAGCCAGGGCGTTGAGCGACTCTGGCCGCGTATCGACAATGACGCCCAGCAGCGTGCGGTTGCGATTAGACAGCAGCTTAGCGAAGCTTTCCGGCGAGGTGAACCAGACCGTCGGATCTCCTGCCTTGGGCTTCAGTGCGCCCTTGGCGATAGCCATGGTGCGTGCCTTCATATCCTCATACGAGGCAATGCCAACTTTCAGCGTTTTCATAACCAGACTCCTTTTTCGCGCATAACGGCCTCGACTTCTGACCAGAAATCCGCGACGAGTGAGGGGGCGTCGCGATATGCGTAGGGCTTGACCGTTCGCAAGCGGTGCTTGTGGTCATGCTCGGCGCGGCGCTTTCCTTCAACCTGGTGGGCGTTATCGAACCCGACCAGGCGCGTGCCGTCCGGCGCGTGCATGGTCATCGCGTAGTCCAGACCGTGCGGTTTCTGCGCGGTCACAGGCACTTGATGAACGACGAAGCGCACCCAATAGCCTGCGGCATCAATCACCAGCACCTGGCCATGCAGGTCTAAGAGGTTGTCGAGTGAGGTATCGCGCGACGGCATCATTTATCAGTATCACATACTGATAATCAATACAAGCGTTTCGGCAAAAGTCATTGTGGTCGCACCGCCTCGCGCTTGATCATCGTCGCTACACCTATTAAGGAACAGCAAATGCTTATGTGGCCTCAAATTGGAGCTTCGCCCCCACTGGGCCAATCCGTCAGTGTCGCTACCAAATGGCGTCATGGCTTCACAACGTCGTGACGTTGTGATAGCTTGACGCCACCATGAAAAAAATCGCTTTCCTCTCCCAGAAAGGCGGCAGCGGCAAAACCACCCTTGCCGTTCATACCGCCGTCGCAGCCCTCGAAGACGGCCAGCGTGTCGTCATCGTCGATACCGACATCCAGCGTAGCGCCACCATGTGGAGCGAAGCCCGCGAGGCCGAAACGCCAGTAGTCGCTGCGGTGCCAGCCGCCGAGCTTGATGCCGTAATGAATGCAGCACGCCATGACGCCATGACGCTATGCATCATCGACACCGCGCCCCATGCCGCCCCGGATGCCGCCCGCGTCGCCCGGGCCGTCGACCTGGTCGTTATTCCATGCCGACCTACCGCCTTTGATCTTGCCGCCGCAGGTAGCGCCGTCGAAGTCGTTAAGGCCGCCGGAGCCCGCGCCGTGTTCGTCCTTTCGGCCTGCCCTTTCCGTTCCCCGGAAATTGCCGAAACCCGCACCGTCCTCGAGGGCTACGGCTTACCGGTCGCCCCGGCCGAAATTACCGATCGCCGGGCCTTCGCCCGCGCCGTTGCCACTGGCCGCGCCGTTACCGAGTTCGATGCTCACGGCAAGGCCGCCGACGAAATCAGAGCCTTCTGGAACTGGCTAAAGGAGCAGATGAAATGACCAAACAAACAACAGGATTAGCAGCATTCACCACCCGCAAGACCACCGTTTCCTCTGACCTAACATCCGCCACACACACCACCAGCCCCACCGAGCGCCGACGCGGCAAGGGAGAGGTTGTTGCCTTGACCGTTCGCCTCACTCGCGCAGAGTGGGAGCGCGTACATCAACTGGCGGTTTCCGAAGGGACGAGCATCCAACAACTTGCCCTCAAGGGACTCTCCAAGGTATTCACGGAAAAAGGACTTCCGGGCATCGCTAAGTGACGCCATGACTTTACGAAGGCATGACGTCATGACAACATTAAGGCATGACGCAAAGTGGTAAGAATGACAGGGCAGAGGGGCAAATATGAGTGACAACGGCGCTAAGCCCCTCATGGATACGGTTGAGCGCATCATGGAGAAGGCCAGGCAGCGTGAGGCAACCCAACCTCTTCAACTCCCGCTATGGCCCGAGCCCAAACGCGGCACACCCAACAGCTTCATTCGCTCCGCCCTCTTTGCCGCCATCCAGAGCAAAGACCGGGTGTTCCTCAAGGAAGCCACACTTGCCAGCCAGAAAGGCATCGCCGTGAAATTCACCGGCGAGCAGCTCAATCAAGAAGATTTGAGTGTTTGGGAAACCCTAGCGCACCTAGCGCGCCAACACCCTCTCGGTTGTATGTGCGAATTCACCGCGCATGGCCTGTTGAAGTCCCTTGGCCAGCACACCGGCCAGACTCAGCACAAGCAACTGCACTCCACTATCATCCGGCTAACAGCCTGCGCCGTCGAAATCACCCACGAGGGCAAAACCTACTTTGGCCAACTGGTGAAATCCGGTCTCAAAGACGAACTGACCAGCCATTACCGCATCGAGCTGAACCGCGAGCTAATCCGGCTTTTCGGCGAAAACCAATGGACAGCCCTCGATTGGCAGCAGCGCCAAAGACTACGCGGGAAGCTTCTGGCGCAAGCTTTGCACGCTTTTTACAGCAGTCACCGCCAACCTTTCCCCATCAAGCTTGACACGCTGCGCGGCTATGTCGGCAGCAGGAACGTCCAGCGAGCCGGGTTCAAGGTCAAACTCCGCATCGCCCTCGATGAACTGGTCACTATTGGCTTCCTCACCAGCTACGACATCACCGGCGACACCGTAACCGTCAGCCGTACCCTCGTAGCCCTGCCAAAAACCAACGAATAAGGGCTGTTCGTGGCACGGCATCCGAGACACATTGGCACGGCATCCGAGACACATTGGCACGGCATCCGAGACACATGGCACGGCATCCGAGACACATCAGGCACGGCATCCGAGACACATTGGCACGGCATCCGAGACACATTTTTAACGTGTGGACAAACCTGTTTCTTCTGGCGTATCAATGTATTGCCAACCACCAAGAAAAGGCCCTAATCTTTCTTTAATCGTTTTTTTAATTAAAAGAAGGGCACGGCATCCGAGACACATTTCATAGCCGAAAACTAAGAAGTGATCGGCCTACGGCCTCAGAGGAACCACCCTGTCGAGCGCCCGGCCAGAGGCCGGACGGAGGCAACGAACACTTGCCCATCCAACCCTTTACAGTACTCGAAGGAACCAGAGGCTACCCACCTCCGGAAAAGCGGTTTAGCAGAAAGAGCCTGAGCGTCTCGACCGTCTGTTCCAGAACCCCCCGTCAGCCCCTGCTGATAGGCCAGCAGCAAAGGGAGAGGCAAGGGCGGAAGGCTGCGCAGCTCAGGGTTGCCCTGCGGCGAGAGGGTGCGGTAAAGCGTGGTGGCGTTCAGCGCCGCCTGGTCGGCCAGTACTCTGCCGCCCTCTCGATGTCAGAACTTTGGCTGCGCTTGTCGCCGCTGCAGAGCAGCAGCACCAACACCAACACCAACGTTTGACCCGCTTACGCGTAATACACGCGATAGCCCAGCCCGGCGTCGATCCGCAGCTCCCACACGCACGCCGTCACGGCAAAATTTGTGGTCGCCGAAGTTTGCCGACGCCGCCGCCCGGCAGCGTAACGCTCAGTCCCCCGGACGGCTGGGCATTGAGTAGAGGAAAGGGGAATCGTGGAGCACCCGCGCTCGTGGATGCCCCGTAGAACGACGATAGCGGGTCGCTGACTGGTTTTCTGTCTTGGCCTAACCCCATGGGGTAGCCACGCCCGCGCGGACGCGCCTGAAGGGCCGTTTTGCGGATGGTGACCGTACTCAGCCAAGTGCCACTATTTGCCTTGAAGAAGGCGGTTAAACGCCATGAAAAAGAAATTGCCAAGACTGCCGACCGATAAGGCGGCGGAAGACTTTGTCGCGACGGCAGATCTGACCGATTACGACCTGTCCCGCATGACCCCGATGCACTTCGAGTTTCAGCCGAAGGATCGCAGCATCACCATGCGGTTGTCGGAATCGCTGTTCGAGGCCATCAGGGAAGAAGCCGATCGTTCCGGGATGCCGTACCAGCGCTTTATCCGCAAGGCGCTCGAAGAGGCCGTGCATCAGCCGTCAGGCACCTGACGACCCTTGTCTGAATTCACCCGTGCCGCCAGTTCCCGACCCGCCTTGAAGTGGGGCAGGGCCTTCGCCGGAACCGGCACGGTGTCGCCGGTCATGGGATTGCGCCCGATGCGCGGTGGTCGGTAGGCCAAACGGAAACTGCCGAACCCGCGTATCTCGATCCGCTCGCCGTTCGCCAGGGTTTCAGTCATGCCCTCAAAAATGGCCTTCACCGCCGTTTCGACATCTCTGACGGTGAGCGCCGCCGAGCGGGCGGTGATCCGGGCGATGAGTTCGGAACGGGTCATCGGGCGGCATTCTACGCGGCCCAGCCGCTGGCCGTTATCCACAGAATCCGTGGACGAAACTGTGCAGAGGGGTGGCAACCCCAGATCCAGCCGCTGTTTTCGCCTCGCTTCGCAATGAGGCGGCGGCGCGACGCCCGCGCCCCGGCTCCCGTCAAAATTCTTCCCCGTGGTCTTGCTAAATTATGGTAATTACCGTAAAATTATTATCGTAATAACGATAATTTCAGAACACTCTTTCAAGGACATAAAATCATGGCCAAGGCGGTGGTGACGCAAGCGCGTGTTTTCGAGGTGGCACAGGCCCTGACGGACCAGGGCACGGCGCCGACGATCTTGAACGTGCAGGAGGGGATCGGCGGGGGCAGCTATACGACGGTCAAGCGCTATCTGGATCAGTGGCGGGAGGCGGCGCCGAAGCAGCGGCAGCCGGTAGAACTGCCGGAACACGCGGTTGCCCGGCTGATGAGCCTCGGCCGGGAGTTCTGGGGCCTACTGGACGAACAGGCCGGACAACAGGTGGAAGCGCTGCGGGCGGCGACGCGGGAAGAGGTCGCGGCGATCCAGACGCAGCTCGACCAAGCGGAGCAGGCGATCGGCCGACTGGAGGCCGAGAGAGAGCAGGCCGACAACCATGCCGCTGCGCAGGAACAAGCACTACGCGAAGCCGTGGCAGCACGGGCGGCGCAGACCGAACGGATGGCCGCCGCCGAAGCCAAGGCCGGCGAACTGGCGGCGCGGGTCGAGGACCTCAAGGGCGAACTAGAGCGAGCCCATGTGCGACAGACGGCCGAACGCGAAGCGGTGACTGCGGCCCGCGCCGAAGCCCAGGCCGCTGCGGTGGAAGCTGCCCGGTTACAGGGCGAACTGACGGCACTTAAGAAACCGCGTTCAAGCGCTTGAACGCGGGTGAAGGAGGGCACGGCAACGGGCAGCTTTCTTCGGGAATCGTCGTTGCACGGGGGTTGGTTGGTTGGTGGCCGCAAGAGGGCCATGGCGGCGACAAAGCGTGGTTACGGCGCTTTGTCGCCGTTGTTTGTCCGGGCTGGTGTTGTCAAAACAACGGTGCAGTAACGGTAAAACAACGGTAGAAAAAAGGTAGAACAACGATAAAACAACGCGCGGTGTCGTTCTATTTCTGGTGTAACAACGCTGTAGG